>Ga0209502_10000707_pt1 | contig 33962 bp, 45 predicted proteins | sample ArcticOcean_MG_C_10_FD_187442 | JGI IMG/M metagenome (GOLD analysis project Ga0209502, IMG submission 187442) | Marine microbial communities from western Arctic Ocean - ArcticOcean_MG_CB11_90 (SPAdes) (version 2) | ecosystem: Environmental > Aquatic > Marine > Oceanic | place: Arctic Ocean... | reverse complement strand
TGCGAAAACTATTTTTGCAGCGGATATGTCATCTGGTAGTGTTATAGTCTCCGACAACACAACCTCGACTACTACAACTTCGGGAGCCTTAAAAGTTGCGGGTGGTGTAGGTGTCGTAGAAAACCTGAATGTTGGTGGTGTTGCTATAGTCTCCGACAACACAACCTCGACTACTACAACTTCGGGGGCCTTAAAAGTTGCTGGTGGTGTAGGTGTCGTAGAAAACCTGAATGTTGGTGGTTTTGCTAAGATTGCTTATAACCAGAATGTAACATCTTATTTCGGGAGGTCGGCTGTAGGATATGTTGGTTATAACGATTTTGCTGGATTTGCTCATTTAGACAGGAACAATGTGTTAGATTATGCTCTCATACAGAATTCTCTTGGGGAAACACATCTTAATGCGAAGGATGGTCTAGGTATTCTTTTTAAAATAAATAATGATATAAAAGCCAAACTTACGAGCGGTGGCGATTTCTTTGTTGACACTGACACACTCTATGTTGATGCCTCAGAAGATAGGGTTGGGATTAATAAAGCAGCACCTGCTTACGCCCTCGATGTTGTTGGTGATATTAACTCTTCAGCCATGGTAAAGGGTGCTACCATCTCAGGGACTAATGTATACGGTACCCTAGCTGGGGCTAATACAGCAGCTGTTACTACCCTAACAGCCTCAGGTGTGGTGACAGTATCCGACAGCACAACCTCGACTACTACAACTTCGGGAGCCTTAAAAGTTGCGGGTGGTGTAGGTGTCGTAGAAAACTTGAATGTTGGTGGTGATCTTAAGGTAGATACTTCTGTATTAGTGGTAAACTCTACAACAAATCGTGTTGGTATTAATAAAGCAACACCAGGTTACACCCTAGATGTTGACGGTGATATTAACTTCACAGGTACTTTCCGAGAGGGTGGCGTGGCATTTGCAGGTAGTCCGTGGAATATTGAAACTAGCCCAGACGCAGTGAATTATATAGCGGGAAATGTCGGGATTGGTCTTGCTGATCCAGCAGCAAATCTTCATGTGAATGGAGATGTACTAATAACGGGGGGTCTCATGACAAACACTGGGGGTTTTGGACGAAAAACTTACTCATTTTCTACGAATTTAGCTAGTGGTGCAAGTGTAGTAAACGCAACGTATGTTCTCGATTTTACAAATAACCCCTTCCATGCTAAAGTTACAGCGATGTTGATTGAATCAGATGATGAAATTAGTACATTATCATTTGATGTTATTGGTGGTAAATTGGGTGGTGGGACCAACTCCGCGTATGTCCCAGCATTAGGTCAGGTGGGTGTCGTGAGCACATCTACAATGAATACACCTTGGGATCCAGCCGTAGCAACAGCCCTCGCAGGAACAACAGTGACAATTAAGCCAGCCAATTCGTGTGCAGGTGTTGTTCGTTTCAATATTTTCGTTGATTATCTGTCTCACGAAACAGCAGGACGACTTACGAGTATCAACACTGGTGGTACTAGCCCAGATAGTGGGGATTTTGGGTATTAAAAGTGTACACATTAAAATACAAAACACACTATATGTATGATATTCAAGAATTATACATATAGCGTACATTTTTTAACAAAAAAATATACAACTATAACAGTAAATGGCGACTACAAATATATTTACATTTGGAGGAAACGTCGGCGTTGGAACAAATAACACGACCTATAAGTTTGAGGTGTACAGTGGAACATCAAAATTAGAGACTTTAGAAGCTGATAGCCTAGTTCTTTCGGATACTACGGACTCTACAACAACCGCAAATGGTGCCATGACAATCGCTGGTGGTCTCGGTGTTGGGTTGAAGATGTACACATTAAACACATATGTGGCTGGGAAAGTGGGTGTAGCAAAAACCGCCTCTGCTGATTTTGATGTAAACGGTACAATTTCGGCGACTAGTCTAAAAATTGGTTCAATCACAGATGCTTTTGTGCCACAAGGACTTATTGCGATGTGGTCAGGTACAGATGGGAATGTCCCAGATGGCTGGGGTCTCTGTGATGGTACAAATGCTCAACCAGATTTACGTGCAAAATTCATCATTGGGGCGGGTAGTACATATGCAGTCGGTGCGACAGGTGGAAGTACACAAGTGACACTTAGTGAAGCTAATTTACCTGCACATACACATACAGGTGATTCTGGTTCGGCTGGTGCGTCCGCACACGCGATTGATACGGGTAGTGCCGGTGGTCACGCACACACCGATACAACTGGAAATTATGATCACACCCATACTACTTCCACACCAAATCACGTCCATGCTCATAGTGGTAATAGTGATACCAATAACCATAATCATGCATTCCAGCAAGGTGCTCACGCACACACAAATACATGTGCTAATGCTTACAACTTCGGTGGTATAAATAGACATAATGGCGTTCCCGCTGGTGCCAGTGGTGGTTGGATCGTTGGTGCCAGCGCTGGTGCGTACGCTAATGGTGGTGGTGATCATTCGCATTCTTTCAATACAGGAGACCAGGGAAGTCATGAACACGCGTACACTACAAGTACTTATTCCACCAACCACGCCCACGAGTTTACCACAAGTACTATTGCTCAACATACACACGCTAGTGGTGGTTCTTCATCGTCTGGTGGGCACCCACATACTATATCTACACAAGCAACTGGACAGGGTCAAGCTTTTCAAATACTTCCAGTGTACTACGCTTTAGCGTTTATACGAAAATCGTAATAAAAAAAGTATACACTTATACCAAATGGCGACGACTAACATTAAAACCTTTAATGGGAGTGTCGGTATTGGAACTCAAACTTCTAGTTATAAGTTTGACGTCTATGATGGAAACTCGCGTGTAGAGGATATTACAGCCACAACCATGACCTCAACGGATACAACCGAGGCGTCCAATAGAACAACCGCCGCTGTTACAGTGGCTGGTGGTATGGGGGTACAAAAAACATTACGTTGTGCAAATGCAGAATCTGATACAACCATATCGGTTGGAACGGCGAGTACCACTAATGCAGTTAACATTGACGGAACTCTGAAAACGACGAGTCTTACCATTGGTGGTATAACCAATGCGCATGTACCTTCAGGTGCCATCGCTATTTGGTCTGGTAGTACAGGTAGTGTTCCATCTGGTTGGACTCTTTGTAATGGAAGTAATAGCACACCCGATTTGAGAGATAAATTTGTTTTGGGTTCTACGGCTGCACCAGACCACAACCAAACAGGTGGTTCTGTACAGGTGACCCTCGGAACGACTAATATAGTTGCGCATGCTCATGGTGGTCAAACCGGTACCTACACCGGACACGCACATACGGGTAACACCGATGATTCTGCTCAACACGCACATACGGGTAATACTGGTAATGCGGGTGGCCACGGTCACCCAAATAGTGATACTGGTAATTCAGGTAACCACACCCACAACTGTACATCTAATGCCGGGGGGCAACACTCTCACGGTGCATCCGACCCTGGTCATACGCATCAACACTATTCCGGGCCGAGTTATAACTTTTTCGGTATTGGTGGACATGGTGGATCAATTTTAGGGAGTGCAAATTACCTTCACCAAGCCAATACAGGTGGCTACTTCAACGCCAACGGACACGCACATAACTCTATTTCTTGTGGAAACTCTCCAAATCACGCACACTCAGGTACTTCCCAAGGGTCCAGTTCTGATCACGCGCACGAAATAACGACAACCGCTGGTCAGGGTGCACATGAACATACATTCGATTATGCTAGCGCAGGTGCTCACGAACACACTTTCACAACTGGTAGTGCTGGTCAAGGAACTGCTTTTGCAGTTCTTCCTCCATATTATGCATTAGCTTATATAATGAAAATTTAAGTAAATAAATTGTTTTATAATATCAGATGGCATCAACGAACATACACACGTTTGATGGCAACTTTGGTGTTGGGACCAATAACACATCATTTAAGTTCGATGTTGTTGGTGGTGATACGAAAATGGGTGGTAATACAACAGTGACCACTTTAAGTGTCACAGATACAACAAATTCAACGGCTACTAATAATGGTGCTCTCATGATTGCAGGTGGCGTCGGTGTTGTTAAAAAAGTGCACGTCGGTAGGCTTTACACAACTCAAAAACTAGGAATTAATCTTTCAGGGGATGCAACAGAAGCGGTTGAGGTGAATGGTACAACAAGTGCTACCCGTGTTGATATTAATGGTATTTCATACAGTCACGTCCCAGCCGGTCTCATACTCCTGTGGCATGGTGATATAGCGAGTCCCCCAACGGGATGGGCTATTTGTAATGGTTCAAATGGGACCCCTGATTTACGGGGAGATATGCTCATTGGGCGAAATGGAACGTACACAGCTGGTTCAACGGGTGGTAATACCGACTTGACTATGACATCAGGAACCTTACCCAGTCACGAACATGGGGGGAACACCGGTTCAGATGGCGCTCATACACATCCGAGTGTGACAACGGCTCAAGCTGGTGGACATTCACATTCGGGTGATAGTAATCAGAAAAATCAGTCCCATTCCCATACTGGTGATACAAATAACACCGGGAGCCACGACCACGAAGGGAACACATCTAATTCTGGCAACCATGGGCATCCAGTCGTGAATCCGAATCACGTTCATAACCATTTTTGTGCCGGTGGTGGTAATTCTTTCAATGGTATTGGTGGTCACAATGGGGGGGGGCAAACATTGAATTCTGGTTGGATCTACACAGCTTATATTGGTTTTGGAATTGGTAATTCAGGTAACCATACACATGGTGTAACAATAAATGGTGGTGGACAGCACACTCACGAACTTACCGTGGATAATGCTCCTGCCCATTCCCACAGTATCTCAACGACACAAAATGATATACACGACCACGAATATACGACAGACACTACCGGTCAACACCTTCACACAGCCACAACACAGCAGACTGGCCAAGGGGCATCATTTGAAAAACTCCCACCATATCGAGCGATTGCATACATTATGAAACTGTAAAAAATAAACTCTCACTATAATATAAAATGTCTGGTGGTATTGCCCAACTAGTAGCCGTCGGAGCCCAGGATGTACACCTCGTCGGTCAGCCCGAGGTTTCTTTCTTCAGATCTACCTACAAACGTCACACTAATTTTTCCCAAACTGTCGAGCGTCAGGTCATTCAGGGCAATGTCGCAAACAATGGTATGTCCACCGTTCGCTTCGAGCGCAAAGGTGATCTCCTCAACTATGTTTATCTCGTAGCTAATACAGGTACCGCGACGGTTACCGTTGCTGACTGGACTACTATGATTTCAAAGGTCGAGCTCCTCGTGGGTGGGCAAGTTATTGATGAGCAAGATTCCACTTACTCAACCCTTATCGCTCCCACCCTCTCCGCGACCTCCTCCTCCAAGTCGGTTGCAGGTGACCTCTACGGTGGCGCCACCAATGAGCGTTTCTACCCCCTCAGGTTTTCTTTCTGTGAGAACTGGCAAACTGCCCTCCCTCTCATTTCTCTTCAGTATCATGATGTCGAGCTTAGGATTACTTGGGGTGCCAACGCCGCCGATTCCAGTAAAAAGTGGGATATCTACGCGAACTATGCGTACCTCGATACCCAGGAGCGTGAGGTGTTCGCTTCTCAGCCCCAGAACATGTTGATCACCCAGGTTCAGAAGGCGATCTCTTCGGGATCCAAAATCCAGGAGCTCAACTTCAACCACCCCGTGAAGTACTTGGCAGCCGCTGGTACCGATGCGGTCACCACCAACGCTGGTGGTTTGGCGATCCTCAGTGACAACAATAAGCTCAAGATCCAAATTAACGGTACCGATGTTAGTGACTTCAAGTTTGCGAACCCCAATTACACCTCGGTTCCTCTCTACTACCATACCTCCCATGGTAACTCTACCCCAGGTACCAAACTCTTCACTTACCCTTTCTGCTTAGATACTGGTAAGCTTCAGCCTACTGGTACTCTCAACTTTTCCCGACTTGACTCGGCTCGTATCGTCAACGATACCCGTTTGGTCAACAAGGATATTTACGCCGTAAACTACAACGTCCTCCGTATCGAGAATGGTATGGGCGGTCTTTTATATTCTAACTAAATAATAACTATGTTTTGGAAGATTGTCTTCCTCCTCGCCATCGCTTTTGTATTGACGTACGATCCCAAGTCCAGGACACTCGAAAAGTTTGTCGGTCAGTCCACACCACCAACTGACAGGTCTTGTGAATCCACGCATTACGAAGCCGTCCAATTTGCTCAAGCACCCTATGAATGCCCTCCCACCGGAAAAACGATGATGGGTGTTATCGTGTAGGATACTTAAAAAGAAGAACTCTATATAAACTATAATGATTTCAATGGATCGAGAAACTTTGATGATGGTAGGCACTATTGTGGCTATCCTAGGTGTTATCTTCCTATTCAGGGAAATGAATAAAGCTAAACAGGATGTAGAAGACTTGAAGGGGGTTTCGACCCATTTAATTCAACGTTTAACTGCCCCAGAGCCATCAACAAAACCCACAACTGAGGTTGAATCCGAAGCTGAAGTTGTTGTTGAAGAAAATAACAATGAATAATCCTGTCAGCTTATTATAACTTGCGAATGCGCAATGAAGAAATACAAAGCTATAGCTATACCCGTGAGCTTCACTGAGGATAAACCCCGATTCCTCACAGTGAGGGATCGGAGATTTAAAGATTGGATTTTCGTAACCGGTGGATGCAGGCGAAGAGAAATATATAACCCAATTAGATGTGCTTTGAGGGAATTGGAAGAAGAAACGAGAGGTGTAGTCAATTTAAAAAATGGCGAATATACTGAGTTTAAGTTTACAGTTAAAGAAAGTCCAACTGTAGACTTAGAGTATAATGTATTCATATTCTTTGTGGATTTTGACAAACAGGAGCAACAGTCGTTAGTTAAAAAGTTTAACGATGAAAAACAACGAACTACAATCAAAAAAATTAACAAACAACCTATTAAAAAAACTTTTGATGAAAATGATTTTATGTGTTTTGAGACGCTTGAAGAGTTTAACGTACGTAAACGATGGAACCTCATTGTAGATAATATCATTAAAAACCCTACATTCTACTCGTGTGTAACTTCTCTTAACAGAAAAACCTTTTCTATAAAATAGAATGAAGTCTAAGGCTTATATCTTGATGCAAATAGGAGAACTTCTCAAAACGAATCGAGGTTTGTGTGATGAAGAGATTTCTATTTGGAAAACCGACAATGAAAGTAAGACGGTGTATGAACTTTTAACTTTTAAGAAAGAGTTGTCAGCTAAAAAGGAGTATCACGATGTATCCTTTTTCAAGTGGTTTAGAGGGTAGATGATATAATGAGGTATGTTTAAAAGGTGGTGCAAAGAACAAAAATTTAATAATGCAACCAATCTATCGCACGTGCTTATGGACGGTGGTGTCCTATCTGTGCCGTTCGATAAATTGAATATTTTTTATGAAAAGTACATCAAAGCTATTGAATCAGGGGAAAAATTATTTATAGTTGAGCAAAAGAGTGATGTCTATAATTTTTTCGTTGATATCGATTATAAAGATGATCAACCCATGACGATGAGTGAAATCCGTGATGTTTGTAAAATCATTTGTGATAAAGTGAAACGTCACGGTGGTCGTGATTGTCTGATATCGGTGGCACCACCCAAAATGATTGGTGATTTAGTTAAAACTGGTATCCATATGAATTGGTATGGATATGTAGTTGATCAGTCGTCAGCACTTGCTCTTCGTGATCATATACTGATAGCCCTTTCGACAGTGAAAAGCTCTATGGATTGGAATGAGATAATTGACGTTTCCGTTTACGGAAGTTTCGATAGAAAAACAAAGGGTAGTGGATTGAGAATGCCGTGGTCCCATAAAATGGCCAAGCATATACCATGTGGTGGTCAAGGGTGTGAACTTTGTGATAAAGGTAAGATTGTTCAAGCGGCATATCTTCCAGTATTTATGTACACACCTGAACCTTTGTCGACACTTATGAGAATTGATCAGACTCCAAGTATCAAAATACTTAGTTTATCAGCTGTCAGAACAAATGAAGTACAACATGTAAATATAGAACCACCTTCAATTGTTATCAAAGAAGGAACTTTTACAGAAGCACAAACAAAGGATGAAGTTCATAATAATCAATTGAAAGAAATGATAGAAGAGTTTATCCAGGAAAATCTCGAAGGACAAAAAGCGTATATAGTCACTAAAATCTTCAAGCATAAAGATACGTATCTCGTTTCTACGAATTCGAAATATTGTGAAAATCTAAAAAGAGCACATAGCTCCAATCATGTTTGGTTTCATATAAGTGGTAAGATCATAGCACAAAAATGTTTTTGTAGATGTGAAACCATCAGAGGACGGCGAGATGGTTTTTGTAAAGACTTTTATGGTAGGAAATATGAACTACCAGATAAAATAATACAACGGTTATACCCAGTAAAGAATGACATTAATAAATGTCCAGAGATTAAGAAATTTGAAGAAAAGCCTCAGATCAAACAATCTGACGTAAAACCAGGGGTAGAATCTTTCATACAGAGATTTATTATTGGACAGAAAGATACTAAAGTAGTAAGCATCTCTCAACAAAAGAATAATTTTATGGTGCTCACTACATCAAGTTACTGTGAACAAATACAATCTAATCACGAAAATCATTCTATGTCTTATATCATTGAAAAGAATAAGATTAAGCAAAAGTGTCCTATTTGTAAAAAGTGTCCCCGTGTAAGAACATATATTTTGAGTAGTAGTGTCGTTAACGAGCTTTCTTGTTCGCGATAATATAGTTAAACAGAAATATTAACTATAATAAAACGATGAATAAGACTCGTTCAGGTAGGCAAATAAAGAAGCCTAATTATTACGAACCAGATGATACCGAACTAATTGATGATTTTAAACAGGACGATTACGATTCCGACATCGGCTCGGATATCGAAACCGATGAAGAATGTCACTCTGAAGATGATGAAAATGACCTATGTGAATCAGCAGATGACGAAGATATAAATGGTAATCTCGTTGATTTTGTTGTAGATGATGAGGATAGTGAGGAAGAATATGCTTAAAAAAAACAGGTGATATATTAGAAAATGGAAACGGACATTGGTAATCCCATTGAATACGATCCAGTTATGGACCAATTAGGTCAGGAGAATGCTGAAGATACTAAGAATGAGATGACTCAAGAACAACCCTATTATTTTCATCCACCTGATATGAACTATGGACCCCCCCCACCCCCACACCAGAACGAGAAGGTTGATATATTTGCAAACGTAGAAAAATCTACATGGATTATTGCATTTGCAGTATTCCTCTTAGGCTTCTTCATGGGTAAAACCATGCAACCTGTTATCCTAAAGTACTCATAAGATCTTGTTTACGACGTTGTAATTTTTCTTCACTCGTTTCAACAGGAACTTCTATTTCACCACTCTCATGTGGAAATCCATTCAACCAATTATACTCTGATACACTCGAGTATCCAGTAAACGTTCCAATCTCACCATATTTAGGTGTTATAAACTTGTCTGTAAATGGACCTCTGTAAGTATCCTCCACGAATCCATCTATAGTACTTACTTTTTCGACATTTCGTTTGTTTTTTGAATTAAAACCTGGTCCAAAAAACAAAATAAAGAACCCACTTGTCAAAATGATTGTGATGATTACTCTCAACATTTTGTTTACTTTATATGAATATTTTTTTATAAAATTATGATTTATCTATTTCTATTAAGCTTTCGCCTCTTCCAATGAAACCTCTGGTTCACCTTCTTCTTCCTCCTTTACATCTCCGAGTTTATCATCTTTGGATGCTTCAGCAATCTCAGCCTCGCGCTTCTTTTTACGTTCTTCAATCTCGACTGCAACGATAGTGTCAGCCTCTTTGACGAGCTCTTCCATCGGAGAATCGGGTTTCTCCTTTTTGAGACGCTCGAGGACTTCAGCTGGGTGAGGGATTGGTGCTTCATCCGACTTTGTGTAAAATCTGGAGTTATCATCACCAGGGGTATGTGTATTCTTAGTATCCATCATCCCTTGCTTACGCTCACTAAACATGCGGGCTGCTTGAGACTGGTTCTCCTTGTAACCTGACATGATCTCCTCAAGTTTATCATTACTGTAGTGTACGTCTTCAATCTTCGTGGAATCTGGTGGGATGAGAAGCCATTTGTACATATCTACGACATAGATGTCAAAGTTGGGATCCTCCTTTTGGAGACGCTTAGCATGATTAGACGCCTCATCGCGGGTACCGAAAGCACCGCGGATCTTGATACCACATTGATCAGTCTTTTGTGGTGAATCGGGGCCAACGACTGAGAGACACGCGAATACTAGCCCGGGGACGGTGGTGTAGTCAGGTTCAAGAGACATTATACAATTGATAAGGTTCTAAACTTTAAGCTAACTTAAAAGTATAAATAATAATACTATTAATGCATAGTTATTGGAATGATCAACCTATGTCAGGTGATATTGGACGTGGGGGTGCAATCAATATTGAAAAAAATGTGAAGACCGAACCATTTGAATTACCAGATGGTTTTATATGGTGTGACTTTGACATTAACACAATTTATGACTTTATAAACAATCACTATATCCGAGACGATACATTTAATTTGTCTTATGACATTGAAATGATTAAATGGTATTTAGAACCTCCTTCGCATCATAGTATATGCATAGCTGAAAAGGAAACTGGTCAGATAGTTGGACATATTTCCAGTGTTCCGGTCACGATGAAGATCAATGAAGATATGGTTAAAATGGTTCAAATAAACTTTTTGTGTGTACATCCAAAGTACAGATCACATGGATTTGCACCACTTTTAATTAGTGAAATCAAAAGAATTGCAAACACCGAAGACATTTGGCAGGCTATTTTTACAGCTGTGACAACCATACCAACACCTATAACAAAAGCAAATTACTGGCATCGTTTTTTAAATATACAAAACCTTGTTAAGAGTGGTTTTCATACGACAACTCGAGTGCGTGAGAAGTATTATGATTTGAAAGTTACAAACTCTTCCTTTAGAAAAATGACTGTACGCGACATACCCAAAGTTACCAAGATTCTTCAAAAACAATTTAATACATTTAAAATTGCACCGGTTATTAATAAGGATTGGGTAAAAAAATGGATACTTCCTCTATATTCATACGTAAATGATGAAACAGACGATTTCATTTCATTTTACAGTGTCCAGTATGAACGTAATGATGGTACTTATACAGTCAAACAGGCATATGGACATTATACAGTTGGAGATGTCTATTCAGATGCATTTATAATTGCAAAAAATCTCGGATTTGATGTATTTAATATTCTCGATGTTGGTGAAGATACTTCAAAATTAGAAGAATTAAAGTTTATGAAAGGAACGGGTTCTGTAAATTATTATTTGTTCAATTGGTGCCTAAGTGATCACGTGAGTACCAAAGATATCATGTTTAAATTACCTTAAATTAAAGCTTTAGAGTATATATCACTATGGAAGAGATTCGAAAGAATCACAATGACGCCAAGAGAACTCTTATACAATCGGTAACCAATGAGGGAAATCAAATATTGGATGTCGGTTGTGGTTTTGGTGGTGATCTTCTGAAATGGCACAAATGTGGTGCAAATATAAGTATGTGTGATCCAGAGCCGATTGCTTTGATCGAGGCTCAGTCACGCGCAAAAAATATGCATATACGTGTAAACTTTTATAGTGGTGATATCCATAACTGCCCGAATAGAAAGTATGATATTATCTGTTATAATTTTTCACTTCATTACATATTTGAGTGTCAGGGAAAGTTTTTTGAATCTATTCGAGAAATAAAAAAGAGGATGAAACCTGGTGCTAAACTAATCGGAATTATACCCGATTCGGAAAGAATAACCTTTCGTGTACCCTTCAAAGATGATATGGGAAACTTCTTAATGATGAAAAAATACGGAAATGGACAGTTTGGTGAAAAATTATGGGTAAATCTAGTGGATACACCATATTATGCAGATGGACCAAAACCAGAACCAGTCGCTTACAAAGATCTTTTGGTGACACACTTAGAAGAAATTGGTTTCAAACTTGAACAATGGGAAGGTCTGACTGGGAATCCTATATCTGAATTGTATAGTAAATTTATATTTACATATAAGAGATGACAGTGTTCATTATTTTGTTTCTTGTTAACTTATTTCTACTTATGAACACTAGAGAACCACGAGAGTTTATCGATGTAAAGGAAAAATATAAAACTCTCAGGGAACATTTGAAAGATACAGACAATCAAAAGTTCAACATGTTAGTTCATTGTATACCAATTACGGGTATCATGATTATGAAGGGAACGGTTGGTTACAATACAAATAAGGGTCAAGAAATTGTATTATGTCTAGACGGGAGTGTTAATGAGATTTTTCATGTTCTCATACATGAACTTGCTCACTGCACAGTTGAAGAGTATTCACACTCAGACGATTATTGGAACAATTATATAGAACTCAGGGACATTTGTGTGAACATAGGTATTTACGACAAGATACCAACCCAAACCAGGTTTTGTGGTCAATATATTCAGGATAAATAATCTCTGTCATTAATAAATGAAGACACCTATTGACGTTTTATTGACCGTCGTTGGATACTGGTTAGCCGTGTTTGCAATTATGATTGTTCCACGTTTTTCTAGAAATTACCATGTTAATCTTATATGGTTGACGGTTGTAATACCTAATGTATTGCGTCTTATTGTTGGAAATCTTCCACGACTTGCTGTGGATCGTAACTTTTTCCTTATGAGTTCAATCTTTTCTCTTATTTTTGTATACATTGGAAACAAAATCTGGAAACAAACTGCAGAGTCGGTAAAGAACTACCAAGAGACAAACAGGAGAAAGGCATTTGATCTGAGTGCCTTGCTCATGACGAGTTTTGCAGTTGGTGCGTTAATTACATATTATGCTGGTATCGATAAGTCAATCTATAGTAATATGGGTTGGGAATCGAATGCTTAAGGTCTTACAATGTAATCCTTCACAAAGTAAAAAGCAATAGCCGCCACCAGACCGGTGGAGGCTAAACCCACAACACTTCTACTCCCCTGTTCATTAAGGAACTTGGGAATAGAGGTCACAAGCTTGTCTTGGACTGGCTTACTAATGGCAAGAGCCGCGGCAGCACCCGCGATGAGAGCAATAACCTGATCATCGGTGAGGTTGAGAGGATACTTTTTCTCGGGATCAGCCTGCTGCGCTTGCTGTGGCACATAACCACCCTGAGGTTGGGGAGCGGTCATTTGTGGCATCATCCCCTGCATCCTAGGTTCATCCATCATCATTGGGGGATCCATCATAATATCGTTAATGGGCGTAGAATCCATCGTTGTTTCTTTACTTTGGTGTATATTTTTTTCATCTCGATTTTGCATAAAAGACGTGGAGGGATTGTCATGAAGGGGCACCATACCATCACCGTTGTCAGATAGGTTCATCGTATTAATGTCTGTAGCCATTTGATATAATCATAGTTTTTTAAGAAATATAAGTAACGCAGTTACCTAAGTTACTGTGATATATACATTAATTATGGCGCATTTACAGAATATTCATAAAGGTTCTTCTATTGCAGCAGGAATATGCGTTAAATCCGAAAGTACTCTTGCATGTGCCCTGAATGAAATTAAATCGTATTGTCATGAAATTGCAAGTGCTATGAATGTTGAGTTTTATTGGAAAAAAAGTATTGGCATACATGATTTAATTCCGGGTTCGAAATCTGATAAAAAATGTTTTATAAACCCTGATGGTGGTTTATTTTTTGTCAAAATTGATTCTAAAAGTTACTGTTTCATGATTGTTGAAGATAAGTATCAAGGAACGAACGATGTTAGGAAGTCTAAAAATCTCCCGAAACAATCGACTGGTAATGCGATCGAGCGCGTTTTCAAAAATCTGAATGCATCATGGCATCTTTTTAAGGACTTACCAATTTGCCCATATTTGGTATTTGTCGCTGGGTGTGATTTTCATAATACAGAGACCATCATCGATAGAATTGGACCAATCTCAAACTTTGGTAGAGATCCAATTGTATGGGAGATGGAGGATGACACTGCATTTGACCCAAATGATATGCTTTCGAAGATAAATCTAAAAAAAGATAATATGAGGGAGTTTGCAACCTTTTGTGTAAAAACTCATAAATATGATCAATTTCCACATGGAAGTTCATTGTGGCAACGTGATGAAAGACTCAAAATTATGAAGCATGTGGCATATGAATCACTTAAGGGAATAGTCATCTTTCACAATAGATATGAACGAATATGTACACCAGCCTATGATAACATACATAGGTAATAAGCGGAAGCTAGTGGAAACTATAGAAAATGTCGTGAAAAGATTAAATCCTAAATCATGTGCAGATGCATTCTCTGGATCTGGTGTTGTATCAAGAATGTTACTCACACATTGCGATGAAATATATGTGAATGATCTAGAGAGATACTGTGAAGTAATTTCAAATTGTTTCTTGAAAAACCCATCATGGGCCGATCATGATGAAATTATTGAGCATATAGAATATATGAATAAGTGCCCTGATAAAGATGGATTCATTTCCGAACTTTATGCGCCAAATGATTCATCTAATATTAATGAAGATGAACGTTGTTTCTATACCAAAGAGAATGCGAATAGGATTGATGGTATGTTGGAATATGTAAATAATAAAGTACCGATATCAATTAGGGATTATTGTCTCGCACCACTTATCGTGAAAGCGAGTATACACACGAACACTTCAGGTGTATTTAAAGGTTTTCATAAAGGTGGTTGGGGTGGAAAGGGTGGTCATGCACAAAACAGAATCACAAAAAAGATAGAAGTTGAATGTCCTGTATGGCCTGATTCTTCGAAAGATGTAAAAGTTTATCGAGAAGATGCTTGTACTTTTTTGGAAAAAATACCGAAAGTTGATTTAATTTATCTCGACCCCCCATATAATCAACATCCATATGGTTCGAATTATTTCATGTTAAATTTAATTTGTACTAATGAGAAACCTGATACAATTTCAAAGGTATCAGGTATACCACGTGACTGGAATAAAAGTGAGTACAATTCTAAGTGTAAAATAAATGAAGCTATGAAACGTACTCTTCAATTAGCTATAAGTAAATCTAAATATACACTCGTATCCTATAGCAATGAGGGTTTCATTTCACCTGATGAATGGGAAGAATTACTCTCACCCTATCAATATGAAAAAATTGAAATTGACTATAATTGTTATAGGGGAAGTAGAAACTTACAAAATAGGTCAAACAAAGTGAAAGAACTTTTGTTTATTATTTCGTCTTCGTAATCTTGAGTTTGGTTTTCTTTGTAGCTTTTTTAGCGTCATCTTCTTTACCCTGTTGATGTTTAGGATTGTAGGTTTTTTTATGTAATTTCCATATATCCGGACTTCCAACCTTAAAGTTTTTCCTTACTGTAGCCTTATACCAAAATACACAATCAGTGATTTGGTTAGATCTCACTGTATTATCTAATACGAGACATTCATAATTCTCTGTACATGCATCCATTACTTTACAAAACATATCAAAACTTGGGAAAATACCAAAAAAGGATTTATATAGTTTTTCTCTGTTTTGTATGATATTCTCTCTAAGAATGAACACATAGTCAACATTCGCACGTAACGCTGGGGGTAGATCCATTACATACTGCATCGTCAGCATGAAAAAGATTTTCCAGTGTCGACCATTCATGAAACATTGACGAATACATGTGTCTTTGAGAAACTTACTATCATACATACAATCGTCAAGAAGCATGAAAGCACCACAATCATTCTTACCCGCACCTACTAGTTTACGTTGTCTCGCCATAACTCGTTCAATCGCATCCCTGTCATACTCACCATATACAAAAAGATCAGGAATGAACTCAGAATAAAAATGATTCCCCTCTTCAGTCCCCGAAAGAACAATTCCCGCTGGTATATGTTTTTTATAATACATGATGTCTTTAACCAGTGTTGATTTACCTGTATTACGTTTACCAATGAAAACACATACTCTATCATCCGTCATTTTTTCTGGTTTGAACTTCTTCAACTGGAGGTTCATTCTAATGTACTGTTTCGTTTTTTTTGGTAAAATTTTACTCACATAGAGTAGGAATGGCTGGTCGTTTACGACTCGCTGCCACTGGAGTTCAAGATCAATGGCTCACAGGTGAACCACAATTCTCGTACTTCCTGATGAATTACAAAAGACATACAAAGTTTGCGATCGACTATGTAGAAAGTCAATTCGATGGACAGATAGACTTTGGGAATATTTTAGAGTGTCGTGTACCAAACGATAAAGGTGATTTCGTGAAGAACCTATCTTTGAAAGTTACACTCAGTGATCCACAACCCGATACAAGTGGTAACAATGTGTTTTGGTCACCTTCTATCATTTCACATCTTATCGAATATGCTGAACTTCTCATCGGTGGGCAAACCATTGAAAGAATTACAGGAGAATATATATTTATGCATCAACAGATTTATAATACAGACGACGATGTTGATCAAACTCTATACTTTCTCAATGGTCATGGTAATGTACTCTCTTATGGTGGTGAGTATACATACTTTATGGATTTACCATTTTATTTTTACAGGAATCCAAGTCTGGCTATACCTACATGCGCCCTCACAAAACAAATGGTTGAAGTGAGAATTAAAACAAGACCCCTCTCTGAACTTATATATGGTGGAGCACCCGCAAATGTAACCGCTTCGATAAAAAAGTTTTCACTAGACACAGAGTTTATTTTTGTCACACCTAATGAACGGGCTTTTTTCATGTCAAGACCTATCGATTACGTTATTACACAAACCCAGTTATCCCAGTTTGTAATGAAAGCTGGTGAAACTAAGAAGTCTGTAATGTTAAACTTTGTACATCCGGTTAAGGAATTATTTTTTGTTTCTCAATCTGAATCTTCTGTTAGTAACAACTATCCAAATCAATATAACAATATAACAAATGTAGAACTTAGATTCAATAATCAAGTGGTTTTTAATCGAAGTAAAAAGTTCCTTGTATATGAACAGGCTCTCAAACATCATGTATATTCACCTAGAAATGAGGGAACTTACCAAAACTCTGAGTTTGCTATGTATTCTTTCTCTCTCTACCCTGAACTTTACTACCCAACTGGACAGGTTAATATGAGTCGTATATCACATAAACTACTTACATTAGATATTGACCCACTCACAGGTACAGACGACAATAATACAAGAATATATGCAGTCAACTATAATATTCTCCGTGTAGCGAATGGAATTGCTGGTTTAAAATTTTAGCAGCTTATAATAGTAATGGCTGGTTTTATCCAACTTGAAGCATCTGGACCTCAAGATAGGTTTTTTACGGTAGATCCAGACTATACTTACTTTCTTGAAAGTTTTAAAAAACATTCTAACTTTTCAAGTGAGTTTGTAGATATAGATTCTGAAAATAAAGCAAACTTTGGTGGTAAAGCGAAATTCATCATCTCCCAAAATCAAGGTGATCTTTTAAAGACCCTAAGTTTGAAAGTAAAGTTACCAGATATTACGACTTCATTATGGGGTTATATAGATTCAGTTGGACATGCTCTCATAGAATCTGTTGATTTGATCATAGGGGGTAAGATTATTCAGCGTATTTCGTCAGATTATCTTCAGATATACTCAGAGCATAATGTCACACAAACTAAACAATATGCTTTAGAAGAACTCGTTGGTAAGTTTCCAGAGAGAACAGCGCATCGACGTGTATCAGATAGAGAGATTCTCTGTCATCTCGGAGCCGCATTCGGTATAGAGGAATATTTCATAGATTTACCATTCTATTTTTATAATAATCCCAATTTAGCTATTCCACTGTGTTCCATAAAAAAACAGGAAGTTGAAGTTGAAGTGAAACTTAGAAACTATAAAGATTTGATTGTAAAAGTTGATGGTTCAAAGCCAATAACCGATTTTAATGAAGTTATAGATTTAGTAGAGTGTCAATTGTGTGCAGAAGTTGTATTTTTAGACCCATGTGAACGAATTAAACTAGAAAGTGAAAAGAGGGATTATATAATTACTCAAATACAACAGAATGTTTTTGATATAGACGCCGGTGTAAACAATGCCAGGTTTAAATTAGACTTTCTTAATTCTGTTAAAGAATTGTATTTTGTTATTCAACGTCAAGGGGAAGTTGGTACAGGTGAAGGGGAGTTTGTTACACCTTTCGACTATGATAACACATTACTCACAGACAATGACGCCTATGTTCTCTATGAAAATCTTAAATATCTCACACTAGACCTTGATGGAGTAGACATAATCACACAGGATATAGGTAATGTCATATTTCTTAAAGCAATCCAAGCAGCTATTCACCATTCGAAAACACAACTTTTAAGAAGATTTTATTCTTATAGTTTTGCACTTGAACCGGAAAAGTGGTATCCAACGGGTCAAGTAAACTTCAGTCTTATAAAAGAACAAATCCTCAACCTAAGTCTTACAGCATGTTCAGATTATAACAGACAAATACGTGTATACGCTGCGAGTTACAATATTCTCCGTGTACGCGAGGGAATTGCGCGAACTATTTTTGACGTTAAATATTAAAATGAACATACAAACTGGATTTGGTGATGCAGGTGACAATATGATGAAACAGTACATTGATACCATGATTAATATCGTTCAGCCCGTTATAGAGAAGAGTACATTACTCGCAGCTGAATATTGCAAAGCTTGTGGAAGAGACGTAATTCTTTCAGAAGATATGGAATATGCGATGAAGTATTGTGCAATAAACACAGTTGGTAAGACAATTGGTTCTATCATGCCAGAAATATATGATGAAGGGGGGAGTGATGAAGATTCAGGAACTAGTACAGATGAAGATTCAGATGTGCCCATAGAAGACTGCCCCCCATTCGAAAGATATTCAGGAAACGACCCAACATTTCTCCAGATAAACAATGCATACGACCAATGGGATGAATGGGTGCCTCAAAACCCGACAGAAGAGTTGTTAAAAAATGCTATTAATAGTAATGAACACATCGGATGATGAGGAGCCTCAGGGGTGGACATTGTCTGAATATAAATCGTTTAAAGTGTCAAATAATGAAGATTCAGGAACTAGTACAGATGAAGATTCAGATGATGACGAACAGATTTTTGCAAAATCTAATTTCATCAGAAAAGTTAAATATAAAAAAATAGTAGAGAAGGAAGAATTGTTACCCGAATAATTTTTTTCCTACCCTATAATATAAACCCATAATGTCGAACGATATGTCCGCTCAAGCAATTAATGCCGTGAGCCTCGTGACTCAAGAACTCGAGACTCAATCCCTCAACGCAATCGTTGCGGGTTTCTCCTTCGCGGCTGCCATGTCGTGGATGGACCTTGTTCGATGGTTCATTCAACAAGTGATTAAGGTACCCAAAAACGGTGGCACTCAATACACACTCACCGCGGTCCTCACCACTCTCCTTTCCATTGTGGTGTACCTGGTGATTTCTACCGTGTCTACTCGCGTTTCCAAACCTGCTCAACCTGTGTACGCGGTCGTTAGGTAAGTTTTGGTTTTCGGCGCATAATTACCATCAAAATGAAACCCAATAAAATAATCCCACCAATCGAAAGATATTCTTTCCATGGATAAGTATCCTCTACAATTTCAGGGATACTTATTTTTGGCTCATCGGCAACATTTTCCAGCGGAACTTTTGGAAGTCCTTCCAATTTATCAGTAGAACAAGTAATTTCAAACTTTATTGTATGTTCTTGATTTCTAAAATCATACGGAATTAAACGTCCGTGACTCATATAAAAATATTCGATATGAAGATCTCTAATATGTTTTTGGGGACCACCATAAAACTCATGTGTTAAGGGGTCGTCAGTACCGGTAAAATTGATAAAGTCTGATCCATCCAGTAAGATATGACCAGTGTAGAATGGTGTAGACGAATAGACAAACTTTGTCAACTTATCAGAACCCGCCGTAATACGAACAACAAGTGAATTAGGTCCTTCTAAATTAATCGCACCAGATACAATACTGGTACTAATTGTTGGGTTTTTAGAGGAAAACCCCATGACCTGATGAGGTGTAGTATTGAGAGCTACATTACTTGAATATCCATTTGTCCCATCGTAGAACTCGAAAGTAAAAGTGTTACTCGCTTCACTATTAGAGAATGTAAGAGCATCTGTATCTGAGTCAAATACAACAGAATCTATACAGGTCAAAGGTGGTTGCATTTTGAGATCAAGATCCGATGCGAGAGTAGTACCACTTGTATAATTTGTTTCGTCAAGTGTAACTTGAGTCAGTATATTTGGTGCACCCGAATCACGAATACTGAATGTTTTATTTGTTGCACATGTGGTTAATTGTGGTGTTGGAATGCGAGCGGATACAAGTGAAATCTTAGAAACGTCGTAAATAGGGTTTTTTAAACTCACTACATAACTATTTGCATATGGATACAGTTCGGTATCACGTTCACTACTATCTATGTCAAGGGTATGAACCTTCATTAAAATATATGTATAATATTTTAATGATTGTTTTTGTCTAATTACAAAACTGTAATTTTTACTGAGAGAGGCTGTGTGCGAGTGGGTTGTTCTGGAGTTGTCGCTTAGCGATATTGAGATGGTTGGTGTTTGGATTCGCATTACCCTTATAGGCATTCAACTGATGATAAGGCTTCTGCTGGTATTGTTGTGTCCAACCACCATTGGCTGCATTCATACGACCATCGATGCGTGTAGTATCCGACCTTACCGAAGTTAGGGCACCACCAGTCTTGAGAGCAGACTCTCTAACATTCATACGACCAGCGTTACCCATGCGGTTAGGTTTACCACGACGATCTTCCGCGCGGAAACCATACTTCATGAGCTGTTCATTGGTCTTATCGGTTACCTTAGAAGCAGCACTATCGGTATAAGCACCTCGGAAGTTAGTGATACCGGGGGCTGGTTGATTGTAATATTGGTATTGATCATCGTTACGGTCAGTCTTGAAACGGGTTGGGTCCTGGGACACTGTTTGAGCGGAAATGAAACGCTTGGCACCATTGAAACCAAGACCGTCATTTCGCATACCAGTTTCTGAACGGTTAGTAGTGCGCATAGTTTTTTGTTGACTCGCACGAGGAATAGCACCCGACATTCCTTGAGCCCGACCAGCCATTGTAGGGCGTCGAGATGGGAGAAACGAAGTTGTTTCTGGTTTATTATGAGTCATATCACCAAAACCAGTTCTTCGACCACCTGTAGTATCCGCAGCTGGACCAGAACGACCTGGTAATGTAGTTAGACGATATTCACCGACGTTAACTGGGTTAATCCTTAACATCTGCTGGAAACCTCCGCTAGCTGGAGTGTTTTCACCAACACCTAAACCTGGACCAACCATTTGTTTTTCGACAGGTGAAAGATTATTCATATGACCAGTGTCATACATTCGGTTACGCATGTTCAAAACCTCTTGTCCACTACTTTTGTGTTGTACACCGATATCAGCAAAACTAGACACTTCCACTTTATGAGGAACTTCAACACGAGGTGCAAATTCTCTATCAATAAAATCAGGAACATCATCATTAACTGGTAAAGGTATTTGTGCACTCTGAACCTTGGGTTGAATAACCTTTGGTGGTGTGGACTTAGAACTTAAAGACCTACCAGCGTATACTAGACCGGCAATCGCTACGAGTGAAATGGGATCGGCCATTCTTATTTGTTATTAACATTTTTATTAAGATACCTTTTCTGAAAAAGTCCGTTCTGAAGTTCGGCACGTGTACTGGTTGGTTCATAACCAAGTGTACGAAGAGGAACCTTACATTCCATGTTAGAGAGGGGAAACAAGTTTCGTTCATACGTCTGGACTATAGTTTTGTTGAAACGGGTAGTACTCTGGGGTCTAAGTTGATCGGACGTTTCAATAAATTGTGCTGGCGAACCCTTACCCGCCTTATAAGGTGCAGTACCATAGAGCATAGTATTAGGTCGGCAGTCACCACAATTCAAAGAACTGGGCTGGGGGTAAACGAAAATTTCTTCGGTCGCCCTCACTGGTGGGAGAGCTTGGGAGTTTTGAACGATTGCAAGACCAGGTTGGAGCTGATATGCCATTTATTATTACATGAGAATATTTATCTAACTATAGGATCCACTGCCACCACGAACACTCCCTCCACCTCTAAGACCTCGGACATCACCAGCTGAGTCGATCCCCGCAAAAGCTTCGAGCTGAACACCTCTAACATTTGGATCGCACATCTCAGGATTTGATCTGCACATTTTTTTATTTTTAGAACCATATAACCATTCGGCAAATGCAGTCTGGTCTCCTGGGATCTGTGAAACAGGACCAGTTACAAACTGACGAGCCGCAGCATTACGTTGATATTCTGGAAGAGATGACCTAGAACGACCAGCATCATAAGGAATGCGATCATCGAGATAATGCTTAACAAATGGTTTAACAGTTGGGTAATAACAAGCCTCTAGACGATTGGGTGCATCTGTATAGTCTGTAATGAGAACGTTTCCCATTGGGTTATCCTCTGTGGGCATCTGACACCCACGACCATCTTGACTCGCGGACATACCGTATGTTTCCTTTATCATTTTAGATTTATCCATAACATAAAGAACACTCAAAACCGTACCTCCCAATATGAAAATACGTGGATCACGGCGAATAATATAGATTGTGCAGCATGCATAAATAATAAACCTCGAAGCAGAATTGATTCTATCTTCTGGAGTTTGATCTTTATTAGGCCAAAATTGATGAATTTTCTCAGATTCAATTAACTGTTGAGGATCATCAAACCAGGTCTTCATTTAATATAGTGTAAGAAGTTTTATTTTTTTGGAAGACCCTCAAGCAAACTAGCAGCACCACCACTTCCAAGCAAACCACCCATCATTTTCATTATAGCCTCTTGGTTAATTTCACCACCATCCTCCGTCATCTTACCTGCACATTCCTTGGCTATACCCTCGATCATAGACAGGGTTTCAGCTGGAAAAGCTGTGATAGTTGTACCAAGCATGTACAGGGTCTGGAGATATTGCCATGTCGCAGCCTTCGTACTCTCACTCATACGACTCCAGTAACTCTTGATGTTCAGTTCCTTAAGGAAGTCAATAGTTTCAATCTCCTCTAGAAGGAAAGATTCATCCTTCGCGGAGATCTTATCCGCGTAAGGTGTCACACCTTTCATAAATGCATCAATAACGATACGCGGGCTGGTTTGTTTAAGTATTTCAAAAGAAGTCGTCATCTTCTTGATACCCTTTTCATCTGGAAAAGTGCGATGCAATTCCACAAGAAATTGGGAAAGCATATCATTAAACGCGCCGACGGAAGTCATTTGGTTATAATGATACGTAATCTTTAAGTTAAAATCTAAAAAGGATCACTTGATATGGTTTCTCTTCGACCAATTCCAGTGACTATGATAAAATATACAAGAATAGCATTGAGTAAAGCGGGCTTAGTGTACTTATTAAGTTCCAATTTACCTTCATTGTTAAGTTGAGCCTTCATGTGAATGTACCCAGCGGTAATACCCGCAGCTATGAGAGCAGCGGTCGTTGGATCTCGGAGATAGTCGGATAGTTCCATTTAATTATACGTAGTTTTTTTTACACGCTGCTCTGGTGCATCATCAAAGAATACATTTTCATCTTCTCGTGTTTCCTGAGGATTTTGTACATGTTCGGGTTCCATCATTGGTTCAGGTGATGGAACTTTTACACCTGGAACCATCTTGAACTCATTTTCGAGACCATTGGGTTGAATTTGTTCTTCAGTATCCATCATGGGTTCATTTTCCGGGAGATACTCTGGTTCTGGTTCTGGTTCCGGTTCTGGAATGGGCATCTCTTCGGAACCATCATACACATATGGATCCTCTGTGTCTTGAACATCTCCGTCAACATCAACATCAATTTGACGAGATTCTTGGGTCATATAAGTCCTAAGGATCTCTTTAACAGGAACAAACTCCTTCACTGTAGCTTCAATACACATAAAGATACGCTTTGTCAGTTCCTCATCCCTCGTGTACTCATTCTGTTCCTCGTGGAAGATGTAAGGGTCTTTGTAAAGATTTTTGGCAATGTTGTTGTAACACGTTTGGATAAACACATCATTTTCGGGAATACTGAGATTAATCTTCGTATTGTCAACCTTGAGACGAACTGCAGACAGAATCTTAACACACGCAACAACAACGGCTGATAGTAGGATGCCGAAAAAATCACATTGATCGGTGATGGCACGTGCATGTTCAGCACACATCTGATTAGACCAATTTGGAACCTCTTTGAGAAGTTTTTGAAACATAACGAGTGTCTGTCTACCTTTGGAGAGTTTAGTCGCTTCAACATATATATTCTGGAACGCTTCAATCATAAATGGAGTCAGGATAAGGGCGAGTTGCGCTAGATATTCGCGTTTCGCTTCAACCATTATATTTAGGTCGGATGACATGATTTATAGTAGTTTTACATAATTAATACTTTAAGTCTCACGCGTCCTGTACTTATCGGCCATCTTCTTGAGATTTATCAGGTCTGGGAAACAGGTTTCGTCGTCGTCCGAATCAATACACTTTTCTTTATTCTTTTTGGGTATATTCCATGAAACATGTAAATCAAACTCACTAATAAGTATCACATCAAATCCACCCAATTTAAGTTGTCGTGCTATATACCTAGCGGCTGAAGATCTATCAAAAGTTGGATAACCAATAACAAACATAGGTACCGTTAAAAACACCTGTTTATTACCTAATTCTACAGACTGTTTTAGTTTACGAGAAAACTGCTCGTAAATACGTATATATATTTCCTTTCGCATTTGTTTTCTCTTATTATCAATTTTTGTCACATCATTGATACTGATCATTATAATTACTGTAATTTATTTTTAGCCCGTTCTAACTCACTTATAGTAGGAACGGCAGCCTCCTTAACAAGTTCATACTTAACAAACTCTTTACCGCCATATGCACCATCAACGAAAGGTTTAATATTAGAAACAGTTTGAACATCCAGTGGTTGAGAACGTAATGATACAATACTGATATTTCCATTAACAATTTCATAAGAAGCAACAACAGAGAAGCCAAAGGCGAATCCACTATCTTTTACAGTCATGAACATACATTCATATAGCTGCTTTCCTTGTTCATTAATATAACGCTTTACTGAAGTTGTCTCGATAATGTAGGTACAGAGACCAGTTCTTTTCGTGATTTCTTGGTTCGCTTTAAGAACAAACTCCTGCATCATATCATTGTTAACGTCTGCATCCGCCTGATTATAACCAGTCATATCTGGTTTGGTGTCATTAAACTTTACATTCTTCACAGGGGTTTTGTACCCTGAAAAACCAAACAATTCTGTAAATGGTTCACGTTTCGTGGTTAGCAACAGGACAATCACAAGGAGACTAATTATCAAAAGTAGTCTCATCTTTATTAGTATGCGTTAATTTTTTTTTAGAAAATACCGTATACATATTAGGATGTCGCTTCTGGTTTATAGCCCACGATGCAAACACTCTATGGATATTATCGAATATATAGCAAAACAACCACAGTTGAAACAGATGGTCCAATATCACAACGTTAATACACAGGGAATACCACCCGCCTATAGAAATAAAATTAACCGGGTCCCGACGATGTTGACGAAGAATGGGAAAGTTCTTGTTGGTACAGAAATAAAAAACTGGCTAGACTCTCTATTACCAAACAAAGAGGTCTCTAACTGGGGTTTTTCGGGATCTTGTTCTATGACAACACTCGAAGGTGATGAAGGTGATAGTGATATATTTACTTTAGACAACTATGGACAATCTCTACAACCCGCGATGACAAAGGAACTAGAGGAAAAGATCGGTCGTGATGTGAGTAAAGGAGTTGCCTATACAGATCAGACTTAACATATTTAAAGGTCTGAAACGAATTAACAGTAGTTATGAAATTGGTAACAATTCAAGCGTCTGCAATAAAGTCGACATTTGAAGTACTTAAAGATATTCTCAATGATGTCAATATTTACTTCAAACCAGATGGAATGTATATAGTGACACTCGATACGTCAAGAACTTCATTGATTGATATGTATCTTTCAGCGGACAATTTTGAAGAATATTCGTGTATCAGTGATGAAATAATAGCCGGTATTAACATTTCTAACACGTTTAAACTCTTAAAAACTATTACAAATAATGACGTTCTAACGATCGAAATTAATTCGAAAGAATATATGGATATAGAGATCACGAGTGAAGTGAAAAAAACTCGTACGAAGTTTCAACTCAAACTTCTTGATATCAATGAGAGTCGCTTTGAAGTTCCAGATGTTGAGATGACGAGTATGACAACTCTCCCCTCAATGGACTTTCAGAGACTCTGTAGAGACATGTCTAATATCGGTAGTGATATCGAAATTACACGCTCTGGTAAAGAACTCAAACTTAAATGTGAAGGCGACTTTGCAAATCAAGAGACGATCATCGAGTGCCCAGATGAAACTGAAGAAATGAAGGGTATATATTCACTCAGATACCTGAATATTTTTGCAAAGGCGACGAGTATGTGTGCGTCTGTGCAAGTTATGCAGGAAAGTGGTAACAGATTTCTAATTCTAAAGTATAACGTTGCAAATCTCGGAGCACTTAATTTCTATCTCTCAGCTAACCTACCTGAAGAGGATGTGTGAAATGTTCACATCTCAAATACTGGAGAACTTAACTTACCCGAAGATCAGTTGTGAAATGTTCAAGTGTAAACAATGTTTTTTTCATACCGATTAAGTTCGTAAGAATTATCTTTGGGTATTTCTTCTGTAGTGTAGTTTCAGTATAATAAACAAGGTCTCTCAAAGCTACCTTTTGACCGTGAAAGTTGTTTCGAGGTCCTGCGTATTTTTTCACCTTATCAGTAATGTCTACAATTGGTTTATCATCATGATCCACTAACCAGGCTTTACTCAAAGGAATTGTAAAGTTCATTATATTACTTTCAGCTTTACCAGGTTCAAAGTTTATGTCATTTGTGATAGCTTTATAAACCCTTCCATCGTACCAATATTCGATACGAAGTATTAATTTTGTAATGTTTTTAGGAACTATTGTATTTCTAAAGTTACGACCTGTCACAGGTAGATAAAAATTGTATAGAATGCCATCTGTCCAGTCTTTACTTTCAGATTTCCAGAAATCATCGTTTACTTCATAATCTTTTTCATGATCAATTGTATATTCCAACTCTTCTGATATTATCCTATAATTTCTAGGAGTTATCAATTGTTTGAAAAAATATAAAATTGAACTTAAAAGTTTAAGTAACATTATTACTTATAATGGAAGGAAACTTTTTAAGTAGATATACCAATAAAATTGAAAATTGGTCTGAACTTATAAAGAATGATCCTAAAAACAGAAGGCGTTATGAGTCTGAAATGTCAGACTATCTCATGAAGTGTTTACCATTTATGAATCAGTATACAGATGAAAAAACACAAGAAATGGTGAATACAGATAACGTTTTCAATGTGAAAGAAACTATTGGTCTTCAACGAAAGGATATTTTTAGGGACTATTTGATAGATGTCGAAAAAAATAAGAAGGTTTATAGACCAACTGAACGTATAATCGAAGAGTGTCCTACATGTTTTAATAGTAATGTTATACACTTTCACAATACGAGTGATTTGGTTTGTGATTCATGTGGTATAATCATTTCCGTTCTAATCAGTGAAGAACTTACTTATAGGGAGGAACAAGAAACATCTGAAAAGGTTATCAATTATTGTTATAAGAGAGAGAATCATTTCAATGAATGGTTAAGTCAATTTCAGGCCCAGGAAATGACGAATATTCCAGATGAAGTTGTAGAACAATTGAGAACGGAACTCAAAAAGATAAAAATAAAGAAACTCGATGAAATTACACACGCTAAAATTAGGGGATTATTGAAAAAATTAAGGTTAAATAAGTATTATGAGCATGTACCGTACATAACAAATACATTAAATGGAATCAAAGCTCCAAACATGCCAATAGAGCTAGAAGAGAGACTTAGACTCATGTTCAAGGATATACAAAAACCATTTGATGATAATTGTCCATCTGAAAGAAAGAACTTTTTGAGTTATTCCTATGTTTTATACAAGTTTTGTGAACTATTGGAGGAAGATCAATATCTCCAGTATTTTCCTTTATTGAAGTCTAAAGAAAAATTATATCAACAAGATGTAATATGGAAAAATATATGTAGAGACCTACAATGGGAGTTTATACCAACCATATAAAGACGTAATTGATATTTTCTTTAGAATGAATAAACGTCAAGAGTGTCCCAATTTTGATGTATGTTTTAAGATGATGGACACGAGATTGAAGGTATGTACGAGTTGTTTCTGGAGATTCAAGAATGAAGTACTAGAGTTTAAAGATGACGTGAAATGTCCCATGTGTCTAGATAATAGGAAGTGTGTCAAGTTTAGAAAATGTGATCACTTTGTGTGTGTGTCGAAGTGTTTTCCTAGAATTGATACATGTCCAATATGTCCAAAGACTTAAAGAAGTTGGTATTATTTCAACTAATGAATGAACATGAACAGTTCTGTTTAGATGAGGCAGTTTTTCATATAGACAGAGCTAAAGAAATATTAACCGATGGTCTCCGTGACCCTAAGAAATATCATGATGAATCTAAAGATTTCTATAAAATGTTAGCTAAACTGATTCCTCTAATGATCCTAATGCAATGCAACGAACCTCAACCTCACGATTCGGAAACGGAGGAAAGTTTACCAGATATGCCTTCTTCAGACCTGTCAGAATCAGATAGTTTTGAGCCTGAAGATCAGCTTGATCATTGAGAGTCTTGATCGTCTTGAACTCTAGTATACTCTCATTGTTTACAATAATATCAGCCCTCAAATTACCTATCACATGGCCCTCAAAGTGAATCGGAATAATTCGTTCCGATTCATATTGAATCCCATCCCCACGGAGTAGCACTTCCATAGCATTGTGATATACTCTTTCACTATATCCAGGTCCTAACTGAGTGTATACTTTTGTAGCGAGGGCTACTACGTCAAACATTACTTTACTTTCTAGTCTTTGCTTTAACAATCTTATTTCTCAAATTGTTTGTGAGGTTGTAACCCGTCATGTTTTTGAATGCGATTTTATTACCAACCTCAGCTGCCGCCCTAGCCATGGTGGCCGAGGGTGCGTTATTAGAACGGGGAACAGCAACCTTCTTGAATGGGAGGAACTTGAAAGTATTCTGACGATTCTGACCAATAACCATCACGGAGTTTTTATCGAAGTTCTCCACAATCTTCGCTATACTCCTATCCTTTGCAGAGCTCACAATGCTCACATTTGGAAACCACCTCTTGAGGATTCTCATCTTGTTCTCCACTGGAAGTGGGTTTTTCGCGTTACCTGTAGAGTGTGACACCACAACAACTGGAGTTTTGTTTGATTTACGAGCAGTCTCTATGACCTGTTCAATCATAATTCTATGACCCTTGTGGGGTGGGTTGAAACGACCATACGTGAATACCACAGACTTCATTTATATAAAGATATAGAATTATTCTATAGTAGAATGGGTTTATTCTTTTTCCCTACCAATTTCCTATACTGGGAGAATGTATCAATTCATAATGAAATTAAACAGACCTTAATGAATAAGATAACAGAACTTGATGATACTTTTTACAAAAATCAAGAATCTAAAGGACTCACAAATGCAACTACAAGTTTTGAAGTCAATATTCGAGATGATATTCACAAGTTTATGGATGGTAGTGTTATTAATCAACTGATTTGGGCACCATTAGAAAGGGTACTCTCTAATATAAATCCTTCTGTCAATTTTCCGACTATAGAACTCTTAGACTCTGTTATATCTGCATCTTGGTATACAAAATATAACACGAATGGTACGTTCAACCTTCATAATCATTATGGAGATAATGTAACTATAGATAATATAATATATAAACCAACATTTTCGATTATTTATATACTTAATGATGAAAATGAACACAATTCTACACAATTTAGGATACCACATGGAGCACCTCTATCAACATTGCATACACAAGAGTTTCACTATGATACAAAAGATAACAAAGAAATTAAAGAAGGCACTGTACTCATTTTTCCAGCATCTTTATATCATGAAGTATTACCGGTAAAAATACCAGGTAGAGTAACAATTGCTTTTAATGTAGTTTCTAGATTTAGAGGTTGAGTTTGTCCATAGACGTTAATACTATCCAGAATACACCCACAGAAAATACACTCACACCAGCTACACCGTTAAAGATCATTAAGTTTTTAGTACCTGAAGGTACTAAACCCATAATACCAGCTAAAATCGACATACTCGTAATAGAAGTTATGAAAAAACCACCTAAATACGTCATAAGTTTATATGTGTCATCTAAAAATAGAGCGGGGAGGATATATACAATACCAGATAAACCCGAAATACCGTGTACACAACCAACTACATAAGCACTCGTAGAACTGTCAGTAAAAGTGTCTCCCGTTTTCCAATCTTTAAACTTTTTCCATAGATTCTGTGGTTCAGAAATACCGTCTTCAGTTGTATGGATGTGTGTCAAGTGTACGTCGTGTGCTATATTATGTGCTTCAGATCCAAGTATTATATTCATTGGTAAACCATCATCTGGGTGTAAAAACCTATCAGAAGTGCTAATATTATTTTGGGTGACATGACGAGTGCGTATTTTTTCACGTTTCATCCAATTATAAAGTGAAAATAAGGCAGCTGTACCGAGGAATATCATCATAGAACCAACAACATAGTCACTTACTTTCGAAATTTTATCCATAGGTATCGATGATCTAAAAGACATGAAAATACCTGTCATAAATCCTAGACCAACTGTATGTCCAGTTCCCCATCTAAATCCTTGCATAGCGGATTTACACCATGTATTATAAAATGTAACTTCATTATTTTCATGTTCCCTTCGCTTAACTCCCGAGACTAGAAGTACGAGGGCACCAACATGATCTGGTCCTAGTAATACATGGGTAACACCCATTAACATCGCAATACCAAATATATATAATAACGATGCTGTTTCAAGATTTGATAAATCCATTATTAATATAATAGTTTGATAACTCTTTAACCATTTTGCTTTCTGTCATGCATCCATACATTTGCAATCCATTTTTCACCGGATGTTACCTCTGTCCCTTCATGCATTGCAAAATCTGTCATTTTATCATTTTGATCTGTCGTGTAAAATAATAATGCATCACCTTTATTCATTTTGAATGAATTATATAGATATATGAAGTTCGTTTCACCTCCTTCGTAGTCGTCGTTTAATGCGATAATTACTGTGCAAACTCGTTTTGAATGACGGTCTTCTACTCGATCATGATGAGGTCCATAAAAACCACCTGTTTTATAATGTGTGATCTGAAACTCTGAATAATTATCCGGGAACGTTGTAACTTGTCCGCATTTTTTACGAACAGACTTTATAACTTCGTCGTCATTCTCGTACATGACTTGATACGTCTTAGATGTTCTAAATTGGGGCTCAAATGAATTAATACCAACTGTAGAGTCTTTTGTCTTATTCTTTGCTATATTGATTAGGTTATCACACTCATCATGAGTGATTAAACCTTTTATGACTCTCGGTTCTATATATTTTGGATAATAATATGTACTCATTTAATTATAAAGAAAACTATCCTTTATATGGATATTTATGAATCCAAATATTACATATCCATTTTTCACCTGTTTTGACAGGCATACCACCGTGTAAAGCCTGACTAGTCATGAGTTCATAATTGTCTAATGTATTGAAAAATAACGCATCACCTTTAGAAAGTTTATAAGACTTTTTAATGTTAGGAAATGTCGTTTCACCTCCTTCATATTCATCGTTTAATGCAAGAATCACCGTGTACATTCTCTTATTACCAATTGTATCACTAAACGTGTCCTGATGGGGTTTGTAAAACCCACCTGGACCGTATCTAAGCACTTGCAACTTTTCAACATTTACAAAAGGTCTATCTGTCAAAGACACACATCTCTCAACAACTCGTTTAATGATTGGATCACTCAATTCTAACCACGCGGTATCACTTTTACGGACTTCTTCATCAACTGTAGCATTCTGAGAAACCGTTGAAATTTTAAAGTTTTTACTTGCTTCATTCTTGATATGATCAATTTCGTTTTCAGTTATAAAATTAGGTAACACCAGTGGTTTTCTATAAACTGGAATTAGAAATATAACAAGTAAAACTAAAATGAACAAAAGTAACATATTAAAATGTACAAATATTTAAAATTCTGGGTACGACGCAATTATACCTTTTTCTAATTACATCGATTACTTCATTTGCATAGTCGGTTAATTTACAAATTATATTCATTATTTCCACATACCTGTTTTGATCTAAAACATATTGTCTTAATAAATCACCACCGGTATCAATAATCATTCTAAAAATGTTACTTATATCACGAAACTTTTCCCTCTGTTTATCTCTTCTCTGTAATTCACGTTTAAATTGTGGTTCAGTAAGTTGATTTAACATATATGCCACTCTCAAGTATCGATTATCTTCATCCCATATATTACCATATTTATATACAAGATCTCTGTCAATATCACTTAGTAACATAACGAATTGTAAAATATCTTCGGGTGCATTTATTTCACGGAGTTCTCGAAAGGATGGTATCCCACCACATGGAATATCTCCATTTTCCCGTGACGCACCATTTATATGTGAACGTTTAAACTCTATATAATGTGGGTTATGTATTCGACCAGTTTCTATATGTCCAGATATCCAATCAAATGCCGTATGACAATCTGGGCACCACATCTGTCGACACCCTGAAAGTTTTTGTATAACGGTTCCACACTTTGGACATGGTTTTGTATCCTTCTTCAATAGTTCAATCGTTTTTACAGATTCTGGATCACATATATGTTGATTCGTTATTTCTTCGTTACATTTTTCACAGAATTGTCGATCACACATCCCACAAAACCAATCTTCATTCATAAATCCTTTACATTCTTCAGTTGGACACTTTCGAATAAACTTTTTTGGTTCTTGACTTACGACTATATCACTACCTAGACGCAAATGTTCCAATTTTCTATAGCTTTGTTTTAAGACTTCTTGAATTTCGACAACTTCGGGGGGTATGTCCATACCTTCACGAATAGGTGTGTAAAGTTTATATTTGTGTGCAAGTTCGATAAGTTTTGTTCGTTGTCCATGGATCACTGATTGTATTTTTCGTATACCTAGTATTCTCTCTACCTCGGGTTGTGTTTCTGGTATTCGTAATTTCTCCCTTTCAAATAATGTATCTTCCCTGTGACGCCGAAGTTCATTGTTTCTGAAATAAATTGTACAAAATGAATCAATAAACTCACGATTCCACATATTTTTACAACCCATACAATGGGGGTCGTCAATTATAGAAAGAAGATATCTCTGTGAACATGAACGACAACTGTGTAAGTCACAAAACGGACATTCAACACTTTTGCGACTTACTTTGTTGATTTTTTCACAACATACATCGCAATTTTCCATTAGATTAAAGGCTTATTATTTCTTTAAATTATAATTATTGAAAATCTACAAAACTACCAACTATTTCCATCGCGTCATCTCGACCATACACAGTTTGTGTAAAAAACATGGTCATTTCCGCCTGTCCGTATGACAAGTATGTACCCCGATACTTTTCATA
>Ga0209502_10000706_pt1 | contig 33977 bp, 35 predicted proteins | sample ArcticOcean_MG_C_10_FD_187442 | JGI IMG/M metagenome (GOLD analysis project Ga0209502, IMG submission 187442) | Marine microbial communities from western Arctic Ocean - ArcticOcean_MG_CB11_90 (SPAdes) (version 2) | ecosystem: Environmental > Aquatic > Marine > Oceanic | place: Arctic Ocean... | reverse complement strand
TCGATTAGGGTTAATTATGACCGCCACTTAAAACTGCTTTATCTTAGTAATCGCCGCATCGCGAAACCCCTGAGACAAGCATTGTACGCGGCCAATTGCTTTTAACCTGACCCGACGTTACCTGCTTCATTATCACCAAGGTAGATGATACAAAACTGGCTGATCCTTGTGTCTTCTATTGCATAGTACTGACGCTCTTGTTATGAATGATCAAAGATCTATTTGCAATAGATAAAACGATTTCGAATTTGCTAAGGTGAATCATGTCTTCAAATACTGTTACTTCAAGCTCTCTTTCTTCAAACACGATGTTTCTCATGGTCGCCAGCAACAACCGCACACTCATTTATGATGCAGCAAAGAACATAGGGGGAACGGTGTTCGAGGAAACGCGAACAGACCCTGCGGTCATGGAAAAACTACCTTGCCAAATATTGTTCAAAACCGTAACGGATAATCTTCAGACCCTAAAAGAATTGGCGGATGTTGGTCTGTATTTGGTTTGTGAACGAAACATCAAGGCACGCTCAAATCGACATAAAATTCATCCCCATACTCGCCACGAAAATAACGACACATCGCAAATTCTAGAAGGCGTGATTGGCGTATTTCCGATGGTCTCAAACCCCGCCTTGGGCCATGTTGAAAGTGACGCCCATTGGCGAGATGTACATGCGCCGCTCGCATTAAAGTCACATACAGCCATGAGCCACTATCGTCAGTTGAGCGTCGTGCATTGCTTTAGCGGACCTGCTTGGGATGGGATCGCGCTTTGTGGTTTCGATACGCTGCAAGACCTACACGAAAATTTCTTCGATTCAGATGACGCCAAACGCGCAATCGGCAAAGACGTCGCCCACATGGCGGACACCAAACGGTCACCGCGTCGGTTGATCGTCAGTGAAACGACCTACAAGCTCTAGCTTACCTTGAGGTGAACTAACGGTAGCTGCCGACTACGCGCTAACTGAGCAGCCTGACCGGCGCTGCTTGCTATCACTAAATTAGTCTCATGAAAATACAACTAAACAAAAAAGAGAATTAAAATGGATCCGATAACGATCACCGAGGCACAACAGGATTATCTCAACAATCATAAATGGGCAGTGCTCGCGACAGGAAGAACAGATGGTTCTCCGCAAGTTTCACAGATTGGTTATGCTTGGAATGGCAAGGACTTCGCTATTTCCGTTAAAAGTTACACGGCAAAATGGAAAAATGCCTTACGCCAGCCCAAAGTCGCCCTGTTGATTCACGACGGCCGCAAGCAACTCATTGTTTACGGCGAGGTGCAATGTGTTGATCAAGATCCGCAACGGGCTGAGCTAACGGAACGTGTCTTTCAAGTTTTGACTGACGACCCCAACTTCAAGAGCGACGAGGCATTCATCAAAATGATGGATAATGAACAACGGACAATTTTTCGCATTACACCAACTAAAATACTGTTGAATGAATAGTCTAGGCATACCCACATGAGCCACGACCACGACCGTCCTGCGCAGCCAAACATCTTACTGACCGTCACGGATCAACACCGCGCTGACCATACCGGCTTTGGCGGCAACGCTATTGTCAAAATGCTCACAACCTCATTTATTTGCCATACCCAAAGCCCATTGCGAGGTTGTCGATACATGGCACGTTTCCGGTTTGAAGGGCACCAGCAGCAAGGAAATAAAAGCTGAGGCGTCATTCACCTATGCCGATTTGGCGTCCATTTGATAAATTCCGTCGCGCCCAATGGCGCGCTTGCTGTGTTGGTGATTGCAGCACCCATTCTCGGTGATGCAGAAGCAGCAATTCAACGTTTTAAAGAACGACTGTCGACGCAAGTCACCGCCGTCCATGCCACACGCCTCGTATTGGAACGCGCAGCGAACGAGATCGATATCGCGTTAGAAGCATCCGCCGAACCCGACGCTCAGACACAAATTCGCATTGTGAGAGATGCCGCATGGGATGCACAGCCGTGCCGTCAGGCTGTCAACACAGCCTTTTCAATACGTGGCGGTAGTGCGTTACTTTTTGATGAACCGCTTCAACGTAGTTGGCGGGACGTCAATGCTTGAGCTAATCACGCCCGCCTGAATTGGGAAGATTTTAACTAAATGTGGGGATCATACCGAATACGCCAATACGCTACCTAACATGCCATCAAGCTTGTCACCAAAGTGCGACAAACAAGCACAGGATTACCGCGCAAACCGATACAGTTTTACGCATCGGATTTTGATATTGTATTTTATTAAACACCGTACCCACACAATTTAGGACAAAACAAATGAGCCATCTGTTGTTTGAAAAGCGTGACCACATCGCCACACTCACCTTTAATCAACCTGACAAGCGTAATGCTTACAGCCCCGAGATGGCCATTAAACTCACAGAATACTTACGTCAGTGTGACAAGGATCCCGATGTTAGAGTTGTTATCATCACCGGTGCCGGTGATGCTTTTTGTGTCGGTCTCGATCTCAATGACGTTCGCGAGCGAGGTGAAAATTCAACACCCGTTGATACCGATGGGCAGCCGACCCAACGGGTATTGCGAACCTACCCATTTCAAATATCCAAACCGGTCATCTGCGCAATCAATGGCGCAGCAGGGGGATTTGGAGCCGCTTATCCTTTGACCTGTGATATTCGCCTTGCCGCGGATGATGCGAAAATAGCTTTTTCGTTCGTCAAATGGGGTTTAATTCCAGAGATGGGCACAACGTGGATTTTGCCCAAACTGATTGGGCTTGAGAAAACCGCCGACCTACTTTTAACGGGACGTAAAGTCTCAGGCAAAGAAGCCGCAGAAATGGGCTTGGTGCTACGTTGCGTACCCAAAGCATCGTTGATGGATGAGGCAAGAAAACTCGCCGGCGAGATCGCTACAGGCTCTTCACCCACGGCCGTGTCAATTGTGAAACGGATGACCTGGGGCCGGATGATGGATGAAGGTGAATTTTATCGGGCTATCTATGAAGACGATGATGCCATTGGCTGGGCGATTAAAGGACCCGACGCCGCCGAAGGTAACGCCGCGTTCTTTGAGAAACGACCCGCAAATTGGGTTAAAGTCGATCCGGATGCACTACCTGATTTCGGACGACGTAATGCAAATCCTTTTGGCATTGGCTAGGCTTGATACATCCCCCACAAATTGTTCGACGCAATCAAACATTTTGCGGGGCAAAAACTAAACAGATACAAACAAAATGGTTGATATGAATAAACGCTCTTTACTCGTCATGCTCATCGCTTACGCCCTACTATCCTCTTGCACAAATACAGGGTCAGACAACACCGACAATGATATTGTCATTTCCAATGTCACCATCATTGATGCCAAGCAAGGTCCTGTGAAAAATGTCACCGTTGTGGTCAGGGGCGATGAAATTATCAGTGTTTCCTCTGATGCTACTCCTGAATCAACAACGTCGACGGCCAACATCATTGATGGTACTGGCAAGTACTTGATACCTGGTTTGTGGGACATGCATGTTCATCTCACCTACGACGACCGATTTACCGATCTCATGCCTCAATCGTTTTTATCCTGGGGCGTCACAAGCGTTCGTGATACTGGTGGCATGATGCAGGATATGTTGCCCGTGATTGCGCGAATGCGAGCAATCGATGCCGTTTCACCTCGCGTATATTTCGCCGGTCCGTTACTGGATGGTCAACATGTTGTCTATGACGGAAATGCACGACCGTTGATTGGCACCCAGAACTCTGATGTCGAACAAGCGAGAGAGAACGTTCGGCGTCTTAAAAACAGCGGTGCAGATTTCATCAAAATCTACGAGCTGGTCAACCCAGAAGTCTTTTTAGCCATGGTCGATGAGGCAGATAAACTCTCGATGCCCATCGCCTCTCACGTGCCCTTGCACCTGCTTGCATCAACCGTTGGAAATCAAGTGGGTTCGATGGAACATCTGCGCAATATCGAGTTAGATTGCGCATCGAACGCTGAAGCGTTGCTGGTAACCCGGCAAGAAAAACTCACGGCAGAAAACATTGAATCGGGACATGCACTTCGATCCTCACTACACCAACTACAACGTTTAGATGCTGTCGCCGCACTCGATGAAGAACGCTGCGCCATGGTATTGGCAAATTTGACGCAGACAATACAAGTACCAACCTTAAGGCTGAACGCGATTGCACTCGCACCGCCCTATGAACAGATAGATTGGAATGACGCAATCAGCGCAATGCTGCCGGAGGTTCAAAAAGATTGGAACAAACCCAATGAATTTATTCCGAAGGAATACGCCAAGCGAGACTTACGTTTCGCTCAATACTCACTTTCGATGGTGAAACGCATGTTAGATGCAGGCGTGCCGATTGGCGCTGGCACTGACACACCGATTGCCTTGGCGATACCCGGCTACAGTTTACATCGCGAACTTGAAATGTTGGTTCGAGCAGGCCTAACACCCTTGCAGGCAATAGAAGCGGCAACGGTACGACCGGCTCAATTTCTTGGTATTGAAGATCAGATGGGGACAATCGAAGTTGGCAAACGGGCGGATCTGGTTTTGCTATCGCAGAATCCTCTGGACGATATTCGTAACACGCGGCGAATCGACAGGGTTATCTCGAAGGGGAAAGTTATTGATACCTTATTGATAGCTTATTAATAGCTTATTAATAGTTCTTCGATAGGCTATCTAATGCGATAGCCGACGGCACACGACTTTGTCAGCAAGAAAAGCCAAAATTGTGACAATGTGAAATTAAAATAATATTTTTTCCTATCCCTGAGTAAGCGATAAACCATTGCCATCCGGATCTCGAAACCACGCGACTTTCGCACCGGAGGGCGAATGCCAGACCCCCTGTTCATCCTGCGCCATACCGGCGAAGACTTGAAAATCGATGCCCTTACCAACAAGACCGTCTACAGCAGATTTGATATCTACAACATTCCAGCCTAGCGCAGTGTATGGCGCGGGGTTCATCGTCTTAACTTTCGCAAGGCGTAAAATTCTGTCGTCTGTTTTAAACACCAGTGCAAATGGATCGTCACTCATAAACGTCAATCCCAACACGTCTTCATAGAACGTCCGACTTCGATCAGCATCGGTTATTGCTAAAAATAAGACGACTTGGGCCAATTTCAGCATGCGGGATCTCCTGCTTATGAACGAGCATGTCAGCCGCAGCTTAATGTCAGGCTCGGCCTGCTTTGCCCAGTGTCGCATGAATTGTTATCAATACAAGCGTTGTAGAAACATTTGAAACAAAGCGCATGCAAAAAAAAACGAACCATTGCTTCGGTTCGTTTTCCTTATAGCGACAATAAAATCTGTCGCTGACAACACTGAATTTAGCTATAGCTTAAGAGTTCATCCCGGCTACCACCCTTTTCACCCAACACATGCTGCAGATATTCCGCATAGGATTCCATCCACATGCCTGAACTCCGCTCACGGTTTTCAGCGACGTCAGTCTTGGTCGTCTTCATATACCAATTATTACAACGCAACCAAACCTTACCGTCAGAGGACGCCTCGCACATATCGGTCCAATGCGTCACGGCTTCGCTCGTCGGTTCAACGGCAATACTGCCTTTGGATTTCATATCGGAAACCAAGTCAGCGATATATTTCGATTGTTCTTCGCAAAGCAAGGTCACATTAGTAACCGGGTTCAAACTTTGCGGACCGATCATCATATAAAAGTTCGGCATCTCATCTACATGGATACCCCACAGTGAATGCGGGTGTACCATCTGGAATTTATTTGCTTCGTTAGCACCAAATTTTTCAGCAAGACTAACCCCATCACGACCAAATATCGGAAAGGGAATAAAGTTGCTGTCAAAACCCGTTGCATAAATAATGACATCAAAGTCATAAGTATCACCGCTGGCGGTTTCAAGACCGGTTTCATTAACAGCGACAACACCGCCATTATCATGCACAAGGGTCACATTCGGCTTGTTGTAGGTTGTGTAGTAGTCATCAATGAACAGCGCGCGCTTGCAGAAGAACGGATAATCCGGTGTCAGCAGTTTCAATAACTCTGGATCCTTCACATCGCGTTTAATGGCTGCACGTAGTTCGTCGCAGATCGCGTCATTCTGGGCAACATCGTGCAATGCCTCAAACGTGAAGCCCGTATCTTCGGTTGACTCGCCCTCTCTCCAAGCGACACGGCGCAGCTCTTCACTGTAACCACCGGCTTTGAATTTTTCAGTAATGTCATCAGGGGTTGGTTCGTCATCACGGGGCAAACACCAAGTTGGTGTTCGTTGGAAAACCGTAAGCTGCTCTACATCATCGGCGATTGAAGTGATCACCTGCGCCGCGGAAGCACCTGTGCCTACTACGGCAACCTTTTTACCTTTTAATGATGCGCTTTTGTCCCACTGAGCCGTGTGGAAACTTTCGCCCTTGAACTTGTCCATGCCGGAAATTTCAGGCATCCGGGGGCTGGAAAGCGGTCCATTTGCAGACACAACATGCTGGGCTGTAACGGTTTGCGCATCACCGCCGGTCGCTGTATCAACCGTGGTGACTGTCCACGCTTTTTCTCCGTCGCCAATATGTCTGAGTTCAGTAACTTTTCGGTTAAAATGGATCTTGTCTCTGACCCCAATAAAATCGGTGAGCATTTCAGCATAGCCTGCAATTTCGATCTGGCTGACATATTTTTTTGACGGAATAAAGCCCGTCTTATCTAGAAAAGGCAGATAGGTATAAGCCGGTACATCACATGCAGCGCCGGGATAAGAACCCACACCACCATTACTCCAAACACCGCCAACGGAAGGCGTCATCTCAAAAACACAAAAGTCTTCAATGCCCGCGTCTTTTAAATAGCTCGTACAAAGCAAGCCAGAAAAGCCACTACCGACAATGGCAACTTCAACATGGGGAGTATCTTTGTTAATGGGTTGTACAGACATCTACCTATCCTTTGCGTTTTATTTTGTTTTTCTGAGTCGTCGAACCAAACTCATTGTTTTTATGCTTTTTAATGGAATGGATACTAACCCTTATGGTAATTGAAAATCTTGACTCTCACTGATGGTTCTCGCGCCCTATAGCTGGCATTGATAATTAGGCGGCAACGGATCTCAACGAAAAGCAAAAAAAACTAGCATTAACACATTTAAATCAATAACTTATTGATGAAACCTTAGGCATATTCATTCTCAACGCGCGTCAACCAATAGTCCGCATCAAAACTGTCATCACCGAGCAGATAGCGCCAGAAAAGCACACGATTGATATATTCAAGTCGTCCGGTGTCATATTCAAACCAAGGTTCGGGCGTCGTAAGCATTTCATGAATAGGATTCGTTTTACCCTTCAGGCCCGTCCAGAAAATCGGTCGTTGTTCATGGTGGTCATTACCCAGATCTGACGTATCCCAGAGGCGTTCTTGACGCTCGGTTGGACACATCCGAATCTTAAACATGTACCGCACCTTGTTCGACAGATTGAGTCCGCCCCCATGCCAAATGCCCATATGCATAAACAAGAGGGTTCCCGCTTTACAAGTAACAAACTGCTGACCTTTGATATTCTGATAACGACCAATCGCCGCTTCACTGACAATACGTAAATGACTGCCCGGTAGATAACGAGTGCCACCCATTTTTGCGGTGACTGCGTGAGGGAAATACATTATCTGAACGTCGAAGGCCTGCCTTGGATCGATGGTCGAATCCTGGTGCCAATGCTGCGACGCCTGAGGTCGACTACTGGCTTCATAAAAACTCGGCGGAAACGTCATATGCAGAAAATGATGATCAAAGCTGGGCGCATCACCGACCAAACTCTTTACCGCGCCTGCGACTTTCGGTAACGCCAGCATTTTGGTTATCGCATTTTCATCCGGATAGGCCTCAGACAAAGGCACACCGGCGTTCACCACGGGGATCGCACTGGTTCCCATGACCTTACCGTAGTAGCTCATTGGATCACTGATTTCTGACTCAGGTACCTTACCGATATCATTCAGAAACTGATCGTTAATGCGTTTAGGTACCACCCCTTCCATCATAAGGAAACCGCGGGAGGCGAATTGCGCCATTTGCTCTGAACTGAGTAACGCTGGCTTGGGCATATTACAGGCCCTCCATTTGAACTACCTGTTCTATCATCTTTTCAAAAAAGAACTCGTACTTGAGATAGTCAGTTCTAAACTCATCCCCCGACACGTGACTTATAAGAGGACTAGCTTGGATAAGACGCCAACCATCAAGCAGCGCATCGAGCCCTGTCCGATAAGGTGGATCATTTTGATCCCCCGCCATATGAACCGTTTTGCCTGTGCCGTCATAAAAGGACCAAGCTATAACCCCCGTATCCAATGCCGAGTTAGCGGTATAAAGCACCATTACTTGTTGACGGACCGATAACTGATTTAATTTAGCTGTCATATACCCTACCAATACCGCGATCGCTTAGCATCATATCGCATTTTTGATGTGCTATTCTCGAACAACTACAAATGCTTGTGCATAAATATAAAACACGCAGAGACTTGCTATGACGATCAAAACAAACTTAAAAGATTCCATCCTCACGGTCACATTGAATCGTCCGGATTCCCTCAATGCTTTTAATCCACAGCTGATGGATGACCTGACAGATGCCTTTTTAGACGCAGCCACCAACAGCGAAGTTAAGGTGCTCATACTGACGGGAGAAGGTCGTGCATTTTCAGCTGGCGCAGACCTTGCGGCAATGGGACGTCCTTCCGACCCTCCTAAGCATGGGCTGGCCGGCATGCTCGATGCCATTGTTGATTTCCCCAAGCCTTTTTTACTCGCTGTGAATGGCATTGGCGTTGGTATTGGCGCTACTATTTGCGGTCTCGCTGACTTGACATACATTGCCGAGACCGCGCGACTTCGATGCCCTTTTTCAGCCCTAGGCTTAACCGCAGAGGCTGGTAGCACACATAGCTTTCCTCAACTCATGGGCAGACAAAAAGCCAACTGGTTCCTGTTGTCTGCTGAGTGGATGACGGCCGCTGAATGCGTACAAAGTGGCCTTGCGCTTGAAATGCTGCCCGGCGATGAACTGCTTATCCGCGTCAACGAACAGGCCGCCAAACTCGCCGCCCTACCCAGTTCTTCCGTCATGAAAACAAAAGCTTTGATGACGGGACCGCACAAAGAACAACTCAAAGCCCATATCATCAAGGAAAACGAAGGCTTGGCTGAACTCACTGGTGCACCAGCGAACAGAGAAGCAATCACAGCTTTTCTTGAAAAGCGCGAACCTAATTTCGCAGGCATGGAATAGAAATGCCGCAATCCAACAAGACAGTTAAGTTCTATTGGGACATTGGTAGTACAAATTCGTATTTCGCATTACGACTGCTCGTGCCTTTAACCGAAAAGTACGACGCTAAAATTGACTATCATCCGTTTAATTTGGGGCATGTTTTTAAATCTAACAACTACGTTCTAATGGATGAACCTAAAGCCAAAATGCGTAATCGTCTAGCGGACTTGAATCGTTGGCGCGATCGCTACAAGTTACCTTTCTCCATGCCGAAGAACTTTCCAATCAAAACGAGTCGCGCTTTAAAGGGCGCCATCGCCATGCGGCACTGGGGGTTGGAGCCTGAATACATCAATGCGATTTTCACGGCTTACTGGGAAAACAATGAGGACTCTATTGGGGAGTACGATACGTTGGCAGGCATCGCGCTAGATCTCGGCGTCAGACCAACGGAGTTTATTGAGCGATGCGAAATGGCAGAGACTCGACAAGCACTCATTGATTCAACAACCGAGGCACAGCAAGCCGGCGTTTTCGGCGCGCCAACGATGGTGGTCGATGAGGAAATCTATTGGGGTAAAGATCGAATGGACTTTATTGAGACGCATTTACAAACTGACTAGCCACACGCTCTCACGACAATATGTGAACAGTCGAGACCCAAGGCAGCGCCAGGCGCCACTTAAGCTGGCGCGACGAATTTCATCGAGACTGAATTCACGCAGTGTCTGGTGCTTTTGGGTGTAATGCCTTCACCCTCAAACACATGCCCTAAATGTCCATCGCAGTTCACACAAAGAATTTCCACGCGTTGACCATCAGCGTCCGTCTTTCTGCGCACAGCACCTGCAATTTCGTCATCAAAGGCCGGCCAACCGCAATGCGCTTGAAACTTATCCTCCGAACGATATAAGGGGGCTTCACATTGTCGGCAGACATAGACCCCGTTTTCGAAAAAATCGTCGTACTGACCCGTAAAGGGACGCTCCGTTCCCTTATGAAGAATCACCTGTTGTTCTTCCATCGTCAGTTCGTTGTATTGCTTTGTCATCGGGTTACCAATTGAATTATTTAATAAATCGTTGAAAAAATTATCATTAATGTTGTCAGCTTAAAAAACTCACAAATCGTCATTCACCAAGTACGGCCTTTTGGCAGTATATCAAGGTATGCCATCGAGCCATTCATTGGCTCTACACCACGGTTATAACAACTGTACGTATGAAATACCTCACCAGCCTCATTCTTGTAGAAAACACTAATGCCATGATTCTCACCACGGTCAAAGTGCACGTCTTCGGTACCGGTTCATTTCGTCTCAACGCCTGTGTCAGCTGAACCATAATAATCATGATTAAAATCGGTGTCGACAGCCGATACCCAAGTGAAGTTCCAACCTCGTTTTGCTTGTTCCATGCCTAAGCGCCCCTGGCTCGCACTCGATACCGCCAGTATCGTCGCATCGGCATTTTTAAATTGAGACACCGTACCGTTTAAAGCTTCTGCCCATTTCGTGCAACCCAAGCAGGGTCTATCCCACTCTTCACCAAACATTGAGCTATTAGGATAATTCCCCCCTTAAGCCTTTATAAATAGGGGATTATGGGTTTTTGGTAAGTGTTTATTCTGGTATTCGTCACAGGTTTTAGTCACAGGTTTAGACTTTGGCGGGCATCAATTTGCCTTGTGTGCCATCGCGTGTGTCCACCAACCTCGTTGGTATTGATCCAGTGAACGCACTACCTGCTAACCAACCCGCCAAGTCCACGACAACATCGGTTAGCACAGGCGAATACACGCAAACAGTTCCGCTCTCACTTACGGGTGCAATCACACCATTCGCTACTACTTGGTCCACAGCGTAATTCACGTTTGAAGCCAGAGGACGCGGTCTATCACAAGGATAAACTGTCACGAAACCAGCAGAGATTGGGTTGACTATTGTCACGTTAAGGGCGGCAGTTGTTATATTTGATGGCACGGTTATGGCCGTACCAGAAGGTAGCGATACATTAAGTTCAGAAACCTGAATAACAAGCGGTGCATCAGGCCCAATGCGGCCCAACGTCCCGCCAGTTCCTGTTCGGGTGTCAGCCAATCGACTGGGTGTAATTCCCACAAAGGCATCACCCGCAAACCAACCTGCGACATCTACAATGAGGTCCGTTTCTGACATAGAGTAAAAACAAACTTTACCGCCGCTGCCTATTGGGGCGATCACGCCGATCGTGTAACCCCGGTCCGTAACCTGCTTTACTGCCTCGATCTTCAACTCTTCTGGATAGCGTATACCACTCATATTAAATACCTTCTGTTTGCGTGAATTGTAACGCTATCAGGTATCTAAGATACTAGGGGCTTGCCAAGACATCACATAGGTGCCTGGGGAGCCACTGCCCGACGTATTATTGATCAGATTAAACGCGCTCTCACGGTTAAAGTTCCCCCTCGAGTTGAAGACTACTTACCTATGAATACCGGCTCACGTTTCTCAACAAAAGCTTTACTCGCTTCCCTGTGATCCGTGGTCTGACCGCAATGAACATGATGAGTTGCTTCAAGATCCATACAATCATCAATATCACCTGCAAGCGCCCTGTTCAAATTTTCTTTCATATAGCGATAGGCAACCGTTGGGCCATTAGCCATACGATGTCCAATCTCCAGCGCTTTCGCCTGTAACTCGTCGACCTCGCAAACCCAATTGGTTAAACCAAGTCGCAGCGCCTCATCGGCACTCACTCTTTCAGATAAGTAATAGAGTTCTTTTGCCTTTGCGGTCCCCACAAGTTGTGCCATGAAGTATGTACCGCCGTAGTCACCGGAAAAACCGACCCTCGCAAACGCTGTGGTCATTATTGCATTCGACGCCATGATTCGGAGATCACAGGCTAATGCGAGTGAGAGACCTGCACCCGCAGCAGCACCCGGCAAGGCAGCGATAGTCGGCTTTGGCATTTTGAAGAGCTTACCCGCCGTTGCTCGCTGATTGATACGCTGAGCATGAATTGCCTGATCAATCGTTCTGGGTCCAACCGTTCCGTCACCGGAACTCGCCATCCCCTTAACATCACCACCGGCACAGAAACCCTTGCCAGCCCCAGTCAATATAATGCACTTAATATCGTTATCGAGTTCAGCATCAGCTAGTGTTTTTTGCAACGCCGCATTCATTTCATCTGACATGGCGTTTCTGGCTTCTGGGCGATTTAGCGTGATAACAGCCACGCCATAATTGTTCTCCACCAGGAGATGCTCGGTACCCGTATCGATTTTTGTAATTGTCATTTCATTCTCCCTCGAGTGCAGCTTCCTGCACCAACCATTCTTATTTATCAATGGGTGTAAATTTAACTTTGAAGTAAACTAGCTACTTTAGCGTCTTGCTCTCAACTAAAATGAATATCACGGTTCCACTTTAACCACGTCGGCCCCCAGGTCGGACATCATCCGGCCGGCGAAAGGTCCCGCCAGGACGCGGGAAAAATCCAGTACTTCCAGGCCGTGAAGGGGATAGGTCGAATCGCTCATAGGGCTCTCGCAGTAGTTTCTGACCGTTCTTTAGAATATGTGGTTTATTTGCCTTATTCTCGATACCCGAGTTGTTCACCAGGATGCCCACGGTGCCGAATGCTGTGACTGACTCATGTCGGTGACGATGTCCTCCTGCTCAAGCAGGGACTCAAGCGTGGCATCAACCCCTAGTTCAACACCTTCGTTTCTGAACACGCCAACGTAGCCAAACCGGCCATTGCCCGCCATGATGATTTTGCCGGTTGGTGCGTCTTCGCGGCACATATATAACACTGCCGGTGTCACCAGCGACGGTGCTCGTGCTGGATCAGGATGGCCCAGGTCTTCATCAAGTCCGGGGACGGTATTCGTCAAGCGGGTCGCTGCCGCAGGGGCCAGCGTGTTAACCCTGACGTTATGCGACGCACCTTCCTTTTCGAGCACATTCATCAACCCGACCATCGCCATCTTTGCGGCACCATAGTTCGCTTGACCAAAGTTGCCGAAGATGCCGGAGGTCGAGCTAGTAAAGACAATGCGGCCCCAGTTCTTGGCATACATGATTGGCCAGGCGGCATGTGTTACATAGGCCGATCCGTTGATATGGACATCCATCACGATATCCCAGTCATCCAGGGTCATATTCTTAAAAGACTTGTCTCGAAGGATGCCCGCGTTATTCACCAGGATGTCCACGGTACCGAATTCTGCCACCGCATCGTCCACGATACTCTTTGCTCCGGCCCTGTCAGAGACCGAGGCTTTATTGGCAATGGCAATGCCGCCCCCAGCCTTGATTTCATCTACTACCTGTTCAGCCATATCGCTAGTACCTTCACCAGCAACACTACCGCCCAGGTCGTTAACGACAACCTTTGCCCCTCTTTTCGCAAACTCCAGCGCATGAGCCCTGCCTACACCACCACCGGCGCCCGTGACGATCACTACCTTGCCTTTAAAATCATCCATTCAAGTCTCCCCTGATCAATTTATGAAACTGTACGTGAGTGGTAACTACCCCGAACCTTCCAGCCCCAATTCTTTGTTTTGTTTTGCTTAGACATGAAAACCTCTTTTTTATGACTCGACTCAGTGAACTCTCTGTAAGGAAACGCAGAGTTCCATGGAGGCATTTCGCCTGAATTGACTGATGCGACATTCAGGCCTAGCAGTTCAATAGTTCTACCAAGTATCTATATATGGTCTCTTTTTCCCTGTTCTCTTAGGTGCTTTGGGGATAGCGTTTAGTCCCGCGACAATCCAGTCGCGAGAAATTGCCGGGTCAATAACATCCTCGATGCCATAAAACTCAGCCGAATTAACCGCTCTCGCTCGATCATAAGCTTCATCTACACGTTCTTTGAAAACCCTTATGCGCTCTTCGGCGCTATCCATCTCTTGGAATTCACTTCTGTAAGCTAACTTAACGCTGCCTTCGATCGCCATGCCGGCGAACTCTGCCGTTGGCCAAGCAGCTGTAAAGAACGGCACCGTCGAGCCTCCCCCGCACATGGCCTGCACTCCTAAGCCGTAGGCCTTTCGTATAATGAGACCAAACATAGGCACGGATAAATTAGCTCCCGTGTTAAACATGCGTGCGCAATGTCGCACCAGGGCAGTTTCTTCGACTTCCGGACCCACCATAACCCCAGGACAATCCATGATTGAGACTATAGGTAGATCAAAAGCGTCACACAATTGTAAGAAACGGGCGCCCTTATCTGCGCCGTCTGAATCAATCGCGCCGCCAATGTGATGTGGATTGTTTGCAATCAATCCCATGGGCTTACCTTCTACTCTAATTAGACAAGTGATCATTCCAATGCCGAAGTTTTTACGTATTTCTAAGATTGAATCTATGTCTGCTAACGTTTCGATGACATCGCGAACGTTATAGATTTCTTTCCTATTTTCAGGAACAACATGGCGCATTATTCGTTGATCTGGCGCCTCCCAAGTGTCTATTGCGCCTTGAAAATAAGATAGATATTGTTTGGCAACTTTGGTAGCTTCGACTTCGTCCTCAACTAAAATATCAATTACACCGTTTGTTACTTGAGATTCTGTGGGTGCTACTTCGTCTGGTGCGAAGATACCCAGACCTCCTGCTTCGATCATCGCCGGCCCACCCATGCCTATGATGGAATTTTTAGTCGCAATGATGACGTCGCAGCAAGCTAGTAGGGCCGTATTACCAGCAAAACAATAGCGTGAGTTGATGCCTACTAAGGGCACTAAACCTGAAAGTCTAGACCAGAGAGTAAAGGTTTCTATCTCCATGCCCAAAGCACCCGGGCCATCGGTATCTCCAGGTCTGCCGCCTCCGCCTTCTGAATAAAGAACTACCGGTAGTTGAAATCTCTGGGCTAGCTCAAATATACGATCTTGTTTTTTGTGGTTCCATAAGCCTTGAGTACCAGCAAGCACGGTATAGTCGTAGTGGATCACAGCGCAGCGCGATTCTGTTTTTTGAAAACGGGCGCCATTAACATGCCCTACACCCATTATTAGACCATCTGCAGGCGTATTCTCTCTTAGCCATTCAACGGTTCTTCTTTTACGCTGAGCGGCTAGAACCATTGATCCGTACTCGATAAATGTGTCGGCATCGCACAAATCAGCAATATTTTCTCTAGCGGTGCGCTGATTATGCTGGCGTCGACGTTCTACAGCCTTAGGGCGATTTTCGTCATATAAATGGGCGTGACGATCGAAATTTTCCTGCAGGTCGGGGCGAATTTCATCGAGATTAATTTGATCATGGGCTTCAAAGTTTAAGTCGCCTATATCTCCTTCTTCGATAAATACTAGTGGATGTCCTTCGATTATGATTTCACCCACTGAGACGGAGACTGAATGAATAATGCCATTTCGATCGGCCCTGATTTGGTGTTCCATTTTCATGGCCTCCATTACAATCAGCGGCATTCCGGTAGCTACTTTGTCTCCTGGTTTAATCTGAATTGCTACGATAGCCCCTTGCATGGGTGCAGGGACTCCTATAGATCCGTTCGGGCCTGACAAATCGATGTTTTGTTTGGCTTTCTTTTTACTCTTGCGGTCGGACCCTTTATCGTAGGCAAATAATGCTAGTGGATCAGAGCTATCGACTTGGGCGCCGGCTAAGCGTGAGGCTAACTGATCTTTATATTCGCTGGCGATATGCCGCACATCAAACTCGCTCATCTCTATTAAAGAGACAGCATGGACGTCTATCCAACGCGTAGTAACAGCGCTGTTTAAGAAATCCTGATTTTTCAAAACCGAACGTAAAAGCGGAATATTGGTATCTAGTCCTTCGATGCGAAATTCTGAAAGAGCACGTGCGCATTTTTTTGCTGCCTCTTCTAGACCAGATTTGGGAGAGTGCACAATGACTTTTGCCAATAGGGAATCGTAGTTCGTGCTTGGAAAAAAACCTGCGTATCCAAAACCATCAACCCTCACGCCCGGGCCGCTGGGTGGATCATAGGCCGTAATTTTTCCCGTCGTGGGTTTGACCGAACCATCCCCCTGTAGGGTTTCCATATTTACTCGGGCTTGAATAGCAACGCCTCTAGATTCTGGTGTTTCGCTAAGGTTTAAGTCTTGCAGTGTTTTACCATTGGCAATTTCTATTTGTGATTGCACAAGATCTACACCCGTGACCTGTTCGGTTACTGTATGTTCTACTTGTAATCGCGCGTTGGTTTCAATAAATGCAAATTTTTCTTGATTCTTGCTTTTTGCATCAACTAAGAACTCAAAGGTGCCTAGGCTGAAATATCCTACATCCTCGGCCAGTGTCTTAGCTGCTGCCGTAATTGCCTGACGAGTTCTCTCAGGCAGATTGCAAGCGGGCGCAATTTCGATTATTTTTTGATGTTTTCTTTGCACGCTGCATTCTCTGTCGCCGATTGCAACGATATTTCCTTTTGTGTCTCCCAAGATTTGAACTTCGATGTGCCTCGCTGCCGGAATAAGTTCCTCTATATATAGCTCTGCATTGCCAAACGCATTTTTAGCTTCAGACTGGCAACGAGAGTATGCGTCTTTTAAGTCTTTAAGATTGGTAACTATACGACTGCCTCTGCCTCCACCTCCGGCGAGCGCCTTAATAATTACTGCGGCGTTGTTTCCCAATGATTTAAAAAAATCTTCACATTCTTCTAGTGTACTAGGCTTGTCTGTGCCTAGTACTACGGGCACCCCAGCTTTAATGGCAGCCTGCCTCGCTTTTGCCTTGTCTCCAAATAGTTCGAGTGAATTCTTATCTGGGCCAATAAATGTAATGTTGTTACTAGAACATTCCGACGCTAGATTACTGTTTTCAGCTAGGAAACCATACCCAGGGTGGAGAGCGTCGCAATTAGTATCTCTGGCAATAGATATAATATTCTCTATATCCAAATAGGCTTTTGTCCCCATCGCATCTAAGCAAACTGATTCGTCAGCAATTTTTATATGTAAACTTTCGTCATCATCTTCTGAGTAGATAGCGACGGTCTGAATATTTAGTTCCGCTGCAGCTCTCGCAATGCGAATAGCAATTTCACCTCTATTGGCTATGAGGATTTTCTTAATAGCGATCGTCTTTACTCCCTATCCATTGATTTATGAGGATTGATTACCTTTCTTTCCGCCAGTTGAGCTCTGATTTGCGAATGTCTTCGTTCATCGAGTTGGTAGCCTGCATAAATAGCCGCTGCAATAAGTCCCCAAACCATTGCGAAAGGTCCATCAAGTAAGCCCAAAGCATATATTTTGTCCGGATCTATTTTACCGGCCGCCTTGCCTACAGGGAATTCGATAATATCTAGAGCAATCCCCGCAATAATAGCGCCGATGCTATTTGTTAACTTAGCAAAAAACGTGCGCGCCGAATAAAAAACACCCTCTTGTCGACGGCCAGTATTAAGTTCGTGTTCGTCAACAATATCCGCTAAGGCAGACATAACACTGACATTTAGGATAGCTCCAAAGGTTGACTGAATAGTGCCGAAAAAAACCACGAAAATTAGTAGCGCCCAAGTGGTATTTTCTGGCGCGAGGTCGAATAACCTCAGGGTAACAGCGGCAGACCACGCGATACTTAGGCCGACGGCACACCAAACAATAGCGAGACGCTTGCCGATTATTTGATGAACTTTGGAAACTACTAAGAATCCAAACCCATAGCCCAACGCCGTACCGAGAATCCGCCAACCAATTTGCTCGTCCGTAAACTCCCAGTAAAACGTGTCTATATAGAGGCTGAGAGTTTCGTGAGTGCCGATAGTCATCGATAAAGAGAAAAGGCCTAATAATAGATAGCGATAATTTTTATTACCGAAGGATTCATATATCTCCGAAAACACCTGTTTAAAACTAAAAACCGGTAAATCGTCTGCAACTTTCGCCATTTTGGGAACTTGATCCTGAGTCCCTCGCGCCGATAAAAGCATACAGATAAAAATTAATGAGATTCCGAAATAGACAGCAGGATTATAGGCTTCTTGCGTCATTCTGCCGTTGTCATAGGACGGAAAAATAACGAACCAAACCGCCGCGTGCATAATCACCACGCCAAAGTATGTGAATAAAGTGTTGTAGCTCATAATGCGGGTGCGCTCGATATAACCCTCACTTAATTCCGCTCCCAGAGCCAAATGAGGAACTGCGAAAAGAGTAGAACAAATTCTCATTAACACAGTAAACAGGGCAAACCATAGAAATAAGTCAAAGCCGGCCAAACTTTCTGGAGGGTTGAAAATAAAATATATAGCAACGATCAGCGGCAGAGGCGCAGCGTACATAAATGGAAGTCGGCGACCTAATTTCGAGCGCCATCTATCAGAAACAGACCCCATCACTGGATCAGTAACCGCGTCGGAAATAATTCCTATAGCGACCGCCGCGGCCGTCAAGGTGCCCGACAGCCCCAGCACTTGATTATAAAAGAAGAAAGTTAGGACATTGAAAATCCAGTTTGCGCTAGATTCGCCGACGGCCCCAATACCAAAAGCAAGTTTAGTTTTATAAGAAACTGACTGGACTACTTTGATTTTGATTAATCCTTATAAGAGAGTGAGTGTCAAGAGCCATAGAATCAAAAGGATTCGGCTGACTGGTTGCAATTAAGTCACCTGACGCCAGAACAGGCAATCCAAACAGGCCTTCAGTTCGTGCAAAATACTAGCCTTATTGTGCTCCCGGCTAAATGCCGAACGTTTTTGCGACACAAGTGACGACACGCAAGCGACTACATGGCAACTGTTGCCCCCCCCACGACACCAGGGCTTGTCGGCGGCAAGGCTACCCGAATGTGACGGCTTTTTCGGATTCGACCGTTGCTTCATCGACGTCGAGTCCAAGTCCAATAGCGTCGGCCGGGTAGAAGTAATCCGCCTTTGGCTTGAGAGGCGTTTTCAGGAAGTGCTGATAGATCTCGCCAAGAATGAGGTAGTACTCCAACATGGGCGTCCTCATCGCGTTCAATGTGAATGACACCGGCACGCTCGCGGCGGGCAGGTAGACATGTGGGACGAAGGTCACGTCGTACGCGGTCACCAACGCGTTGATCTTGATCGTCTCTCTGAGGCCGCCCGCCCAGAGCGGTTCGAGCTGATACACGTCCGACATATCCGCATCGAGCATTTCTTTTGCTGACCGGCAGGTAAAGTCGTGCTCGCCGCCAGCTATCGGAATCGGACTTGCACGCTGGAGGTAGGCGTAGCTATCACGGAGCGCGTATTGCACAGGCGCTTCAATCCACGCCGGATCAAATGGTTCGAGCAACTTCGCCATACATAGCGTGTAGTCGACACCCCAGTTGGCCCAGGCGTCGATCATCACCTTGACGTCGGGCCCCGCGGCATCTCGTAGCGCCTCCATCAGCGCGATGGTGGCCCGTTCGCCTTCCAGACCATCGCCGACGCCGCGCCGAAAGAACCACTTGGTACCCATGAATCCCTGCTAGCAAATCATTGTTCCACGCTCCGCCGCATTCTCTGGTGACAGCGAAAACCCAGCGGTACTCGCATAGGCGGGGATCCTGTCTTGTACACCGTCACCCAGTAGCCGAAGGACCGGTTGATCGAGCCACTTCTCCTTGATGCCCCACAGGGCGTAGTCAGCGTGACTGATTGCAATCATGTTGTTGAGAGACACCTGCGTCACCCGGCGGCTGCCGCCTTCCACCCGCGGGAACGCGCGAAGCATCGAGTCTCCAACGTCCAACCTTCGAAACGCCGGATAGATATCGGTCGGCTTCGCGCCGCGTTCTTTCCACAATTCTCCCGGGTACGGCATCGTCCCGGTAAGCCGGCGTGACTTCACGTCGGTTATCTTCGCTGCACGCTCCTGATTCCTGTCGTTTGGATACTAACCTTCAGGAGATTCGAGACGGAGCCCGAAGGCGGTCTCCCAGACCTCGCCGGGCTATATCACCACAAGGCCGTCAGAAGCAGTCAGTCTGTCCCGACATAGGCTCGACCGCGATCAGCCCTCTATCTCGTAATCCGGTGACCTGTATGAACCGCCCTTGCGCGTTCTGCCACAACACTACCGCTGCGCAACATCGGGAACAGGCGGGTTTTCCAATCTAAATTTTCCCGGCGTGACGCCCACCTGCTTGGAAAACGCCCTGGACATATGCGTCTCACTGGAGAAGCCGGACTGCACCGCAACCGTGTAATGTTTTAAATGGGTCGTCGCAAGCAGACGCTTCGCCTCCAGAACTCTGAACTCGGCAAGCGTTTCGGCGATGGAACGTGGCCAGTGGTGTTTAAAAATCGAGTACAGGTTTCTTCGGGATGTCCCTGATGCCTTCACGATGTCTTCGACGGACAGGGAAGGGGCCTGAAAGTTCTCGCGCATGAATTGCAGCGCGGCGCGCAGCGTCTTGTCATCAACCGCGTAGATGTCGGTGCTTCCCCGAATCTCAACGTGCCCCGGACGTACGAGCAGGGGCGAGATCGGCGCCGATGCGCCGTTCATCAATCGATCGAGAAGCGCCGCGGCTTCGTACCCCAGCCGACGATGATGCGGGTCAACGCTCGTCAGCGCTGGCTCGGAAAGTTTGCAGAGCGGCTCAATATTGCCCACTGAGACGACGGCAAGATCCTCGGGGATGCGCAAGGACATCGACGCACACACCTCGATGATATGCCAGTACAGGGTATCAGTCGGGATCATCACGCCCAGCGGCCTCGGCAGTCTCAATAGCTGAGATTCCAACCACGGCTGGCGTTCCTGATCTGCCGAGCGATCCAACACACTCAATCCGGCCGCGACCGGGTCGAATCGGTGCAGGGTCCGACCACGTGATTTGACTTGCTCGTCGAAGCCACGGGCACGGTCTCTCGTCTCCCTGCCCTCGGATGCTCTGATAAAGGCCAGGTGTTCAATGCCCTGGTCCATGAGGTGGTCAGCTCCCATGCGACCAATGGCATGGTTATCCGTCAGAACCTTGGGCAGGTTTAGCTCACCCCCCGAATCGAAGAGATTAAGGGTTGGCACAGTGGCACTTCTTACAATCTTGCCAATTGCCGAGTCAGATTCAGGTACGATAGTAATCATACCATCGTACCGACTGGGACGGACCGATTGCAGAGCCGGAGCGAGATGGCCGGTATGATCAGATACGATCGTTAACAACCACCCCGCCTGAAGGGCAAAATCGACGATGCCCTGTTCTGCATAAAGACCATACCTCTCCCCATAGTAGACTAGTTGTTTGCGGTCCGGATAGTAGAGGACTTTTTTGCGGCCCGAACCCATCTCTCACTCCATTTGGTCGATCGACCAATCCATTTGGTCATAACAATTTGTATGGGCCGCTGCACCAAAGGTTCACCAGCACAAAACGAGATCTCGGGACGACAAGATTCGCGGATGTCCCACTACGCCCGCCGGCAGAAAAGAGGATGCTAACCGATCTGCAACCAGTTTCATACAGGTCAAGTCAAGCCGTAAGTGTATTGCGGTTGCAGCATCAAGTGCAGGCAGTAGATCTTGAGATCGATTTATGGCATTGTCTAAAGGTGAAACAATGGGTTGCGTTTATGAAGCGGGTATGGGTTGTTTTAATCGGTCTGTGGGTGTCTCAGCTTCAGGCAGACGTCGTCGCCGAGCTCTCACTATGTGATGCCCTCATTGAGCCAGCGAAGCGTCTTCAGTGTTTCAACAAAGTTGCCAGTAAACACGCCGCACCGCCTACTTTACCAGAAGCCTCTTCTCGCCAGCAGGAGACAGCCGTCCAAAACCAAACGTCAGAGATTGTCGGTCGCTCGCAGAATAAGGATGTCGATGAAGCATCCGACTCGATGCCACTACCGTCCAACACCAACCGTCCTGCAGTCGTCCCACCAGTCACCGCCAGGGTCACGAATGTCGACACACCGGTAGAAGATGTCTCGCAACGAGCCGAACGACCGAGTCCGGTAGCGGCGGCTAAACCTCAAGAAACACGCTCGGATTGGGATAATCCAATCGAAGGTGCCGCGCGCGAGATGCATGCGACGATTGCGGCAGTACGAAAGTTACCTGCTGGCCAGTTTTTGCTTACATTTGACGACGGTCAGGTTTGGCGAGAAATTGAACCACGACGTCGGAGTCGATACTCAATCGAGGATGGCGTTATCGTCTCTAGGGGGTTTGGTGGAAGTTTCAACATTAAGTCCAAAGTCACCGGCTATCGCAACAAGGTCCGGCGGGTAAGGTAATTCGACTCATCAATCTTGCGTGCTACTTCTTGTGCCTTTGCAACTATGCAACGGTGGCTGAGTCACTGCCCTCATCTCTGGCCAGGAGTAACCTCAATGATCTCCCATGGTCCCCATTGGGTAGCTCGTTAGCCCGCATATTTCATGAGTGATTCGATTTCGGGTGCGTAGCCGGGACTGAGAGGCATTTTCACCTGGTCATGGGTTCCTTGTTATGGCTGACTCGTATGTGGGACGGTTTGCCGTCGAGTTATGATGTTTACAGTGCCTTTTTCAGAGTTCGGCGCAAGCGAAGCGCTGGCTCCGCCTGTGAACCTACGTTATTCGGTGGGTCGAGCGGATATTTACCCTGGATTGAGTGGGGCTACGACGAGTTTGAACAAAGCCTGATGCGGAACAGCACTGGACAGTAGAAGTAGAAGTCGAACCCGGCGCGTATTGCGGATGACGATGGCGCCTATGCGCAGCAGCTTCAACCGGATCGTGCCGCACTGAGCCCTAGCCAGTTCTGTCCCTTTCAGCGCAACACGCCGCATGGTTTCCAGTAGCGTGCAGGCCAAGCCCGACAGCATCAAACGGAACTGATTGGCCCACCAGCCATGACAACTGGTGCGATCAGCGAACAGATCCAACTGCTGCACTTTAATGCGGTTTTCCATATCACCGCGGGCACAGTAGAGCTTGTCATACAGACGTCGGCCACTGCCCGAGAGGTTGGTAACTATAAAGCGCGGGTTCGAACCATAGTCACTGTGTTCTGCCTTGGCAATCACTCGGCGTTCGGTATCCCACGTGCCTGCCGCGTAACGGAACTCCCCGAACAGGGGTTGTTTGCGCCCCGTCTGCTCATGCCGGATCTCGGCCAGCAGTCGCAAGGCATAGCTGTGATCCAGTAGTCGCGTGTTTTTCGCCAAACCGATGATGTAGCCGACATCGTGCTTGTCGAACCATCTGAGCATACGCCAGCGGCAGAAGCCGGAGTCAGCGCGCACAATGATCTTTACCTTCGGCCAGGCCTGACAGGTTCGACTCGTGTTTGAACCGCAGTACTTCTTTGGTCTTATTCTTAACCACGATTAGTTCGGCGTGTACTTCGCATAATCACAGTGTCTGCAGGAAGCCGATGAGGCTATCCGGTGGTTGATACCGAAACGCCCTTTGCGCCGGTGCCTGCAGGCGTGCCAACGCCTTTTCCTTCATCGCTAAGTCCGCTTAAACGTAATGGTGAGTTGTTGCTGGGCTCTCGTGGCCAAGCCACAACGCGATCACGGTGATAACTACTCCGGATTGCAGCAGGTGCATTGCGGTCGTGTGCCGTAGGATTGTGCGCGGTGATATGTCAAGCGTTGCGAGTTCTGGGTAGCGCTCGGTAGCGTGTTCACCGCGATGGCAAGCCGCTGTGACGCGCTCGCTCGCGTCATGAACGTCCCTTGTCGGGGTTGGCAGTAGTGGCGCTGAGTCCATCGGTGCGCCATCAAGCGCAAGCCAAGCACGCACCAGCTTGGCGCTCTGGTTCCACAGCGTTACTGAGTGTCGCTTGCGGCCTTTGCCACGCAGATGCACACAGGCGCCATCGGCTGTGACAACATCGTCTACGCGAACCGCGACCATCACAGATACGCGTGCCCACGTATTGTACAACAACTGCAGCAGTAGTCGGTCGCGCACGGCGAGCCAGTCGGTCCCGGGTAGGGCCAGAACGGCAAGCATCTGTTCGCGAGTTAAGAAGCCGAGCATCGGTCGCTCGAAGCGCTTCATCGGTACTGATAGTGTCTGAGTTACAGTGGCAAGGTGTGTCACGTCACGACGGGATGCAAAGTGTAGGAACGAGCGGATGGCAGCAAGCCGAGCGTTACGCGTACGTACCGCGTTGCCGCGGCCAGTCTCTAACTCACGCAGGAAGCCTATAAGCAGTGATTCGTTGAGGTCGCCAAGTTCAAGCGCTGACGGAGTCTTGCCCAGAGTGTGCTCGGCATAGTGGAGCAGCTGCGAGAACGCATCGCGGTAGCTGGCTATTGTGCACGGGCCCACGGCACGCTGCTCTACCAGATGGTGCGTAAAGAACTCCTGAACTAATTGCTGGAACGTCGGGGCAGCGCTCATGAACATAGCTCCGGTTCAGTTGCAAAAGCTTCGAAGCAGTGCCCGGCAACCGCGATTAGCTCTGGCACGCCGGTGAGATACCAATAGGTATCCGTAATCTTGCCGTGACCAAGATAAGTACACAGACAGAACATGGCCTGCTCGATCGGCACGCCCTCTTCGTACCAGCGCTGCACGCAGCGCAGCGCGAAGGTATGACGAAGATCGTGGATGCGCCGCTTCGGATGGTCGCCGCGGGCGCGCCAACCAAGCGAGCGTCTCAGTCCGGTGAAGACCGAGTGTAACGTGGGGCCAGGCAGTGGCATACCAGTGTGGCTAACAAAGAAGGGGCGTGCTGGCGTTCGCGGCCATTGTTGGTTTCGTTGTCCACGGTACGTCAGCAGTGCTGAAGCAGTGCTTGGATACAGTGGTAGTTGCCTGGATTTACGGAACTTGGTTAATCGGATGACCAGTCGTTGTCCGTCTGGGCCAACATCGTCGTCGAGTAGGTTCAGCGCTTCAGATCGGCGCATGCCGGTTGCGGCGAGCAGGCCGAACAGCTTTGAGTAGGTTAAAGGACGTAACGGATCGACCGGTTTCAACCGGGATGCGACACGCACCAACGCATCGAGTTCCTCAGCTGTGTAAATGTGCGGTGTGGGACGTCCTCGCGTCGGTCCAGAAGCGACGGTTCAACGACAACCGAGGTTGGCTCGAACTGACGGTAGTAACGCACGAACGGCCGCAGTGTTTCGAGTCGCTGTGTGCCGGTACCAGCCGTTGTTTGTGTGACACAAAGTCTGGCCCACGCAATCTGGCATTGCTCATCTAACGGGCCCGTATGACCGCGCTCGTATAAGTAACAGGCGAAGCGACGAAGCTCGGTATCATGCATGGCAAAGCCGAGACGCCGTCGCTCAACGAGATAAGCCGGCACCGCACGCCCAACCGCACCCTAGGGACTCATGAGTGACTCCCGGGCCATGGCATGGTCACTTCCGATAGCCGTTGTAGATCCACCTTGGCGTATATCTGAGAGGTCTCAAGATTGCGGTGTCGCAGCATGTCTGCCACTTCCTTCAGGGTACCGCCGCCTTCGAGCACGCGAGCGACAAGACTATGCCGGAAGATGTGAACTCGGGTATAGGACATGCCGCGGCGAAGGCCGGCGTCAAGTACAACCCACTTAACCAAGCCGGGGAGAAGCGGTTTCTCCACTGGCGCCACGTGCCGGACAAAAACCTTTCGGCTCTGGCACGCCGGACGCTCATGCTGCAAGTACTCCACGATGGCATGTCCCACCGAGCGCGGCATCGGCAGGACATAGACGCGGCGTGGTTTACCGCCGCATAAACGGACTGTGCCGGCAGACCAGTCTAGATCTTCAAGCTCGAGTGTGACGACTTCAGCTGAGCGCAGACCCAACCTGGCGAACGCAGTGCGCTACCGCGCGTCCGCGCCGCCACGAGGGCTATGAGGCGTCGAACGAGTTGAGTACGCGCTCAACTTCATCACTGGTTAGCGTCTGGGGTAGGCCAGCCAAACGCGAGACCGCAGGCGAAGCAAGCACTGGCAGGACTCCACCGCCGCAAGCACTTGTATATCGACGTAAGCGCGTTGCATTCTGCCACGCGGGCTGCCGTTTTTTTGAGGCGAAAGCATCTGGAGGCCGGTGAGTATCTTGCAACGTTGCAGTCGGGGATTTGCACTTAACCCACGTATTCCCTCAGGTAGGCATCGAAGCGATTGAGCTCGCGCTCCTAAGCATTGGGTGTTTCCGTCACATACGCAATGCCTGCAGCACCGAGCGCCGGTAACGGCTGCGCTAACGCAGCGCGGACCTGTGCTCGGCTAAGTTGAACCCGATATGGACAGTCGCAATGCGGTAGGTGTTCATCAACAAAACAGCGGATTAGTCCTAACGATAAGTCCTCCGGCATTAAACGCTGATTCGTTGCCCAACTCGCGAAGTGAACAAGACACCCAAGGTAGTTGCGCGCGGTGCTGGCAGTATAGCCACGCTCATTAAGCCAACTTTCGTAGGGTGCTTCGCACCTCTCAAGCGAACCATCTTGTAACCAACTCTGCACAGTCGGCGTCCGCGGAATAAAAGCGTCTATGTTGTGTCCTGTCGTGGGTAAGGTCACGACAGAAGACCTGCTTAATTCGGTGAAGTCGAGAATCGCTTTGGCTATCTACTGAGCACGGCGAAGTGGGGTATACGACGCAGAACCTTGGGAACTTCACACAATCACGCACTGTACATAATTTCGGTTATGCGAAGCTTCGCATAAGAGAAAGAACTGGTTGTTCTTGAACAGCCAGAGTGGCGTCCGTGCCAGTGCCAATTTTTACTCGCTGATCGAGACCGCCAAGGCTAACGGACTCAACGACTACGCTTATCTAAATTAGGTATTTGCTGAGTTACCCAAAACAACAGACGATGACATCACTGCGCCATTACCCTGGAACGTCGATCACGAAATCATCAACAAACAACACAACAAACCCAGCCAATCTACACGTCGTTCGCTGATCGCTTACGTTAATACTTTCTATCCTTCAACAAGCTAGGTCGTTCATAGATGCCATGGCACTGAGATGGTTTACTGGCTTTTCTGTCTTTGCGATGCAAATGGGTATGATCTGGTGTGGCGCAGGGCAAGCGCGTTGCCGAACTCACGATGGAACTCGCAGGTCCGGCTTCATCCTGGCCATATAGGCCTAATGGCTAAGCATGCTTGAAGAAGATATTGCTACTTGGCATTAAGTCGGTTGACTGCTTGCTCAGACAAATCCAAAGAAAGCGCAATGCGATTGCGCAAGGTCTCCAGATCAATACCCTCTGTGCTTTTTTGGCCTTCCATGTAACGACCGTAGACACCATGGACAATCGCTGCAGTTTTCCAGCGGTTAAACCCAACATAATAGTCAAGCTGCGATAGATCACGACCAGTACGCTTACCATAGCGTTCTGCCAGAGCCAGTCGCCCCGGGAAGCCCGGCGGTGCAGTTGCCGTCGCGGGTTCAGGGGATTTCGGGTCACCAGGGTCAGACCACGGGTTCAGTGCATAGGCAAGATCCGCCAGCGGGTCACCCAGGGTGGAGATTTCCCAATCGACAACCGCTGCAATTGTGCAGTCCGCGCCAATCAGCACATTGTGTAAACCGTAGTCTCCGTGTACGACCCTTGCCATGCCCTGGTCAGGCAGATTTTCAAGAAAGAAATCTTTGAGTTCGTGAGCTCTCGGATCATCGTATTGCGCAGGCTCAATTGAAGATGTCCAGGATCTATACCAGGTCTTTAGCTGGCGACCGACATAATTTTCTTTTTTCCCGAGTTCACCCAGGCCTATTTCATCGGGATCGAGCGAATGCAGATCGGCAAGTACATCGATAAATGAGTGAGCGGCGGTCATCCGCTTATCCTCGGGAACCCACTCATTCGTATCATACGAGTTACAAAGTGGATGCCCGTCAATCATCCCCATGATATAGAACCTGGCGCCTGTTACATCGAAATCTTCGCAAAAACCAATTGCTTCCGGAACGGGTACGCGGGTTGGACCAAGCGATGAGATCAAAGCCCATTCGCGACTCATATCGTGAGCCTTGGGTAGCAGCACGCCCTGTGGTGGCCGCCTTATCACGGCTTGCTTGCCGTTAACGTCGACAATTCGATAGGTCAGGTTTGAATGACCACCCTCGAGTCGGTACCATTTGAACGGTGGTTCTAACTTGTCAGTATTTTCACTGACCCACTTATTTACCGCCCCGGTGTCAAACCCTTCCGGATTTGGGTCAAGTTCCAAATCTGCCATCATTCTGCCCCTTAGAATTTTGTACCGCCAGTAAACAAAATTCTGCTTACGAGCCTCCGAATAAATTACTTTGGAATAATAGAGTAACCCCAACCATAATCACCACTGAAGCGGACAATTTCTAACAATCAATTTTGCTGAAATTTGGTGGCCGCTTCTCAAGATAGAATTTCACACCTTCGTTGAAGTCTTCATCTTCAAGACTCGCATCCATCATTGTCGTGGTCTCACGCATCGATTCCCCAAGGCTCATATTCAAATGGCGGTAGACCTGCTGTTTCATTACCATCATAGAAGCTGGCGCACTGCTATCCGCCAGCTTCTGTATGTAAGCTTTCGTTTCTGCAACTAACTCATCTGCAGGAAAAACCCGGTTAATCATACCCAGCGCCAGCGCTTCCTCTTCGCCGCGCAGTCCTTGCTGAGTGGCGATAGGCGTCAGGTCTGCTAGCCCGCGTAGGTATCCTTCAGACTCGCGTGATTTAGCAACACCTCTGCTTTGACCTTGCCTGTTGAAGGGTCTTTGATCGTCGAGCGCACCCAGTAAGATTCGGTGCGACGGCTTTCGGAGATGCAGGCGATTTCCCTTTCGATCATGTAGTCCTCACCCACCAGAAGCGGGCCGTCCGTCACCTTGATTTCCAGATCGGCGAACAAGCCCACTGCGGGACCGTTTACCGGCCAGGCTGCCTGATCGCTGCTGTATTCGGCTAGCACGCTGATCATCTCCAGGGGAATGATGGCTCGAGTCCAGGTTGTGTCAGCGGCGGTAGCAGGATCGTAAGCAGGTAGGGTCTCGGTGATGACATCGAGCTTCTGTTTGAGGCTGAATGGATAAAGTTTGCCCATGTTCTGTTCGAAATCCATGCGAATGGTGTCAGCCACTTTGCCGCGCATGCCGACCGTCAGGTTTTTCAGAATCTTCAGTGGGCCTGGTGATGTCAGGCGGGCCACTCTGGCGTCGAGCTCAGATTCTGGGTAGACGCCATTGGTATCGGGAATACTCGCAGTGCCTGCCAACACCGGAGTGCCGTCTGCTTTTTCAGCCCAGATACGGGTGATGTTTTTGCCTGCATCCGGCATTTCCACAAAGGGGCGTACCTGGTCGCCTTCGAAGCACATGTTCAAAAAGTGTGAAGATAGACAGCCCTGTTCAAGCCACTGGTTACCCCATAGCTCAACAAGCAAAGGCACAAACTGGCTGAAGTGGGTAGGTCCCTCGATAGGACCAGCCTGGAACCCCAGCTTTGCAGCCATTTCGTCGTCGTGGATCGACAGGTGCCCGCTGTATTCCTGTTCAGCAAGCATCTGTTTGGGCTCGCGCAGTTCACCTGCGAGAATTTCGTTGTCACTCATGTTGGGTTTCTCGTTTGTTGGGTTTCTCGTTCGATATCTTGACTAGTTGGCAGGCTTAGTCGCTCACTGCGCTTCCTCGGATTGGGAGAGTAAGCCTGCCGTGTAGAGTCCCTTGACGACCCTGTGGTCATAGCCGAGCCACTCTTTGAGTACCGAGCTATTGTGTTCGCCACGATGTGGCGCTGGGCCGCGCACACCGGAAGACGCCGAGGAGAAGCGATAGGGCGATTGAGTAACCGGTCGAGTTCCGCCCTGCCGATCATCAATGTCTACGACGGCTCCGCGGTGGGCGATGGTTGGCTGTTCACGGATCGAGGAAGAGGTGCGAACTTGCCCCCAGGGCACATTCATCTCGTGCATGACTTCGTCAAACTGCTTCTTCGTTTCGAGGGTCTGCATAAAGTCGACGATGGCCTGCTGACGTGCTGCGACCTTTGCGTCAGAGTCCATTTCTGGGGTGCAGGGATCAGCTACGCCATGTTTGGTGCTGAGCAAGTGACATAACCGGCGGATGTCGGTCGAGATCACAATTGGACCGATTGGCGTGTCCCAGATCTGGCTGGGTTCCGGGCCGGTATGTTCGGATCCTTCCAGTTCGTACAGTATCTGATCGTCGGTGGCGACGGTAGCATCGATCATGGCGATATCGATGTGCTGACCCGTACCCTCACGCTCACGCATGATCACCGCAGACAGGATGCCGATCAGCCCGTGCAAAGAGGCATTGGTGTCCGCGATCGACACCGGCATGTCCTGAGGTGGCAGCTTACCGCGGCGTGCTGCGCGATCGATGAGTCCCGCTTCGGCGTGAATGACTGGCGCATAGGCGGGTCGCCAGGATTCCGGGCCATTGGAACCGAAACCAGAGATCGACAGCATGATCAGGCGGGGATTGATCTCGCGTAAGCTCTCATAGTCGAGACCCAGACGCCCCATCACATCTGGCCGGTAATTTTCCACCAGAATATCTGCGTTCCTGACCAGATCGAAGACGAGCTCCTTCGCACCCGTCGCCCGCAGATCAATGCTGATATTGCGCTTCCCAGCATTCTGCTGGTGATAGTAGCCGGGAATACCGGCGATGACTTTGCCCCACAGCCGGGTGACGTCGTTGTCTGGCGGTTCCACTTTAACCACGTCGGCCCCCAGGTCGGACATCATCCGGCCGGCGAAAGGTCCCGCCAGGACGCGGGAAAAATCCAGTACTTTCAGGCCGTGAAGGGGATAGGTCGAATCGCTCATAGGGCTCTCGCAGTAGTTTCTTAACGTTCTTTAGAATATGTGGTTTATTTGCCTTATTCTCGCAACACTGTGGAAATCAGTTGTCTACCAAAGGTCGTACTTTTGCATTTCAGCACGACCAACGACCATGTGATGCACTTCATCAGGGCCATCCGCGAATCGAAGATGGCGTAAGTCGGCATACATACTGGCTAGCGGCGACCATTGAGAAATACCCGTTGCCCCATGAATCTGAATCGCCTGATCAATAATGGTACAAACCTTTTCAGGTACCATCGCTTTGGCTGCACTAACATAGACACGGGCTTCTTTATTACCCAACACATCCATCGCTTTCGCCGCCTGTAGAACCATGAGCCGCATGGCATCAATCTCAATGCGCGCTCTGGAGATCCATTCAAGGTTCTTTCCGAGTCGAGCAATTGGCTTACCGAATGCAACACGCGTACCTGCACGTATACACATCAGCTCCAGCGCTTTCTCAGCTTTACCAATTGAACGCATGCAATGGTGAATACGACCAGGACCTAAACGCACCTGTGAAATCTCAAAACCACGTCCTTCTCCCAGAAGAATATTATCCTTTGGCACCCGGACATTATTGAACTTAATATGCATGTGACCAACGGGTGCATGGTCCTCACCAAATATCTGCATGCCTTCTACAATTTCGACACCTGGAGTCTCCGTCGGCACAAGAATCTGTGAATGTTGACGACTTGGTGCAGCATCTGGGTCTGTCTTCACCATGGTGATCATAATCTTGCAGCGTGGATCACCGGCGCCAGAGATATAAAACTTCTCGCCGTTAATAACCCACTCATCACCATCGAGTACTGCTTGGGTACTGATGTTTTTTGCATCGGAAGACGGTAACCCCGGCTCTGTCATGGCGTAGGCTGATCGAATCTCGCCGTTGAGCAGTGGCTTCAACCATTTCTCCTTCTGAGCTTCGGTACCCACACGTTCCAGCACTTCCATATTACCGGTGTCCGGCGCACTACAGTTTAGTGTCTCTGCTGCCAGGGGCACCTTTCCTAACTCAGTTGCGATGTAGGCGTAGTCTAGATTGGAAAGACCCTCACCCAATTCGGAATCAGGCAGAAAGAAATTCCACAAACCCGATTGTTTGGCTTTCTCCTTCGCACCATCAAGAAGTTCAAGTTGGCGGGGATGCCAAGACCATCGATCTTCCTTGTCTTTCTCAAGCGCAAAAAATTCTTCAGAGATCGGCTCGACGTTTTCCTTAATGTGTTTCTTCACTCCGTCCATCAAAGGCTGAGCTTTTTCTGACATGGCCAGTTGAAACAAATCGCTATCTAAATCAGGCATGGTATTTTTCTCTTTAGTTTAGTCTTGTTGTTCTTGTTGGTATCGCCTAAATCAGAGATCGACAGCATGATCAGGCGGGGATTGATCTCGCGTAAGCTCTCATAGTCGAGACCCAGACGCCCCATCACATCTGGCCGGTAATTTTCCACCAGAATATCTGCGTTCCTGACCAGATCGAAGACGAGCTCCTTCGCACCCGTCGCCCGCAGATCAATGCTGATATTGCGCTTCCCAGCATTCTGCTGGTGATAGTAGCCGGGAATACCGGCGATGACTTTGCCCCACAGCCGGGTGACGTCGTTGTCTGGCGGTTCCACTTTAACCACGTCGGCCCCCAGGTCGGACATCATCCGGCCGGCGAAAGGTCCCGCCAGGACGCGGGAAAAATCCAGTACTTTCAGGCCGTGAAGGGGATAGGTCGAATCGCTCATAGGGCTCTCGCAGTAGTTTCTTAACGTTCTTTAGAATATGTGGTTTATTTGCCTTATTCTCAATCACCTGCCACCATCAACAACGATGGTCTGCCCTGTGGTGAAACTCCCAGCACGTGAAGACAAATACACGGCCAAACCGGCAATTTCCTCAGGCTCGCCAATGCGTCGCAGACTCGCATTAGCAGTCGCATTTTTCAAAGTTTCGGGATCTTCCCAAAGTGCTCGGGCAAAATCTGTTCGAATAAGACCCGGTGCAATAGAGTTAGCCCGAATATTCGATGGACCGTATTCGACGGCAATATTCCTTGCCATCTGCATATCTGCCGCTTTTGAGATTCCGTAAGCACCAAGAACCGGGCTACCGTCCAATCCACCGACGGATGATATGATGATAATCACACCATCTTTGCGCTCTACCATTTCCGGCAGCACCATCTGGCATAACCAGTGATTAGATTTGATATTGGAAGCTAGAATCTTATCAAACGCGGTATCGGGTATATCGGCCATGGACCCATAAAAAGGATTTACCGCTGCATTACACACCAATAAATCGACCTTACCTAAATGTTCCTTGGTTTGAGTAATTAGCTGTTCGATCTGAGTCTTGTCACCGATATGACAGGGAATCGAAACTGCGCTACCCGGACCTGTGTCTTCATTGATTTCCGCAGCAACAGCTTCACAGGCGGCAGCTTTTCTACTAGAGATAACAACCTGTGCACCGTGTGCAGCCAATTGTGCGGCAATGGACTTACCAATTCCTTTAGTAGAACCAGTAATAACCGCGACCTTCCCGGTCAGATCAAACAAACTCATGGCATCCTCCTTTATCAATGGGTGTAAATTTAAACTTGAAGTAAACTAGCTACTTTAGCGTCTTGCTCTCAACTAAAATGAATATCACGGTTCCACTTTAACCACGTCGGCCCCCAGGTCGAACATCATCCGGCCGGCGAAAGAACCCGCCAGGACGCGGGAAAAATCCAGCACTTTCAAGCCGTGAAGATTAAGCCACCTGATGCCAGAACAGGCAATCCAAACAGGCCTTCAGTTCGTGCAAAACACTGGCCTTATTGTGCTCCCGGCTAAATGCCGAACGTTTTTGCGACACAAGTGACGACACGCAAGCGACTACATGGCAACTGTTGCCCCCCCACGACACCAAGGCTTGTCGGCGGCAAGGCTACCCGAATGTGACGGCTTTTTCGGATTCGACCGTTGCTTCATCGACGTCGAGTCCAAGTCCAATAGCGTCGGCCGGGT
>Ga0209502_10000705_pt1 | contig 34080 bp, 52 predicted proteins | sample ArcticOcean_MG_C_10_FD_187442 | JGI IMG/M metagenome (GOLD analysis project Ga0209502, IMG submission 187442) | Marine microbial communities from western Arctic Ocean - ArcticOcean_MG_CB11_90 (SPAdes) (version 2) | ecosystem: Environmental > Aquatic > Marine > Oceanic | place: Arctic Ocean... | reverse complement strand
TTTTGCTTCAACTTCCAAAGCTTCTTTGAGTTCTTTAGATATTCGGCAGAATAAGACAACTTTTTCACTCATAATTTCTCCAATAATCCAAGAGTTTCTAAGGCTTTTTAAATAAAATATACAAACTCTGTTAGTTACTACTTGATATTGATAGCATTATGATATATTTAATAATAGACGTACATACTGTGTACGTTACGTTTTAATTTAACAGGAGATACTAATGGATTATAAATTTAACGATAATGAATGGAAGTTTATTAAGCATTGTTTAAAGAATTATAAACAAGGTCTTATTCTTGCTAACTATGGTAAAGAGCCAGTTGAAGGCACAGTAAAACAAAACGAATTTACTGGATATCATAAGTTTCAGTTAGCAAAAAGTATTCTTGATAGATTAGAGGGAGCAAACTAATGAAGCTTACACCAATATCAAATCAAGAAATAATCGAGGAAGCTTATACTGATTATTGTGATGAAGTTAAAACTCCTCTTGATCAAGATGCTTGGATTAAAACTGACGAAGCAAAGCAATCAATTAAAAGATTTAAAGCTTTGTTAGGCATGAGAGCAAACTAATGTGGAACTCTAAATACATAATTGGTTCTGGCAGTAAAAATAAGATGTACTGCCTTTACCATTCTTTTGATGACTATAGTTCATCTGGTCTTATTCCTAAATGTCATCATGTTTCTAATCTATCTACTGACTATTCTAAGGCTATCAGTAAGGCAAAGCAGATTGCCCAGCCAGATTGGAACTTAATAATTTCTAAAAAACCTGTGATCCTTGATGATATTGTTAGGGATGGCAGTTCTTTAAAACCTACCTACAATAATTTTTATGTTGATGAGCCTGTAGTTACATATCCAGCTAGTTCTTTTGTTGGTGCTGTAGGCGAAACAGTTTCATTAACATTAGGTGTCACAGACAGCTTTTACTTTGATGGTTCTTTTGGAAGCACTCTTTGTACTAAGTTTGTTGATCAGTCACACAATGTATATACGACCTACAGTTCAGCTAAGTTCGTTAGAGAACTTACAGTAGGCGATACAATTTACTGTACTGCTGAAGTATCAGCTCACAGTAATTATCAAGAAGAAAAAACCACCACCATTAAAAAAGTAAAGGGAGCAAACTAATGAAACTAAGTAGCTTAAAAGTTTATACAAGTAATTATGGTTTACAACTAACTACTGGATATAAAGCTAATGATCGTGGCTCATATGGCTTAGTTAAAGATTTAGACACAACTTTAATTGGCACTCAAAATTATATGGGCATGGCTTATTTTTGGGATCACGATGTAAAGCATACAATGAGAGATGTTACACCAAAGGTTAGAAAAATAATTCACGATACAGCTTTAAGAGAAGGTTTATTTAAAGATAGTGAATTTGGTAATAAATACATTCCAACTTGTAAAAAATTTATTGAAATAATTAATCTTGCAGTAACAAAATTTAAATTAGGAGATGAGTATTTAATAGAGGGAGCAAACTAATGGATATTAGATTTTATAGAGAAGAAAGTTCTAAGGAACTCGGTATTAAAGCAGATTGTAATTACATAGTGGTAAGTAAAGATTATAAAAGTCCATATAAGTTGATGCCTTATTCAATTTATTATGTGGATGACACTAGATCTTATGTTGCTCTTAAAATTATAGAAGAAAATCGACTTACTATAGATCCCATCTTAGATAGTAGTGATATAGATCATCTTGGAAATCAAAAAGAATTTGAAGCATTTAACACATTAAAAGAGGCTAAAGAATGGATTTATTACGATATCAAAGGAGCTAAATAATGGAATTTAGAGAAATCGTAAAAGATGCTTTTAAAGTTAACTGGATTTGGGATGTTGGCTTTAGGCAATCTGATGTGGAAAATGGCATATTAAAAACAGGCAGTATTGAAGAAGTTAATGAAAAGTATTCTGATAAAAGCATCATAGAAATGGCACAATTTTATTTTGATGTTACAGAAGATGAACTTGAAGGATTGCCATCTACAGACGAATTTTATCTCCCCAATAAAAGAGATCTTAAAGAGCTTACCAATTTTTTAAAAAAATATGATCCAGAATATTTAAACTTGGGAGAAACTAATGGAAACTAATTTAATGAGAGCTGATCATGGCAAAAAGCATACAGGCAAATATTGTGCTTTAGTTCGTGTATCTACTGACAAACAGGATGTTGAAAACCAAGTGTTCGCTATAGGACAATATCTAAATGGTGGAGATCATCATGTGGAATGGTTTAAAGAAGAAGCTGTGTCTGGTAAAACTGAATGGGCGAAAAGACCTGTTCTAAATGATGCTATTAAGTATTGCAGAAAGACTAAGGCTACTTTGATCATCTATTCTTTATCTAGGCTTGGTCGAAGGAGAGGGGATGTCTTAAACTTCTTTGACGATGTTATAGCTAAAGGCAAAATCAAAATTATAGTTGTTGATTATCCCATGCTGGATGAAACTACCATAGGTTTTATGGCTGTTATGAACCAGCATGAACGAGAGCTTATATCAAGTCGTACTAAACTTTCTTTGGATAGAATACAAAGTAATCTTAAAAAAGATGGCTTTCATATTACTAAATCTGGCAGTAAAATTACCAAGCTGGGAACAGGCATGTCTAAGAAGGCACAAAAGAAAGGTGCTATGGGCAATAAGATTAAAGCTAACGAGAGAGCTGATAATCTTTTACCTAACATTGAAAGAGGTATGACGATGGGATGGACTTATCGTGAGATAGCTATGGATTTTAATAAACGAGGTTATGAAACTGCCAGAGGTGGCGAATGGCATGCTTCAACTATTCGCAATATGTATATGAGAACAAAGGATAAAAAGTAATGAATGATATCAATGTACAGCCAAATTCAGTTAAAGAAATACATCAGCATTTAATACGAAAATATAACCAAGCTGTTATTAAAGTTGAAATGACTTTATATCAAGGTCGAAAAACTAGAAATGAAACTAAAATACAAGCTTACATAAATGCAACTAGATTGCATTATGGTTTTTGCTTTTGGATGATGTCAAGTTACTATGCCAACCAACATTTCACGATTACCAAGCTTGTAAAAGAAATGCACTCAACTCGTCAGTCAATTTCGACTATAATTAATGAGTGTGAAGCTGAAGGCTGGATAGATGTTATTCGCACAAACAATTCGGTCAAATGTACAGCATCAGCACCAATGGTAGAGACTTTTGAGAAGTTTATGATTTATAGAAGAACAGAGGTTAAAAGTGTGATTGGTTTTGCTTTTCAAAATCTTACCAACTTTGAGAAATTGATGTCAAAGGACTTTACACAAGAAGATGAATAGGTATCAAACTAATATGCATTGTTTTTATTTTTATTTTATTTAATCTAATATTTAAAGGGGAGTACAAAGTGGGATCTAATCGTAAACGTACAACATACAAACATGATATAACCAGAGCTGTTAGTTCTATTAGAATTAAATTTCAACGTCGAATGACAGTTCCCATGTTTCATCCCCAGCATATTGAAGCTGTTTCACAATTATTAGAATATGGCTTTAATGAACTTAATCGTATAACAAAACTTAACTCTTTAAGGCGAGTGGATAAATTGGTACAAGCTCATTATGTCATTGACACACTAACTCATGGATTTGCAAATATTACACCAGCCGATCCTCGAAATAGAGGTGCAGAAGAATATATATATGGCGATAATGGATTTGAAACAATTCATGGTCTTAAAGATTTAGATAAAATAATTACTGACACAGAAGGAGAAGAAGATCATGCATCAGATAGCGACCAATGGAATAAATGGATGCGAGAATCCATGCAACGAGATCACGAAAAAAAGCATCGTGAACACAACTATCCAAAACAAGATCCACCAGAAAGACAGACTGAAGGGTACTTACAGCCACAGGATAAATACGTTAAGTCTGTGTACAACAAAAGCAAATACACGAAATCAAGCACACAAAGGGATTAAACGATCAATATTAGCAACTTGTCGCATAATATATATTATCTTTGTATATTTTGTGAACCCTAATCCCTTTATGAAGTTAGTTTATGCTGGAATTTTAATTCCTCTTGTGTTGTTGGAAATCTGGGCATTATTTTGGTTTGCCTGTGCTTTAGACGATAAGTGTTACTACCAAAATGTAGGAGCTTAGAGATGCCAAAACTTACAAAAACAGGTTATGAAATTGGATCTTCTGAAGCACCAGCAATTGTACTTGGTAAAACTGTATTCAATACAAATCAAGAAGTCCTAACAAATCATCGTGATGCTATAAATAAAGTTGAAAGGATTGAAAATTTTAGATATCCCAAAGCTTTGAGAAGGGGAACTCATTTAGAACATGGAGTGGCTGATTGGGCAAAAGAAGAATTAGAAATTCTTAATGCTCATTCAAATATTTATATGTATGAACCTAAAGAAGTATTTCAAAATATTGGAGAAAAAATGGGAGCTTCCATTGATCGTATTATTGAAATCTCTGAAGTTCCTATTCAAATAGAAGATACAAATGGAGATCGAGTTACATTTATGGGAACTGGTATCATGGAAATTAAAACTGATTTCTATCATCAAGGTAAAATCAAACCAGAATGGTTGATACAAGTACATCATCAAATGATCTGCTCTGGATTAACTTGGGGAATAGTTGCTTGTCTTGATCAAAAAGGTTCATTGAATTTTTATCCTGTCGAAAAGAACGATGCTCTTTGTACAGTTATTGTAGAAAAAATATCAGAGTTTTGGTATTTGCTTGAATATGGTGGAGATTATAAAGAATTTTCTGAAAAGGATAAACCAGAGTTAGTTGATATAGAAGAGAAGCTGGTTAATAGTAATCACGATTTTGAACAGCTTTGTTCTGATTACACTACTGCTTCAAGTGAAGCTAGAAAATGGTCTAAGACAAAAGATGAAGTCAAATCAGCAATTCAAGATGTTTTAGATACTCTTCGATTAACTCATGCCAAGTTTCAAAACTTTGAAATCATTTCAGAAACCAAATTGAAAGAAAAAAAGAAGATGATTGGGACAGGCGAAATGCAAGAAAGCTATTCATTTTCATTAAAGGAGAAAAACTAATGCCAAACTTAACTATGCTAGAACCAAAGTCTTTAACTGAAGCTATGGAGTTTTCAAAAACATTATCACAATCTGGATTAGTCCCAGATGCTTATCGAGGAAAGCCAGCTAATATACTTGTTGCTATACAATGGGGCTATGAAATTGGATTGCCACCTATGCAAGCCTTATCGAACATTAATATTATTAATGGCAGAGCTACTTTGTGGGGAGATGCTTTAGTTGCTGTGTGTAAAAAGCATCCAGATTATTATGGAATGAAAGAATGGTTGGAAGGGGACACAGCTTATTGTTCTGTTAAAAGAAAAGTTAAAGATATTATTGAAGAAACAGTTCGACAATTTTCAATAAAAGATGCTGAAACTGCTGGACTGTTGAGGAAAGGTGGAGCTTGGAAAACTTATCCTAATAGAATGTTAGGTCAAAGAGCTAGAGGATTTGCTTTAAGAGATGCATTTCCAGATGCCATCAAAGGAATTATTACTACAGAAGAAGCAGTCGATTTTCCAGACAATGCAAAGTTAAGCAATATAACGACCATACAACAGCCTTTAATAACAGATGATGGAGATCTTGCTAAAAACATAGTTGATGCTGTCACAGGCGATAATACAGCCGAGAATGTTAGTGTTGAGGAAGATGTACAACCTCTGAAAGTACCTAATATAGAATTGAAGTTGATGAACAAGCCATCTGAATTTTTTGAAACCATTGAACAGGTCATAGAAAGATACAAATCTATTATGGGAATTGTTTATGCAAGTCCAAAGTTTAAGCCAGAAGAAAAGAGAACAATGCTTAAAGAGTTTGAGCATATAAACCTTGAATTGATTAATCGTCAATTTCCAGAAAAATTTATATCTGAAGTTAAGCAAAGCCGATTAGATTTAAATAAATCTCTATCTGTACAAGCTAAAAAGGAGCAAGAAAATGTCCAGTAAAATTGGTCTAACTTTACCACAGCGACAGGTTTATGATTTCTTACTTACTTACTATAATATCACAGGAGTTTATCCTTCTGTCCGAGATATTATGAGAGGAGAAATAGACGATCAGCAAGTTATTAAAAAAAGGCAAAGTCCAACATCAATTCAAAGGATGCTTAATGAATTAGTTTTTCGTGGCTGGATACAAAAAGAACCTTTTAAACATCGAGGTATAAAAATAATTAATTAAGAAAGGAGCTATCTATGGCACGACCAACAACAGCAAAACATCACACTCAATGCAGTCATTGTTTTAAAGATATGCCACCTGTAAAACATAAAAGACCTTTCGCAAAAATGTGTCACGATTGCAGAGGAGAAAGAGTTGGAACAAAAGGGGAAGTAAGTCAAATTACAATAGACCTTAAAATTCGCAATTTAAAAATGACAGATGAAGAATTAGGAATAAGTAAAGATGCTTTTAAATAAGAACTATTTAATTAGTAATCCTTTTCTATAACCTTGAGTTCTATTATACGTTAAACATTCTTTTCTAATATCTTCTGGATGGTAGCTTATGTGTAGCCATCCAGAATTTTTCTCTCCATTATAACATTCCAAAATTAGCTGACAAAAGGGAAGGTTGCTTTCATCCTTTATCCAACTAGCCAGCTCATAGTTATCAACACCAGCCACTTCAAAATCGCTTGCAGAATAACCATCATTACAACAATGATGGCTGGTGTTTTTTGATCCTATCTCTTCACAAAGCTGTTCACTACGATAACCAGAACTAACTAAAAAAGATCCCCATTTATTTCTAATAGGTTGCAAGATATTTTCTGCCAGCAATCGCAAATTATATATACCATGTTCAGATGGAAAATTTGGTATGCCTTTTCTATCGGCAGTTTGTGATTTAGTTAATTCAGATAATGTAAAATTATTCGATAACTGCATTTACTTTCCTTTCTTTTTTGGAAAACCTTTTTTCATAGCTGAATAAGATTTAGCAGATACAGTTGATTTAGATTTTGGATTTGATGTACCAGATTTTTTCTTAGCATTAATATTTTTATAAAGTGACATTTGTCTTTCCTTTCGTTGTTTAGAATGAAGTGTAGTTACATGTAGGGAATAAAAATAATTCCCAATTTTATTAAAAAATTTATATAGAGTTAACCAATGCCAGATCATTTTTTCCCCATAAGTTTCATCGCATGAGTAGCACCTTTAATTCCAAATGAACTGCTGACTGCAATAAATAAAAGATATTGATACCATTCTGGAAGAGTATTAAGAACTTCAAATCCATTTCTAACATGCTCGGTCATTGATGGAATAAAGACTAAAATTGCTGGAGCTAAAAGAACACCTAAAGCAAATTCATCTTTGTATGATCCATCTGTGGCATCTGCCATAGACTTTTCCCACTCAACCTCGCCTGTTGCAACCTTTTCAGCGACTACTGCTTTTGCTTTAGCTTGAGCTACTTTAACTTCTCCTTCTGCTTTAACCTTCTCAACTTTACTACTCATCCAAGTCGAAGCCAAGTTAGCTAAAGGAGCTATTATTGCACCTAACATTATTTATCTCCCTTGTGTTCATGTCCCATCCAGATCCCAAATACACCTGTCATCACTCCCATAACCACCGAAACAAAAGCTGATTGAGAAGCTGTTGGTGTATCTAAATCCATAAACCATTCGGCACATCTCCACGACATCATTGTACTAGCGAGCATCATAAATCTTGGAAGTATTTTCCATTTTAAAAATGTTTCTACATTCATTTAATAAACCCTCATTTTTTGATCGTCAATTTGAGGAACTAATTTACACATACATTGGTAAACTTGTTCTTTTTTGCCTTTAAATATAGTTTGATTGTTCAATTTATTTTTATAAGACAAACAATCATTAATGTTTTTAAAATGTATTTTTCCTTCCATCTTTAAACCTAAATAACAAATGAGGACAAATGCACTCATATAAGACCTTTTTTTTTGGCTAGAATAAAAAGGACTGTTGCTACTCCAGTAAATAATGCAGTTAAGAGAATACCTAAAAATATTTTTAAAATTACGTCTTGAAAACGAGCCTTTGCTTTTGCCTGTTCATTTAACATTTTTTTTCTATTAACTCTGGCTTCTGTGCAAAAAGCAACGTAGTCAATATATAAATTAGGTCTCCCGTAAAGTTGCATAAACTCTGCAAGTTTAGCTTTCTTAACTCTGATTTGTTCTAGTGCCATGAACTCCTCAAGATCGTTATCTTCTCTACCTAAAAACTTAGTCCATATGCTGTTACGTTTACGTTCTAATTCCTTTCTTAGCTTATCTTCAGCACCGACAAAATTGGCGATTGCATTGCCAGCATTTGCTATATCTCTCGAATTTTCTATAGTTTTTTTTATTATTGCAAAAGCCGAATTAGCGACAACTAGCATTTCAAGCATTAAGTTACCTCACAAGTAAACCTATGAGTAAAACTATGGCAGTACCACTAGTGCCAATCATAATATGTTCAATGCGTTTAATGCGTAGAATAGTTTCTTTCCATCTTTCTGCACAAACTGCTTCGTGTGTATCTAGTTCAGACTTAACAGATTGCACACTAGGTTTTGCCATTATGCTAAATCTCCTGCTGATTGTACCATAGCTTCGGTCGTGTCTGCTACAGCACCAGTATCTATTCGAAAAGCATAAACTCTAACTAGTGTTGTAGTTTTAGTTTGTTGAGTAGACTGATTACCAGAAGTTCCATGTCCAGCTACATAAGCTTGTTCAAATGAAATGGCATACAGAGCATTTGCAAAATTACTAGCTATCGTTACAGTATAATCTCCACCACCAATATCATTAACACCTGTGTTATTAAAACTGTCATTAACTGTTTCGTTAGCCATGTTAAAATTAACCCAATGTTTAAGCAATCCTTGTTGTAAACTTGTTGTTGCTGTTCCCTCTCCTCTAACAGTTATAGCATTAGCAGAACTAACACCGACTAGGGCATCTACGTTTAAGGTACTCATGCTAAGTCTCCATGTACTACTAATCCATAAAGGTCAAAATCACTCAAATCACCATCCCAATCGTAATTCCAAATTTGCATTGCTGAAGCTGTTTGTAATGCTCCATGTACCATAAATCCATTACCTTTACAGATTCCAGCGACAGCATATTCTGTAGCTGTAGCCATATTATTTATAAAAGAACAACCAAACTTACCTTGTGCTACATCTACTGGAGAACTAAGATTGAACCCATGAACAATCTCAGCAGTACCAGACAGATCATACGTCATGTGTGCTTTTGCTAAACCATTTTGCAGATTTGTTGTTGTTGAATTTCCCTCGCCAGTAACAGAGATTGATCCTGCTGTAGATACACCAGTAAGTGTATTAACTTTTAATATACTACTCATGCTAAGTCTCCACAAACCATTATATTTACTTGAGCCGGGTCACTAGGAGAAGCACTTGAGTTTAAAGTATAAACTCTAAATAAAGTTGTTGTCCTTGCTGTGCCTTGGTCATTGCAATAAACATTTCCATTTGAAGAATTATTAGTGCCACCACTATCTCCCGCATGAGCATAATCATCATTAGCCATATTGTTTGCAATAGTTATAGTATAATCGCCAGTATTAACATCTGTGATTGATGTGGTATTAAAACTGTCTCTAGCAGTTATTGTAGCACCGGCACTTGTTCCAGTTCCATTAAAATTAACCCAAGCTTTAGTTAAACCTTGTTGCAGATTTGTTGTTACTGTTCCACCTTCAGCAGTTACAGCTATACTTCCTGCCGAACTTCTACCAGTTAATTCGTCTAATACTAATTCACTACTCATACGATTGTCCAATTCCCAGAAAGAGTTATAGTTGTGCCAGATGCAATAGTTACTGGTCCACAAGACAAAGCATTGTTAGTTGCATCAATAGTTAATGATCCAGTAACAGTATTTTCATGTTGTTGTATAATGGCTTCGTAACTTGTTGTGTCAGCTTTCTTACCAATATTATTAAACATATTAACTCTCCTATGCGTAAGGACTTGTTCCTAAAACACTTGTATCCCAAGCTGATTTTAATGCAGATATACTTGAAGCATTAGTTATTGCTGAACTTGCAGGAGCATTTCTTAATGCTGTCTTTGCATTAACTGATGCTGTCTTAGCAGTTGAATCGTCAGCTTCTAGTGCTTTCATATAAGCTACATCTTGAGCTTCAAGTAATTCTTTTCTTACTTCTCTAATTTTATCTTTAAAGATTACTTTTGATGCAGTTAAATCTTCAGTTATAACTGAGCCATTTAATGACCAAGCGTTTCTGAAATGTCTGTCTGAAGGGATCGTTGCTGATGAAGCTTCAATCATATTACCATCTTTATCTGCTATGTTAGTTGCCATATTATGCCACCTCTTGTTGGTTGATTGTTAATTCTTCTGATATTTTCCATGAGTTACGCCATGTTCTTGTGCTTGGCAGTTGCGATTTCTTGCATATAACCAAGCGTGGTTTGTTTGCTTTATCCCAGTTTTGCCAAACATGCATAGGCATATCTTTCATTATTAAATATTCAATCGCTTGTTCTTCGGTCATGGCATCAATAGGTTTTGTATTATGTAATAGATAACCTCTTGTATGTTTTTTAAAATCAGCTTTAGCTTCGTCTTTAGCTAACTCCCAATAGACTCTCACATCTGGTAATATCCCACCTTGCAAAGCACAAGCTAACCAATTACAATCTGGATGAGTTACTTTTGCTGGTGCATCTGGTTCTTTTGGATCTTCCCACACCACACAATAGTCTGTTCTGTATGGCTCTAAGTTTTCTTTTGCCCAACACAATCTATCCCAAAGATGTGTGCCTTGAAATTCTGGTGTTGTTATCATGTGATCTCCATATAACTCATTGTTACTGAAAGTTTGTCTGTAACTGAACAATCCACTTTTACAATATCGCCAACATTTAAATTGATTTTATTTATTATAACTTCGGCTGTTTGCCCTACTGCAAGAGGCATACTTTTAGCAATATGCGCTGTTGTGTTTTGTGTTTGTGATGTTTGAGTTGTGGTACTAACAATCTGTACTGTTGCTGTAACTTGTGCTGTGTGAACATTACAAAGCGTTAATCCTAAAACAACAAGAGTGCTTCCACTTTGTACTGTGTATATTGTTTCTGGAGTTCCCGCCCCTGCAGGAGCAAAATCTCTTGTTAGTAATTTAAATGCGTTTGCCATTTTATCTCCTTATCCAAGTGCGATTGCTAAAGAAACTGGATCATCTAAGGTACAAGCAATCGTTATTGTATCTGTCGAACTTCCAGTTGTTGTGATATTTGCTCCAGCTACAATAGTTAATGTGTTACCATTTGTAATTGTTTGATTATCTCCAGATGAACCAGCTACTATAAAACTATTCATAGCCCCACTACCATCTGCTCCAGATTGCACAAAGGCTACAGTAACACCCATAGCATCCGAAAATGTTCCATTACTAACAACATGTGTAACAGGGATTTTTGAATAACCAGAAGCATCAGTAATTGCATTATTTATTTTAAAGATTGCATAAGTAGATGCTGTGCCTTCTTTGGTAATTTGAATATATCCACGAGCAGTAGAGTTTGCAACATCATCCCATGCTTGCACGAAGGAAGCTATGTTAACTGAAGAGTCATCTACGTCATCTAAATACAAAATTGATATTGAACTTATAGTAGAATTATTTCCAAAAATCTTGCCATTACCACTATCGGCATCTGACGTATCAGTATCCCAAGTCATGCTCAATCCATAACCAGATTGTCCTTGAATACCAGTTGCTCCAGTTGCTCCAGTTGGTATACCAAGTGCAAACGTAGCTGTATTGCCAGACGTTGAAACAGAAGCAGTTGCACTACCACCAACAGTAACAGTTGAAACAGTTACACCAGCAGTAGTTAATTGACTAACACCTTCTGGATTACCAGTTGATGAATTAAAGCCTAATACTTTTCCTAATCTATTTGCTTTAGCTGGTAGTGTCATATTAATAGATATTGGATCTTGAACAGGAGCTTGTAAGGATCTTGCATCTCTTTCTTCTCTATCTCCAAGAGCCATTGTTATAGTATCAAAATCATCTTCTAAAGCTGAAGCTGTTACGTTTCCACCAGATGTATATAATGAACTTCTAGAAAGAGGGATGTCTGAAAGAATTGTTATTGTAGTCGCATTTGAAGGAGCTGTAACAAACACCACAGAGCCAGTTCCAGTATTAGTTAGTCCAGCAACTCCAGATCCATTTTGAACTGCATAGTTAGCTGATCCAGTACCTTGAGTTTTTAAAGTTCCATCAACATAAACTTTAATATCTGCTATTGCATTGATTTGAAAAGAAAAGGCAAAAGAAGTTGTGCTTCCATTTCCTGTTGAAATGGCTCTACGAACAGTATCATTTAAACTAAATGTTGCCATACTCTATACCTTCCTTACTGTCTTTATACATTAAAATTAATATTCTGTCATGTGAATTTTCCATGATTAGTTCGCTATAGAATCTAATAATTGTTTGGTTTGTTGATTAGCAGTATCTATTTCACTCTTTGTTGGAGCTTCGATCATCGGTGGATTTTTCCCCCATTCATCCTCATAAGAATCTCTTTGTTGTTTTACAGCTAATAAATCTGGATATTCTAAAAACATTAGTTTTTTTGCACTATTTTTATACTGACTATCAATCCTTCTAAGCATTGTTATTTTATACTTTCTATTAGAATCCACTAATTCTGATTCTTCATTAAACATCTTTTTATAATTTTCTTCATCTTCATCAAATACCCATTTCCCATCAATATCTGTTATTTTACCTTCAATAACATTTTTAAAAACTTCTAAAACATTAGGAACATTTTCTTCTTCAAACAATATTTTGTTAAAATCTGAAGATGTAGGATTATTATATAATTCAATATATCTTTGATACTGTACTCCAGATAATTCTAACATTGGCTCTCCCATATTTTTAGGAAGATTATTAAAGCCTAATCCAATTCTATTAAGTTCTGTATTTATAACATTTCCAGCACTTTTATTTTTAACTTTATAAGGGATAATAGTTTCCCATAATGCTCCATTTGTTTGTGTTTTTGGCTCATTCCATCTAGTTGTACTAGCTGGTAAAGATTTAGATAATGAAGGTATTCGTGATCTTAATTGATTTAAACCTTCATAATGACCTTTAAGAAAAGATGGCATCCCTACATATGGGATATATCCATAACGATCTTCTGGCATGACGTTTGAAGAATTTGGACTAACATATCTTTCCACAGTACCAGACATCCCTTGACCAAATAATCCACCAGTTCCAATATGTTGACCTATAGTTCCAGCAGTTGTTGTTGCTTGTTTAGCAAAAAGTTCTACTATTCTATCCCTTTTACCATTTTCAGTTTCAAAGGATGATCCAGCAGTATCAATTAAACTCCCGATAAATTGTGTCATTGGAAGGGATGTTGCAACGTATTTCATAGAAGAAATAGCTGTATTTAGAAAAAAATCAAACAAAAACTCTTGATCATTGGTTGATCTCATTGAATATGCTGTATCTGCATAAAACCCTAACATACCAGATAAAGGATCTAATCGTTTATAACTTACCCAATCCCATGTTCCATCTTTTTGTTTAAAGCCAAATGAATATGGTTCGTGAGTTTCTAGCCATGTTTTTCTACCTTTGGGATCTGTTTCTCCATAACCTGTCATAACAAAATCATCAGAAATTAATCCAGATGAAAGAGATAACATAGATACACCGATGCCACTTCCTACTCCAATTTTTGCTAGAGCTTGTTTTCTTTGTAATGCAGATCCATTAACTAATTGATCTCTCATTACACTTGGCATCAATATAGCTAAAGGTGTTCTTTCCATAATCCTTTGAACAATTTTTGTAGGTGTTTTATAAAATGGAATAAATATTTTAAATAGGGGAGTATTAAGTACATTTGCAAATTTTGGATCTCCGAACATTCCTGTTAATTGATCTTGGAAGGTTGCCATTCGAGCAAATTCACTTGCTTCATCAAATGCTGTTTGTGAATGTAATGTTTTTAAATGTGCTGAAGATGCTTGTTCATTTGCATATTCTGTTAATGTGCCTGTGTATCCTTTAGGAACTTTACCTGTGTCCATAACAGCAGTATAAGCAGTATTCTTAGCTCTAACAGCTAAAGCTTCTAATTGCATACCACGAGAAACTCCTTTGAAAGTGTCATCCATAGCCATCAAAGGTCTAAAACCTAAAAATCTCATCATAACACCAAAGCCATCAGCAAAATGTGCAAAAGCATTTTCGCCAGCTCCACCACCTTCTTCAGTATTTCTTAATCCCCAAGCTTCTCTACTAATGGCTTTCATATTACTTTCAAGTTTTGTTGATGCTTCAGTCAAACTTTTTTCATGTCTTAAAGCATGATATCCAGCTCTCAAAGCTTGAGGTAAATATTTAAATTGTGCTTTCATCATAGCTAAAGCTTCAGCACCTTCTCCACCAACAGCTCTTTCTAAAATTAATAAATTTTGAAATCCTAATTGCCCAGCAAAGTTAAACCCATGAGTTAATGGATTTGATAATAAAGCTGATTGAAATATTTCAATTAAACTATCTCTACCTTTTTTATATGTGGAGTATTTAGCAAATTGATTTTTTTGCATAGAAGAGGGAAGTCTATTATACATTGCTAAAAATTGTCGCATACCTTCTTCCCCACCATAAGCTTCAACAAACTCTGCAAGGTTTTGTTCTGTAATAACAGCAGTCCCAGTTCCACCATCTACAGTTTCTAACATTGAAGCCATAGAAGAAGTTCTTGATGCAGAAGGCATCGCTATAATTTTATTAGAAACTTGTATTCTTCCAACATCTTCTTGAACTTTTGTAAGCTGTATACTTGCATAACCTTCTATTGAAATTGCTTGTGAAGCTTTAGCCATATCTAAAAGGTTTCCAGATCTAATAGCTTTATCTAACAATTGTTTTGCATGAATTTGCAAAGATAAAACAGTTTTTTTACCAGCAAAAAGTTCTGAATCACTAAAAGGTTTATCTCCTTTTCTTCTATTCATTAATTGGAGAAATATATCGACTGCACCAATTTTATTTGCATCGGCTATTATTTCTTTAAAACCACGATTACCTTTTTCTAATATTTTTTTACCATCGATTTTAGCATCTTTGTAGGCAAGGTATGTGGAAGCTAAAAATTTATCCAGACTATCTTTATCTCCATCTAAAGTTGTAATTTTTTCTAAGTTAGGAAGTATTATTTTTTCATCTTGCTTCCATTTTTTATTACCTTTTTTTCCAGTTTGTATTGGCTGGCTTCCGTCAGCATAATTATTAAGTATTGCCATTTCATCTGGATTAGCATTTCTTATTCTTAGTTCTCCATCAGCCGAAAAAACTAAAGGATTTTCATCAATAGATTGATCTTCTATATTTTTCTTATTTTTTGCATCTTTAAGTCTTTGTTTTTTAACTGCTGGAGCAATTAATGAATCAGCTCCACTATCAAAGAAATCTGAAACTCCATCTGTAACAGTCTTAGCAACTTTAGAAATACCTGTTCTCAAGCTTGCATGTTGTTCGTATGGTGGCTCACTATTTAATATTTCATTACCATTAATATCTGAATCTTTTACATTCGTATTATTTTCTGAAATAACTTGTTCTTCTGGAATAACATTTTCATTTGTCATTACAGGAGATATAGTTTCTTCTATTACTGGATCATTAGGTATTGCCATTCATAACCTCACTATTCTCGCCTTGAGAACTCAACATTCCAGCTCCTAGTAAACCACCAGCAGAGAATAATGCCTGTCCTTTTTTAACTGTTTCTTTTACTTTTGGAGTAAGTCTAATTGCTAATTGTGGGAAACCATCTAGATCTGAATAAATTTTTAATCCTGTGTTTTCATTGTAGTTTGAATGTACCAAAGTAACTTTACCAATCGAGCTTTTATCTATTTTACCAACTACTTTATTAATTACTGAAGGCAGAACTTTATCATAATAAGTTTTTAACCCTTGATTGTTCCATCTGTTAGCATGAATAATACCAGCACTAAATGCGATACTGTCATAACCTTCTTCTTCAGCTTTCGCCATTAATCTCTTAATAGTTAATCCTGTCCATTTATTTGTATCGGTAACGAATGGAGCTTGTGGTATTCTTTTTGTTAAAGAAGCATTTTTACTATTAATATTTCCATACATTTCTTGTATATTTGACATGGAAGTTTTATAATCTGAATACTTAGATTTATCTATAACTCCAACAATGTTCCCAAGTCTTAATTCATTATCAAAATGTTGTTGTAATCCAGTAAAGTTTTTACCATCAGCCATTGTTTTATCATAATCGGAAACTGCCAATTCTTTTATTCTTGCATAATACCAATCGGCAAAAGGTATTCGTTTATCGCCTTGTTTAATTGTGTAAGAATTAATTTCTTTTTCGTGTTCTGCTATTAATTTTTTAATTTCTATTTGTGTGTCTTTGTACTGTTTATTGGTAGGCTTGAAACCATTACTTCTTCCTTGCTGTCCCCAATCAGATTGGATTTCTTCTACAAACAACACTTTAGATCCATCATCTGAAACTCTATCTGTAGTTCTTATTGATGCTAAAATATTTTCTTCATCATAATGCGATTGTTCATAAAAATCGCCTTCTTTACTATCATATAAAATTAATTTAATTTCTCTATAATTATCTCCAGTATTTCCTTCATCGACTGTGTAATCTCTATGCCTTGCACCACTTCCATAAGCATTTAAAATTCCATCGTCTTGAGCTAAACTTTGAGCTTGTAGTACAGCTTCATTAAGTGAATAAATATCTTCATCGTTGTTCATTGTTTTTAATCTATTGCGATTATCGTAAGATGCAATTTTGTTTGTAAATATTGAATATCCCACTTCATCATTTCCATTAATTACATACCCAGTATTTTTATCTTCATAAAAACGAATAGGATTATCATAGTATTCATCTGTAGCTAATTCCATTGCTCTTGCTTCTGTCATTGGTAGATCAAGCTCTGATAAATTAGCATTGTGATCTTCTAATATTTCACTTGCTCTATTAGCTAAATAATCATTTCCATAAGCATCTTCTGGAGTATAAGTTGCTTTCATTTTATCTGGTATTGCACCACTTTTAATTGCTAAATCGTCTAATCTTACATTTTCTTCAGATGCATCAAAATTCATTGCTTCTGCTATTTCATTAACTTCAGCAACTTCTTCAGATATTGTTATTCTATTATCATTGATATGCTGTTCTATTTCAGCTTTAGTAACTTTGTCTTTACTTAAAACTTCATCTAACCCTAGCCAATCTATTTCGTCTTGCTTAACACCAGCTTTGAGCAACATTCCTTTAAATTGCTGTCCAGATCCTTTTTCTTGTTTTAAAGTTTTAGTTACCTCTAAAGCCTTTGAATAGAAGCCTAAATAATCTTGTTCTACTTTAGGTGTTGTTTCGTCTAAAGCCTTACCTATAGAACTTAAACCTTGAGCAATAGGGACTGTAGGATCAGTTCCCATATTAAGAGTAGTTCCACCAGAATTATTAGCTAAATAATTATCAGCTTCTTTCCCAGCTCCGACTAACATTCGTCTACCACCTTCTAAAACAGAAGCCATACCAGCAGTTGCTCTATCTCCTAAAACAGTTCCAATAGTTCCAGCAACTCCAGCTTCAACAGGATCAAATTCTTCTTGTTCTCCAGCATTTATTTTTACATTTTGTCTGCCTAAATTGTCCCCCATTGTAAGCAATCCAGCTTCAGCTCCAGTTGCAACAGAAGCTTTTGTAGGAGCAGACATAACAATACTTTTAAGAAGTTCCTTAAATCCCATTTTAGTTAATTTCTGACCAGCATATTTACCAGCTACTCCAATGCCAAATGTAGCAAGAACACCTAAATTAAAAGGATCAACAGCCATAGCTAAAGCACCTTTACCAAAGTTCTTTAATGTCATTCCTTCTCTGTCTGCTGTTTCCATTAAGTAGTACATGGCTTTAGCAACTTCTGGTGGAGCATTACTTAGTCTAGCTGAATTAATAGCCAAAGCCGAAAAGTTATAATCAAAGGCAGTCATAAAATTAACTCCCCATAGGGCATATTCATTAGCATTTTCTAATTGAGCATTTTCAACAGGATATCCAGCTTGATTAACACCATCGTAAATTTCCCTTGTTTCTGTGCTTCCAAATGGTTTTGCATTAGGATTGAAATAATCATGCAATAATCGAGAAGCAGAGATCCAGTTTTTATCAGTTAGCTGACTTCCTTCTGGCATATTACGAGAAATATCTATAGCTTCTTGACTAGTTAATCCAAACCTATCTTCTTCTCCATTACTTCCTTCAATCATAATATGGGGAAGGGGATAGAACTGGCTTCTAAAAGCATCGTAATCATTTCCTTCTATAGAGTTTTCATCAATACCAGATGGATATTCTCCCCAATTTAAAGGAGCTTCTCCAATGCCTTCTTTAGTTTCTCCAGTTATAGGATGCTTATAAACAAAAGAATTAGGCTCATTCCTAACAGCTTCTAAATCAGCAAATATTTTATCAAACTCATCCATTTTAAAATGTAACCTTATCTATATTAATCGGATTGTTATTATATGTTTCAATTTTTGTGTTAACATCCACTAACATTTGTTTGTAAGTAGAGCCATTTTCAGCTCTATTTATTAAGTTATTAAGATTTTGTTTACTAAGATAATTTTTAGCTAATTCTTTTATTGCTTTAAATTCTGTTTCTTTTCCTTTTGTTCTATAAGCTTCAAAATTATTATCCATCCAGACACTAGCTTTAAAATCTTTGTCATCTCTTCTTGCTCTAAACATTCCTTCTTCAATAGTTTTTAACACTTTCACATTTGCATTAGTTTTATCGCCCATCTGAATAAAAGATGTAGGTATTTGTAATTGTGATCTGGCAAATCCTAATGCTCTTGTAAATTCTTTATCGCTTCTAGCACTTAGTTTTTTAGTAAAATTTTCATAATCATCTTTGTTTAATTTCCCTGTTTGAAGAAAGGTGTTTAATTCGTGTTGACTTAAATCAACATTAAGAGCTGAAAATTGAAGAGTTATTTTGTCAAATGTGCCACCATCTGAATATGTTTTATACTTTAAGTTTGGATTTTCTTTTAAAACCTCTACCATTTCTTTATGTTTTTTGGAATCAAGCTTTTCCATTAAAAGCATTTGTGCTTTATATTTTTTTAGAGCTTCTGGTCTATCATTAATTAGCAAAGCAGAAGAAGCATTGATTTCTGTAATTCTAATAAATTCATCTCTTTTTGTATTTGCATTAGAAATTTTTGTCATTTCTCTAGCTTCAACTTCATCATAAGCATCACGAGCTACTTTTTTTAAAAGCATTTTATCTTCTCCAGCAACAACCGAAAAAGCACTTTGAACAGCTAAAGGCAATTTATCTAATTTACCATTTTGTATTTTACTTAAAGTAATATAAGGATTTTCGCCTTTAAATACTGCTTCATGCACTATATCTTTAGCTGACTGTAAAACTGCTTTATCAAACTGTACTGATCTAGCTAAAATTTCTGCTGGTGTGGTGGAAGGTGGCATTTTTCTTAAATGATTACTTTTAACTGAATTAATAACATTTGGAGTAATTGCAACTTTTTCAGATTTATAAACTGTCTTTCCATCTTTTGTTGTATCAGTTGGAATATTTGCAACAAGTCCAGCTTCAATTAATTTAGGTAAAGCAATATTAACTATATTATCAAATTCAAGTGTCCAAATAGTCTTATTATGTAATTGCTGATCTGTAATATATTTTGAAGCATAGGTTTTATATTCGGCATTTGCATAAAGACCTAAAGTTGCTTTGAATTTTTTAGAAGTAACAGGACTTTCATTATCTAAAACATCTGATAATCCAGATGTAACACTATCTAATTCTTTTGCTATATCAGTAGGATCTGTAGCATTTGTTCTTCCTTTAAGAATGATGCTTGACATAGCTTGTTTAGCCATCAAAGTTAATCTATCAGATGTTGCTTCTAGTGTAGCTGTTCTGGCATATCTTCCAAATACAGTATCTTTATCTCCGACAAAATCTAATTCAGTATTATCTTCAGAAGCATCTAATAATTGTTGTTCTGTAGGAGCATTTAAAGCTCCATATTCAGCACCTTCAATTTTAGCTGTTTGAACTGCATTTGAATAAAATGTCTGTGCCATTCTGTCTAAGTTTGAACTTAAATTACTTAGATTATTTGATCTGTTTTTTTCAAAAGTAAAATCAACAGTTGGCATTTTAAGAGCCAAACCTTTACTTTCATATCTTTTGTATCTTTCAGCCATATCTATTGTCCTGTAGGCATCAAACGAGCATTACCAGTAAAACCCCCAGATCCTCTAGGTGTCATTCCTCTTGCATATGTGGGACTTAAACTAGTGTTAGCTGAAGATGTAGCCATTTTGCTTGTAGCTGGTGCTGATCCAATAGTTGAATAGCTATAACCAGCCATAGCCACATTTGCAATTAGTTCTAATTTAGCAAATTTCATTGTATCTCTTGCTGAAGCTCTTAAAGTTTCAGATTGATATTCTGCCTGTTTCATAACTATTGATGCATTATCTCTGGAAATACTAAAATCATTCATCCCAGCTCTTAAACTATATGATTGTATAATATCTGGTGTTTCCCCAGATTTGAATGGATCTAAATTACCAGAAAAAGCTCTGGCTATATTTGCCGACATAACTTTGCTAGTTTCTTTTAGAACTTCAATTCCTTGTTGTTTATAATTAGCTCGATCAACTCTACCTTTTATTTCAGTTTGATAGGCTTGTGATCTTAGATTTCTAGCATCTGATTTAGCTTTTCCATATTTAGCTCCAGCAGAAACAAGACTAGCTACAAGATATAATTCAGCTCCACTCATTGACCTATACTCACTTTAAAATCTAAACTTAATACAGTTAAAAAAACTGGTTGAGTTTGTGTTATTGTTATTTGGGCATCTCTGGTATATCCACGAAATCCCATTGTTTTTTTTGATCCACTAAAAGTAGGGACACCACCAGTTCCAGAAATAGGGAAAGTTTCTAATGGAATATCAAAACCATTTATTGCAATATTTTGTGATTTATAAAGAATAGGAGCTATTTCTAAAATTCTCCTTTTCTGACTTTGAACAGATCCACTAGCTAACTTTGCTTCAAATGGCATGGTTTTAACTTCAACATCAAAATCTAATCCAGCTTCCATATATGATGCTGGTTGAGCTATTGTTGTAACTGCTCCAGATGAAACTGCTACAGATGGATCAACTATATCATCTCTAATAACTGCGACTGTTTTACCTTCTAAATGAGCATGACCAGAATAACTTGTTCCAGAAAAACTTGTTGATTTTTGCACAGCACTATCTGTTGTAAAATCATCATCAAAAACTTCTAAATAATATTTAGCAGATCCACCAATGGTTCTTTTAACAACTACAAATATATCATCTAAATCAACAGCAACATCTATGAAATCTCCATCAGTTTCAAAAAAAGATGGAGCTATAATGTTCTGACCTTTATTCATCATAAAACATGCCATGCCACCAGCATAAGGTGTTGAAGCAGTTCTATAACCAGAAGTTGATGTACCATTAACAATCATTAGTAAATCGCCTTCTGTCGTATCTGTGGCTGGTCGTAGAGCCATCTTTTGAGGATCGATAATTAAGTGTGAGGAGAGCAAACTTATATTATTCGCCACATACGACAGCTCTACGTCTGAAAATAACATTTCTCGTAATGCTTTTCCTTGTCTTTGAATAAATAAAGTTCCACCTTCAGCTCCTTGAGGTCTAATATTTGCCTTAGATCCTCTTCTTGTAGCTGACTTAACAACAATATTTGAAGGAGTTATTGGTTCTAGATCAGCTTGAGGTAAGAAAAATTCAGCACCAGAAGTAAAAACTTGAAGATCTCTTCCAGACTTCAAAGCATTAATAGCATTAACACTATCTGTAGTAAGTGTAACCATAAGAGCATCATCGTCTAAACCTTCATCAGCTTTAAAATCAAAATACTGTCCAACCTTAGATGCAAACAAAGTTGAAGGTAAAGTAGCACTTCCACCAAAATACAATCTTCCTTCATGGAATGTACAGGTTCTAGGATAACCTCTTGTGCCAGACCAAGCATCTTCAAAGCCAGTTTCTAAAGTCCAAGCTCCAGAAGCTATAGCTACATCTTTTTCAAAAAAAGGTGTTTCAGTTACAGCTTTAACAATAGTTGTTGATGTGAACTCTACAATCCTAGCTCTACCAAATCCATTATTAGCTTCTATATATTGATCAACATGAGATGAAGTAAAGACACCAGTTGAAGCAGTAATATTTACAGTTCCATCAGTAGCATCTGGAGTTATAGTCGCTGAAGGATTTGATGTGGCTTTGGTAAATTGTGCTTTAGGACTTGTTAACGAAAGTTGTGCTATTGTCCATAAATTATTAGCTGATCCTCGTTTAATAGAAAAGGGAATTAAGTTTTCATGCACACAAATTAAAGTGTCTGTGTTTTGAGTAAAATAAAGTTTTATTAATTCAAAAGCACTTACTGAATATAATGATCCTGTACTATAATCTAGATAACTATTTCCAGAACTATTAATATTAGTGATTAAAGTTTGGTTAGCATAAAAACGAAATCTAATTGTATTTGCTGTGTTGTAAGCTGTGGCAACAATTAAAAAATTTTGTGTTGTGCTAAATTCAAAAGGAATAAGCATTACTCCATTTGAAGCATTGTCTGATGTAAGATCTGTAACAAACTTTAAACCAGCTCTTCGACTAAATCCACCTTGAGGTTCAATCAAAACATTCTTAGCTGTTTCTAAAGCTGAATAATATTGTTGTAAATCTATTCGACCACGAAGTAGGGGATCTATTGCTCCTAATGAAAAGTTAGATTGATATTGTTGTAATCTACTCATCTTATCTCACATCAGTTAATAAATAGTCCTGTATCACAGAAGGAGTTTGACCAGCACTATCAATGTTTACTGCCTGTCTAAAAAAGCCACCACGATATCCTTCAACTTGTATTCCTAATGCTACACCTCTCCAGTATTCAGATTTAGCTGTTTGATCTGTCATCACTTCGGCTAAATGCCAAGCCAGTTGATAAGTTAATAATTGTGTAAAATAAGAAGGCATATTTCCTTCTTCTACACTTCTTTGGTAATCTATGAATATTGTTGTCTGATTAGTTAATAAGGCTGTATAGCCACCTAAAGTAGTTCCTATTTCCCAAGTTGTAATAGTTGGACTTCCAGCACTTGAACTAGCTCTGACAGCTCTGGGAACTCCAGTAAGCATATCATTAGGCATAGTGAATTGATAAGACCATTCAGAATTAGGAGTTTCTACATCTCTATTTAATTCTTTTTTACCTATCGTAAATGACCAAGCATACATCCCTAGAGTTGTCGCTTTAACGTCTGGGTAAATTAATGAGCAAGCATTTCCAGCAGTAGATCCATCAGTAAAAGAATTTATGCTTTCAGCACCTAAAAGCAAAAGAGCTTTGTTACATATCCTTACTTCTGTATCTCCAGATGCCATCTATCTCTCCAAATTTAAATGTTAGAAGCACACATTAATATATGCTTCTAACTAATTGTTTTAATACAGATTAATCGCCATCTGTACTTGCTAACGTAGTTCCATTATTCACATCGACAACTCCAGAAGCATTAGTCAAAACATAAAGTAAAGTTGCGACTAAAGTTCCACCAGTTGAGGTGTTAGCAAAGATCATATCTCCCACAGCGACTTCATCTGAAACTGAATTAAAATAACCAGCAGTATTTGCATCGGCTACACTATCAGTAGAAGTGTATGAGAAGATCTGGGGAGCTGAACCTTTTTTGGAGTGACCACCAATAGGATTCCATCCATCTCTTGAAAAAGCCATGATTAAGCCTCCCTTGTTATAATATCACAGATACCATCAACATCGATAGCAACAGCACCCATTGAGAGCATTGCAGTTACTAAGAATGAAGTTTTTTCTGGGATATAGTTAATTTCAGTCTTAGGAGCTATACCGACAGCACAACCCACAGCAGACTTATGAAAAGCAAAGTTTGTTCTATCATTACTTCCATCCTTAGTAAGACCACCTTCGTCACGATCTCCTAATACATGGATTGTAAATCCCATGAACTCTCCGATTTGCCCACTACCTTGTGTCAAAGCTTTTAGTGAAGCATAGTCTGCACTAATTGCTCTTTCATCAGCTAGTAAAGATGCTAGACCAGAAGCATGAATAACCATATGACGATCTGTTGCTGGAACATTTTTAATGTTCATCAGTTCAGATGCCTTTATGATTTTTCCAACCGAAAGTCCAGAAGCACTTGCCGAACCTGTGGTAACTACAGTATTAGCGACTGAAGATCCAGCAGAAGCAGATAGTAATGCATCTAGGATAATTTGGTCTTGCCTTCTACCGATTGCCGAGCCAACCACAGTTGCTAATTCAGATCTCTCTGAAAAATTTACTTTTTGTTGGTTAAACATATCAGAATATTCTGATGCTACATAGTCTGTAAGACTACAAGCTACAGATGCAAAACTGGTGTTTAAGGGGATTACATCGGTGCTTGGAGTGCGAACTGTCGCAGATCCTTTACCAATGGTGGGAAAGTTTACTGTCGATCCCTCGACACCAGTTCTAGTACGAACTATTCCTTGAAGCATTGAAGTACCTTGATAGGCTTGTTTAACCTCTGCATCAAATAATTGCACGAAAGCTGGAGATAGATTTGTTGACATAATCAACTCCTGTATAAGTTAAAAAATGAACACCATCTAGGTTGTTGGATAAATCCAGCCTTTGGCTACAGATTACGTTCTGCAACGTATGTTTTTACATAAACCAAATCTGCCTATAGAAAATAGGTTATAGATTATTTTAAAATTTACAGTACAAGCTGTACCTTGTAAAGAGTTAAAGTAACTTATAGAGATTAACCAGATTTGCTAGGATATCTTTTTTCATACTCTTGCTCAACACTTCGAGTAAAAGATGGATCATTTCCATATTTAGGATCAGCCATCATGGTAGACATTCTAACTGAAAACTCTGGTTCACTTTCTTTAGAAGAAGATGTTTCTCCAATAGGAATTTGTCTGGTATCTCCCATCATAGCTCTAAGCTTTTGAAGAGTTCTTTGACCAGAAGCAGTATAACCTAAAACATCTATTTCAGATCTTTCTTCTTCTGTAAGCTGACCTTTATTAACTAATCCATTTGCCCATTGTTTATTAGATTTAATAATAGCTTCTGCATTATTTCCTAGTTTTTCTAATTCAGCCTTTTCTTCAAATTCATAGTTTTGTTTAGTTTCTCCAGATAAACCTATGATTTGATTAGCTAAATCTTCAAAGCCTTTTTGATTAACACCATTAGCTTTTGCCCAATCAACATAAGTTTTAACCATTGGATCTTCGACATCATAACCTTTAGACGTTAAGGCTTCTGTGTCATACTGTTCTGGGACTTTGTGTTTGCCTTGCGAGAAGTTTTTTTCAAGTTCCGATAATGACTTGAAGGCTTCTTTGTCCCTAATTTTTCCTTCTTTGGAATCCCAAAATTTCTCTGGGATATGCTCTGGTCTGTCTGCAATTTCTTTCGCAGTTTCAGCACTTTCAGTATGTGAGATATTACTCTCATTAATACTCTCTGGATCTTGATTTGTTTCATTTTCAACCTCTACTGTTGCCATTAATCCTTGAGGTGGTTGATTAGTCTGTTCTGCTTGTTGCTCTGGTTCAGCCATAGGTTCTCCTTATCCTTTGCTTTATTTCTCTGATTACTGAATTTTGTCCTTCTCTTGCATAGCCATAACTAGGATCTGCTGAAGGTATCCATGCTGGTTGATCTAAATAAATTTTTTCAAAATATTTTAAAACATTCTGCCCAGCTTCAGTATTGAAGCATTGAGCAAAAGAAATATCTAAATCAGATTGTTCAGTTTTATTCTTAAAAGGTTGGACTGTAGAATTTACTCCATCCCAACCAATAGCATTTATTGATCGTATTTTTTCAGATTGATTAGCCATATTATCCTACTGGTAATTCTTGAGGTTGAGCTTGATCTGGTGGCATTTGCCCTTGTTCTTGTTCCATTTGTTGTTGGGCAAGTTCCATTGTCTGTTGCATAATTTGTTGGCGTTCTTCTGGTGTTGTTCTCAATGAAGAAGGGATACCAAGATGATCAGCTATATAATCTCCTACAGCATCCATTTTTAACAATGAACCACCGACAACTCCCATTTGTTGTGTCATTTGTAAAAAGGTTAAAACGTCATTCACTTTATCTTTATTGGAAGCCATAGCGAGGGGAGATATAGGAACAATCTTTACTTGCAGTCCATCTATCTTTAAAGGAAGTTCAATTATTCCCAGCTCATCCATCAGCTCTAAAGTTCTTCTAACTATCGGATTCATTGTTTCTGAAATAAGTCTGCCGAATGAAGCTCCCATGTTTTCAGAAAGGGAACTAATCTTATGTTGTATTTCTATTGCAGTTCTAGCAGACATATTTTCTGGAGCAATTTCATCATCTAACATCATTCTTTTAATATTAGCTCGTAAATCATTTGTTAGGATCTGGGACATATTAGCATCGCCAGAACGAGGTAAGGGAGCTAGTGAAGCTCCTCTTGCTCCACCATTAGAAGATACACCAATCACAGATCCAGCTTGGATTGAGATAGTCTGTGGATTTAGCACTCCATCATCGACAGCAGTAAACACTCCACCGATAGAAATTGATGCATTTTTTAAAGTTAATTCTGTAACCTTATTTAAAGTTTTAATATCTGGTAATGCCATTAATGCAACACCTCGCCCATATTTTTCATTACTAGCCACCATATATCGGCTAATCACAAATGGCATACCTTTAAGAGTTCTAGAAACTAGTTTGTGATCTCCTTCCATAGTCGATACACAATAATAAATAAAACCATCTTTGGTGTAGGTTGCTTCTAATAATTCTACTTTTTTTGAAGGATCATCTAAATATTTATCTGAAACTTCTTTAGGAATTTTAGCATCTGGAAACTCTTTTATAATTACATCAAATGGTCTTTTCATTTTTCTGTAAACAGTATCGACAGTTCCATTAGCTCCTTCTTCAAAACAAATCTGGTATGAAGGAACTGCTGTGTATCTGATTGGAGTTGTTTCATCTCCAGCCTGTATCAGCATGACAGATGTTCCAATAGCTAGATCAAGTAAAAATTCTCCCATAGCCAAATCAAAGCCACTTTGATTCATAATGCTAAACATCTTTTCATTATAATCATCAAGAATTTGTCCGACTTCAACTTGACGTTCTGGGGGGATATCAGAACCAGAGGTCAATCTACACCACGATCTTTGTGGGGGAAACAATGCACTTTGGATGCGATTGGCAAATCGTGATGTAGAATGAATGGCTGTACTATCAAAAATTCTTTTCATCTTATCTTGACCGACAGCATTACCATCGTAATACCCATCGTAAAGATTTCTCATTGGTAGGCAGTATTCGTAAGCTTCTTCATAGATAGATCGCCATTGCTCTTTTTCAGCTTCAGCATTTTTAAATCTTTTCTTAATCTCGCTTACAGAAAGTTCAGCCATAAATTATTCTCCACCTTCTTTTTCTTCAGAAGGCTCTTCTTCTGGAATAGGATCTTCTTTAAATTTAGGATTACGAATAAATTCTTTTTTAGACATTTCTTGAATTTCTGGCATAACCAAGAGTTTTTTGATCTCCTATTGGCTCATTGCCGACAGCCGATCCACCTGTTCTCGGTGTCATTAACATATTAGATCCACCAGCTCTTCTAGCTTTTGAACGAGAAGCTATCTTTCTTTTTTCTTCAGTTTCTTGACGTTCAAGTTTGCTTTCTCTTGCATCAATATCTGTTGTGTCTGGTGGTGGTGGCTTTGAACTTCCTCCGAATAAACTTCCCATTAAAATATCCTCGCATATAAATAATAGTTTTCGCCTTTTAAGCCATAATGTTTCATTTCAGCTTCTTTATTAAAATGACATCTTTTCGCCCATCTGTCTGCTTGTACGTTGAGTGTACTTACTGTAAATTGTATTCTTTTTGTGCCTTTTACGTTGGCATAATACTCGAAAAACCTAAGAGCCACTCTATGAAATTTTAAAGTTTTTCTGGATATTTCATTAGAAGGAATTAACCAAGCTTCTGAAACTCCATCCCATAAGTCCCAAATACCAAAGATGGCATAGATCCTATTTCCAGACATTGCAGTAAGACCTAAACCAGCTTGTGCAAACTGATAAAGTTTATGAAGATTGTTTTTATTTTCTAAAAGATTGGCTTGATCATACTCATTCAAATCAATCATATCTAAATGCATAGGATGAAAGTTTACTATCTTATCATTTGGATAATCGAGTTTTAATTTACGATTTAATCTAGGAAGCGAAAACATCGAAGTCCAATGTTTTAACAATCGTAGGTTTAAAATTATTAAATGAAGTAGGTCGCTTTGTCATAATCCTATGTTCAGATCCTAGTAAACAATATTGCAATGCATCAGCACAATGCGAGTGCATGTCTTTCATCGGAACGTCTTTAAATCTTTCCTGTCCAGCTCCAACCGAAACTCTTCTAAAATGATATCCACCAGCTAAAGCTTTTCTTAACTTCACACATTTTTTATCAATTAAAAACCCAGCTTTGCCATCAATTAATCTTCCCATAGGAATAGCTACAGCTTCCCTTCGAGTTCTAAAATCATTAGTGGCTGTTGGCTGTGCCATTAGTCCATGAGTTTTTAAATGCTGAAAAGACGTACTTTCAAAGATTGCATCCCTTTGCGAACCAGCAGGATCTCCCCATATGGCAATCTCACAACCTTTAAACCTAAGTTCAATTTCTGATTTCAAAATATGACAAAATCGTTCAAGTCCCATTTCTTCAGTTACAATTTCATGTAAAATATGCCATCGACCATTTTTAAGTTTCTGCCCAAAAACACCAGCAGGAGTTAATCCAAAGTCTAATCCAATCTGGATGGGAACAGTCGGATCTATTTCTAAACTACCAGCCATCATCTCATCATTATATTCAGTCCATACTGGTCTGCCTTCTTGCACAAAAGTATATTGACCTTGAGCATAACATCTAATCCAATCCAAGTTTTTACCACCTAAGAGCTGATCATAATAACCATCTGGAAGATTATTAAGGTTTTCAGCTTTAGGATTAGGAAGCCACCACCGACCAGCCACAAACTGATAACCTTGAGCTTCTGGCATATCGTCTGGCAATTCATCGACAGGGACTTCAAGAACTGCTGGTGGTTGTCTAAAAAACTCCCATTTAAATCTGCCTTTAGGAGTTTCTTTTTCTGCCAAGCGATACCACCATTCATCATCAGACATTGGGTTACTATCCATAATAATTCCTCGCCAAGTACAGCCACCATCTGCCTTAGTCGGATACCTTCCAACTCTATGTGACAAGCCATCTATAACAGCTTTCGGTAAGGTCTTTGCTTCGTTTACGAATGCCCCAGAAATCTCAAGACTTAAAAGCTTTCTTATATCCTTGGGCTGATCTAATGCTAAGAACATAACCTCACAATCTATCCCAGAAGCATCTCCTCTAGCTGGTAATTTTATGTGATGAGTGATAGGTGGGGAGTGATGAACATTTCCCCAAATATGTTCTGGGAATAATTCAAGCCATGTTTTTAACGTAGTTGTTTTCAGCATGGGATAACTGTTTCTAACAATTGCCCATCTAGTGTATCTGATATTATCTCTAGGACTTGGCTTCTGCTCAATGGCTCTTCTAAAGATTTCAGCACAACAAGCATAAGATTTACCAGATCCCACAGCTCCCATTATCCCTCTAACAAAAGCATTAGACTTCATAAACTTTGCAACAGTAGGACTTTGGCTAAAATCCCATTTCAAAGTTGCTGGAATTATAGGATCACTTTTTTGATTTATCATTTTTTTTCTTCCTTTCCATGTCGTACTCACAATCAATACCTTTGGGACTTTCGATCTGGTCATAACCATTTCTGGCATGTTCATAAACCGAAACTGTCTTAGTCTTTCCCTTTAAATTATCCATCTTCTCAATAAACTCTTGAGGGTAATCTTCAAAAATATCTTCATCATTTTGATTTATCATCTGGCATGACCATCTCAATGTTAACGACTGCTGGTTTATCAACTTCTTTCTCCTCATCTAAAAGACCAGCACTCTTAGCCAAGATCTGCATTAGCCGAACCTTATCGTAAAGCTCAACCTCAATCATATTTCCAGCCTTAGTTGGAGTTACTTTGATCTTTTTAATTGCATTTAATGAAGTTTCTGGGATGTCTTTCATCTCCTTGATCTTAACTTCTTCTCCCTTCCATTCAATAACATCGGTTATATTTGTTGAAGCCATCTCAAGCATCGCCAAAGCAAGTTGATCTCGGTTGTCATAGATCAAACGAGATCCTTTTAATCGCTTTGTAATAGCTCCTATGCCACCAAAACGACCTATGCTAGGAGTTACTTTAGCCATATCTAGAAAGGAACTTGATCTTCAGAAGGATTACTGTTGTTTACAGGCATCCCATTAACCTCTCTCGGCTTCTGCTCAAAGATATTTAGCCAGATTTCCCCATCTTTATTGGGAATTGGTAAGGCTTCAAGCTTGACAGAAGTGATTTTACCATCCTTTTCAAAGGCAACTCCTATTTTTTGCCACCTAGTTTTCTCTTCGCCATCCTTAAAATACTTAGTTCCTTGAACAACATCGTATGGTTTAGCTTTTAGTTCCATGTTTTAATCTCCTGTTTTTTGTTTAATGGAATTTTAGAAAACATTTTTGTGAGATACCCCCACGATAGACCTCGACCATCCCCCCCTATAGTCACTTTTTGCCCACGATTTATTTTTAGACTGACAGCCATGTATAATCTTTGTAGGAACGTACAGAGTTTGTACAATAATATCATAGCTTCATCTTTCCAGCCATTTGTTTAACAATGTCTATGGCTTCCTTTGGCTTCTTACTGTTGGTCTTTCGTGCTATGAAGTATTGTAATGATTGAGGTGGTTGTTTATTGTTTCTCTTTGACCATTCAACTAATCCATTAGCATCACTATTAAAGCTATCAATAGTATATCCAGCTCTCAATACATCGCCAGCTAATTCGACTTGTCTTAGATCATAGCTCCAAGCTCTTCCATAGTGCTTTTGTATTATGTTCATGTAATTGTTGCATATCTTTTTCTTTTCAATTTCATTTATATTACTATTACTAGTTAATATATAGTTGTTATCTACAAGTTGGGACTTGTTTTCTGATACAAGCTGGGACTTGTATTTGGTATTATCTTTTACAAGCTGGAGCTTGTTTTCTGTTTTACCATTAACAAGCTGGGACTTGTTTTTATTCATACTAATATTAGGCTTTAGATAGCCTTTTTCTATTGGCGAAGTAAGACCATTACCGAAACTATTCCATGTTTCTACTGTCTGTTGGCTGACTAAATACTGCTTGATATCATCAAGTATTTTATCATAAATAAAGAACTCTCTTTCATCTTTCACATATCGATCAGCTAAAGACTTAGCCAGCTCTTCTTGCTTTGGACTAATGTTAGTTCTTTTAGGCTTTACTGGAGCTTCTACAGGCTTTGTCGATATCTTATCTAGTGTTTCTTGAGCTTCTATATCATCTCCATCAGAACTGTTAGCAATGGCTTGTTCTAAGTTCATTCTAGGATCATATATAACTCTCCATTTAGCACCTTGAGATCCATAAGCTCTTCTAGGATCAGCTTTCCTAAGTCTTTCTATATAACCAAACTTAACTAGCTTATTCATATGCTGTGATACTGCTTGTTGCGATGATCCCATAACTGAAGCTAATAGGGATTGATTACAGAAAAATATCCCAGCTCTAGCTGAAGCATGTGCCGAACATAAAGCCAAGCATCTAAAGGTAGAAGGGAACTGATTAAATCTAGTATCTCCAAAAGCTCGAGCTGGAATAATTATATAGGGAGCTGGAGCTTGATGTTCTCCTATTGGTGGATCTCTAATTGGATCTGGTGTTATGTCTGATTTAAGCATCTATAATACCAGCTCTAATTGTTGATCATCATTTTCAATAACTTGTATGTCCCTTACAAAACCAGCCAGTTCTCTTGCTCTTAATCTTTTATATAGAGCTGGATCTATTTCTTTAACTTCATCCATTAAATCCTCATACTTCTGGTCTAACATTGTTTGTTCTTCTGTAATCATTTTAACTTTGTTGGATTTTGAATGTAGGTTTTGCAAATAACACAAAGGAAACTTTCCCAGAACTGTTCTAAATCATATGTTGCATCGCAACTTGTACATTTAACTTTCATAATAGATCCTTATTGAGTTTGTACATTAAAGAGAAATAGATCTGGGATAATGTCCAATTCCCCACATGACTTGTTGAGGTCTACCAGAAGATCCTTTTTCAGTAGTTCCATCTGTATATATTAGAAGCTTTTCTTTTAATCCTTTATAACGAGCTGTGACTGTTGAGTATCTATGTTGAGGAAGCTTTTCTAATACTTCATCAGATATACAGCCAAAGACACCAGCTTCATTAATTACATCCAATACTATTTTCTCCATCTTGCTTGGCTCAATCGATTTAGCTGAAATATGTGATGTAATTGGATCATTAGTCCTTGCTAATTTGTATGCTTCAGTCATTGATTTTCTCCTCTAGTTTGACTTTTGAATATAATTTAGGATTTATTTCGATGATCTTAGTTCCTCTATAAAGAGCTTCGACCAGCTTCTTTTTGAGTTTGTAAACATCAGTCTTAAAACCTTTTACATCCTCAACAACTTCACAGCCTATTTGTCCCTGTAATCCTGTTTGATTAAGATCTATGTAAGAAAAATCAGCTATGTAATCACAAACCTTAACTCCATCAATCATGCATTTATAACGAGGATGAACTTCTAACTGGCTTATTTCTCCAGCTTTAAATCTTGGGAGTAGGGAGTATTTATAATGCTTTGCTTCAGCTAAACTATCGAAGTTATAACCATCAAGCTTAACTCTTTTGTTTTTAAACTTTGAAAATGATCTAGGAAACATGACCAGCTAACCTCTCTACGTTTTGTAATCTTTTGATCTTTTCATTATTGCTTTTAAGTACCTTCTCCCTACATATGATCTCCACCAATGTTGAGGTCGATCTATGTTGAACTTTTGCTTCAACTTCCAAAGCTTCTTTGAGTTCTTTAGATATTCGGCAGAATAAGACAACTTTTTCACTCATAATTTCTCCAATAATCCAAGAGTTTCTGTGGTTTTTTAATAAAAACGTACAAACTCTATTAGTTACTACTTGATATTGATAGCATTATGATATATTTAATAATAGACGTACAAACTGTGTACGTTACGTTTATAGGAGGTTTTATGAAAAAGACAGTAACAGTATCATTTGAAAATAAAGAATATTATTTTCCTTACTATAGAGATTTAGATAGTAAGGAAGTTGATTTTTTAAATAATCCTAAAATTACTAAATTAATTAAAACAAAAAGTCGTAATGGCAATGCTTTTACTAGAAGGCAAGCAGTTATGGATAAAACAGTAATTGAAAATATAATTCGATTAGGTACTGAAAAAGTTCATTTGTTGACTAGATATTTAAAGGATGAAATTTCACTAGAAGAATACAAGCAATATTTAGATGGAGCAAACTAATGTGGAACTCTAAATACATAATTGGTTCTGGCAGTAAAAATAGGATGTACTGCCTTTACCATTCTTTTGATGACTATAGTTCATCTGGTCTTATTCCTAAATGTCATCATGTTTCTAATCTATCTACTGACTATTCTAAGGCTATCAGTAAGGCAAAGCAGATTGCCCAG
>Ga0209502_10000704_pt1 | contig 34098 bp, 32 predicted proteins | sample ArcticOcean_MG_C_10_FD_187442 | JGI IMG/M metagenome (GOLD analysis project Ga0209502, IMG submission 187442) | Marine microbial communities from western Arctic Ocean - ArcticOcean_MG_CB11_90 (SPAdes) (version 2) | ecosystem: Environmental > Aquatic > Marine > Oceanic | place: Arctic Ocean... | reverse complement strand
ATTCGTAGATATAGAAACAGGTGAAGAGGTAAATTTATTTGCCGAAAACATACAAGAAAACTACACCAAATTAGTAGATTCTTATTTTAAAGAATTGAAAAACAAATGCTTGCAATACAAGATATCTTATGTGCCTGTAGATATACAAGAAGGCTTTCATCAGGTATTAGCACGCTATTTTTTAAGCAGACAAAAAATGATGTAATTTTTACTCTTTCTGTTTGGAAATATAAAAAACTGACTTATATTTGCATCCGCTAAAAGCAACGGTTTGGTAGTTCAGCTGGTTAGAATGCCTGCCTGTCACGCAGGAGGTCGCGGGTTCGAGTCCCGTCCAGACCGCAAAAAGCATCTCATTTGAGATGCTTTTTTTGTTTTTAAACTTTAATTTATTTTCTTCCCACACTTGTTAAATTCTTGTTGAATAATAATTTGCACTTTTAGTTATAAATTGAAACTAAAAAATGAAACATGAATGCCCAAATTGTGAGCAATTTAAGTATGAACAACAAACCTTTGTACGCGGATGTGGGTGGAGGTTATTTATAGTTATTTCTCTTTTCTTATTGTTAATACCTGGAGCTTCTAGTTTTTATGGAGGAGACACCTCTTTTGAAGATATGGGAATTATTGTTTTATTGTCTATGTTAATAGGAATTATTATCATAATTATTTCTTATCTCTCCCCTCAAAAAACAATTAATTATAAGTGCTCAAATTGCGAATTTGAACAAAAACATAACATCTAGTTATATGATTAAAGACATTATGGTGCATACTATAATGAACTTGTAATTTCAGGTACAATGATTTATCTTAATAAATGGCCCTAAATTAATATCATTATAATGATATTGATTTTACCCTAAATTTTATAGGAAGTTATATTTTAAGAACTTGTTTAAAGTAATTAATTCATTATATTTAAAAAGTGTTATTTAATTTAGACACTCTTAACTCCCTTTTTTTCAAACTACTATCTCCTTAATTTAGATTTTTTTACTGGACTATTTATACCCATGTATAAATATTTTTTTCAACCAACTAATCATAAACCTAAAAACAAGTATCATGAAAAAAACAGTATTAATTTTATTATTGGTCATCCCTAGCCTACTAGTAGCTCAAGCAAAAAAAGACTTTGTTAGAAGTTCTCTTCACATGCATTTAGTAGATGATTTTAGCTTTGATAATGGAGATAAAGTGCTAGATTCTTATAATAAATTTCAATTCCCGCAAAATTACAATGATCATAGAATAGCTTTAAATAAAATAAAGCTATCTGATTTTGAACTTACCGAAGAAGAAAAAGCTTCTTCAGGAAAGAAAAAAAGTTTATTAGGTGATGCTATTTCAGATGCTGCATCAGGGGCTATTGAAGGAAGTACAGGTGGATTGGTTAAAGTACAAGACAATTCAATGGTTAAATTACAATTAAACAAATACAATGCATCTAATAAAATAGCTCACAAGCTTATTAAGAAATGGTTTGATATAAAAGAAGATGGTTCCTTCAATATGGAATTAATTGGTTTAAGAACACTACAAACCAAATCTATGGAGATGGCTGCTATTGCTGGCGCGTCTGGAACAGGAGGAGTTGATCAAGTAAATTCATTAATTAACAACACATTTGTTGTCTACACCCGATTAAATTATGTTAGCAACGAAATTGCTGCAGAAGTGATAAGGCAAGTTGCACTTCAACAAGTTACAAAGCTTCCAGCGATGTTACAGAATAAAGGTATTCAAGCAGCCAATAAGATCTATGAAAAAACTTCTGAAGGGTATTCTGTTTGGACTACTGCTTGGTTGTATAGTTTGAAGTGGAACCAAGATGTTTTCGATGTATTACAGTCTACGATTACTGATGATAAAATAGACCCAGAAAAATTTGATGCAATTGATTTTAAATTAGAATTTTTAAGTCAACAGAAAGCAACATCATTAGTTACCTTTTCATTAAAAAAAGAAGACAAAGGAAGAACAGAGCAAGATGTATTTGATTTGTCTACCATTAGAAATATGGATAAAGTAATGGTGAAGTTGCAAAAGAAAAACGAAGTATTTAAACCGGTATTTCCTTTACGTGATAATTTTTCTCTTGCTGCAGGAGCAAAAGAAGGAATAGAAGGAGGAGAAACTTTTGAAGTGTTAGAAACTAAAAACGGAAAATACAATAGAATAGGAACTATGAAGGTTGATAAAAAAAGAGTTTGGGATAATACTTGGACTGGAGAAGATATTGAGCCAGGATTAACCTATTTCAAAAAAGGGAATAAAAAATACATTCCAGGAATTCACTTTGTAAGACTTGTAAAATAATAAAAAATATGAAATTTATAAAAATCTGTATAGTTGCCTTATTAATAGTACCTATTAATTCTTTGTTTTCTCAGACTAATAGTAACAGAAAAGTTACTGAAGAAAGAACAAGAAACTGGCAATACGAATCTATATGTAGTGAATCTGGAGGAACAGGAAGCTCTTATTTAATTCAAGCTACCTCCTATGTTGGTGATCTACGATTGGCGCTTAACCAAGCTAAAAAAAATGCCATCCATGCTGTATTATTTAAAGGCGTTGCTGGAAATAATTTAGGATGTACAGCCAAAGATCCATTAATTGGAAATGGAGTTTACAATGATAATTTTGAATACTTTGAAGATTTCTTTTACAATACTAGACAATACAATCAGTATGCAACTTCACCATCTGGTTCTGCTGAGTCTTCTGAAAAGTTGAAACGAAAAATGAATAGGGTAACATTCATAATTTCTGTAAATGTAGATGAATTAAGAAAGAAACTAGAATATGATAAAATTATTGTACCCTTAGGTGATGCATTGGGTGGGGGCAGCGGATTAAAGCCAACCATAATGATTTTCCCTAGCGATGGATGGTTAAAAGACAATGGATATGCAAAGTTTGTAGACAACCAAGGGGTTAAAGTTTTAGTGCCTGATTATGCCTCGGCTCTTTTAGATAAAAACTTAAATATAGCTATTAGTACTTTAGATAAAATGGTTTCTGAAAGAGGATATCCAACAGTAAGGTTGGCAGAAACTATGAAAGGTTTAAATCAAGGAAGTGCTATGGATAATGCTGTTGAGGGTAGAGAGGGAGGAATGCAAGAAACTAGTATTATGGATGAATTATTAAATGTTGCTAAAGCAGATATTATTTGGAAAGTTACATGGTCTGTAGAAGGCACTATGCAAAAATATGTAGACTACGGTATAGATGCTTTAGATGCTTATACCAATAAATCTATAGGTGTAGAAAATGATACAGGCCCAAAATCTATGAGTGCTTCAGTAGGAGATTTGCTTAGACAGGCAGTAACAGATAAAATGGATAGTTTTTTGGCAAGACATCAAGATTATTTTAAAAATATAGTTGAAAATGGTAGAGAAATTGCATTAGATTTTAGAAGGTTTGACAGTTTTGAATATTATTTTAATGATGATGTAGAATTTAAAGGAAGAGAAATGGAATTTTCGGATTTAATCAGAGGTTTTGTTGGGTCTATTGCAAAAGATAGAAATTTCTCATTCAATCCAGGTGAAAATAAAATAGGGATTACTCAATTAAGAATTGAAATGAACGAAGAAGTTGAAGATCTATTTGGAGGGGGAGACCCTGTGATAGAACCGATGGACGCAACCAAGTTTGCTAAGAAAATTTCAAGATTCATAAAAAAACAATTTGGTTATTCATCTAAAGTAACAACTATTGGATTGGGTAAGGCTAGAATAACAATAGGAGAAAAATAAATATTATGAAGAAAATTTTAATAGTGTGTTTTTTAACATTGGTTTCATTATCAATTCAATCACAAAATGAACTAGGGAAGAGTGATGATGAAGCAAGAATAGTGCTGAGTACTTTTATACCTGATGATATCTTAGAAAATGCACCTAGTGCTAGAAAACTTTTTGCCACTAAATTAGGGCAAATAGCCACTAGAAACGGTATGGGAGGTGGTGGAGCCTCTGGTGATAATAGATTTATTATTTCTGGTGATATTAATATTTTGACTAAAGATATTACTGCCACTGCACCTGTAAAATATCTGGTTACAATAGAAACCACCTTGGCAGTTGGAGATGGAATAGATGGAAAGGCATTTAGTACAGAATATGTTGAATTTAAAGGAATAGGAAATTCTGAAGACAAAGCTTTTATTTCTGCTATCAGAAAAATTAATCCAAGACATAAATTGATTAAACAAGTTATTCAGCAAGGGAAAGAAAAAATAATTGAATACTATAATTCTAGGTGTGATTTTATTTTAAAAGAAGCTTCTGCTTTAGCCGATTCTAGAAAGTTTGATGAAGCTATTTTTTTACTAAACCAGGTACCTGAGGTAACAAAAGACTGCTATGACAAATCTATGGATTTAGCAGTAGAAATAATTAAAAGAAAGTTTGAGTTTGAATGCCAATCTAAAATTTCTGAAGCGAAAGCTTTAATTGCAACTGGAGATTTTTCTGGAGCATCTCAAATTCTAAATTTTTTCTCTCAAGACATGGATTGTTATAGTGATGTAGAAGCATTGTTAAAACAAATTAATGTTGGTCTTTGTTCTAAATATTTAGGAGAGGCAAGAGGGCATTGGGCAAATAGAAACTCTAGCTCTGCAGCAAATGCATTGGCAAAAATTAATGCAAGTTCACCATGTTATCAAGAAAGTCTTCAAGTAGCAAAAGAAATATCTGGTTATTTAGATGAGAAAGAGCAAAGAGATTGGGACTTAAATTATGAAAAATATAAAGATAACCTGGCTGTTAAGAATAGAAAATTAGACAATGCAGCTTCTATGATAAAAGCAGCAAGAGATGTTGGTGTTGCGTATGGTAAAAACCAACCTAAAAGTGTTACTTACACTAGAATTATTAAATAATAAATTCATTAAATTTATTCATAAGAGCCACCTGAAAAAGGTGGCTCTTATGATTTCAAATAGTTTTTTTGATATAAAAATTTGGGATAGCTATCCGTATATTTATCTACTCAGTTTAAATCGTATTTTTCTAACGCCATGGTCTGTATCCCACTGCTTCACTTCCTTAAAGTTAATTTTTTCATACAATTTAGAAGCGGGTTTGTTTTGAAGACCAGTTTCTACTGTAAAAATCTCCGAGTCAAAATTAGTGAGTACAAACTCCATAAGTTGTTTGGCTACTCCTTGCCTAAAAAACTTTGGGGCTACCACCAAACTATTAATATGTGTTGCTTTTTTTTGGTGACTAATTTCTATAACTCCGGCTAGTTCTTGGTTTTTATAGTATCCAAAAAAAGTAGTATTGCTCTCTACATAATTTTTGAGAGGTCTTTGCAAGGGCGGAAAATTAACAGCATTTAGCAACTGAGCCTCTACAGCATATGATACTTGAAAAACAGCACGCATCTCTCTTGCTATTTCTAGATTGGTATGTTGAAGTTTTTTAATCATTAGTTAGTTGCTGCATGCCACAAACGAATATAGGAAATCTAATTAAAAGAAAGTTAGTTTATGTGCATATGAGGCTAAGACTAGATCTAGACTAGTACCTTTTAAAGATTATTTAAAAAGAAAACTGAGGTAGCACTCATAGCACATAAGATGGTCCAAATAAGGGTTCTTATCCAATTGTTTTGGACTAACTTTTTTAATAGTTGTTCATGGGTATTTCTTTCAGAAATTTGCTGATGCATGGGTGCAAATTTTAATAAAGTAATGCCCCATAGAAAAACAACCAATACAATGCTGGTGAGGGTATAGGTGTTTTGTACAAGAAATACCTGATATATGGTAATGCCTAACTGCCCAAGCATTAACGGAATTACAATAAGAGCAATTGCTTTTGTATACATTTTATGCCATGCAATAAGTTCTTTTGCTGTGTAAAATAAAAAACTAGGATAGACAATTAATTGAATCATCCATATTAAAACCAAGAGACCAACGTCTAAAACTAAGCGTGTAATTTCTATCATAAAACAAGGATAAAATTTGTCATAAAATGTGTATTTAAATGTAGTAATTTTACAACTATTCTTTTAATTATTGTAGCATGGCTCAAAAAGATTTAAAAATATATATTATTGGAGCAGGAGTTAGCGGTTTAATAGCTGCTAAAGTATTAGAAAACAGCGGGTATGCACCTGTTATTCTTGAAGCTACTGATAGAGCAGGTGGCCGTGTTAAAACAGATCTTATAGATGGTTTTCAATTAGATCATGGTTTTCAGGTGCTATTGTCTAGCTATCCAGCAGCTCAAAAATACTTAGATTTTAAGGCCTTAGAATTGCAAGAATTAAGATCTGGTGCTGTTATTTTTAAAAATGGAAAACAGCAAGTTATTGGTGATCCGCTGAGAGATATTTCTGTGCTTTTTTCAACCCTATTTTCTGGAGTTGGAAACCTGTTAGACAAGATTAAAATTTTACAACTAAGCCTTCGCTTACAAAAAAAATCTATTGATGCTATTTTTTTATCTCAAGAAATAAGTACCAAAGAGTATTTACAAGAGTTTGGGTTTTCTTCTCAAATGATAGCTCAATTCTTTTCTCCTTTTTTTACAGGCATATTTTTAGAAAACAAGTTAACAACCTCTAGTAGAATGTTTGAGTTTGTTTTTAAAATGTTTGGAGAAGGGTTGGCTGTAATTCCAAAAGGAGGAATGGAAGAAATTTCTAAACAGTTAGTAGCCAAACTTAGCAACACAACTTTTCAATTTAACACAAAAGTACGTTCAGTTTCTGATGAAGAAATTATACTAAATACAGGAGAAAAGCTAGCAAGCACCGCAACAATTATTGCCACAGATGCCAGTAAGCTTGTAAATAATGTAGCACCAAAAAACCTCTCTTGGAAATCTTGCCAAACACTTTATTTTACGGCAAACAAACGTGTAATAGAAAAACCTATGATAGGCTTAGTTTCTAAGGAAGATAGTCTTATAAATAATATTTTTTATCATACCAGTGTGCAGACTAATACCCCTTTTACCCAAGAATTATTATCTGTAACCGTTGTAAAACAACACCAATTGTCTGAAAAAGAATTGGTAACTAAGATACTTATGCAATTAAAAGAAGAGTGCCAAATAGACGATCTCACATTCTTGGCTATCTATCATATAAAAAATGCATTGCCAGACTTAAAAGATGTAAAATATGAAGTTTTGCCATCAGAAACACAGCTGTCTTCTGGTATTTTTTTAGCAGGTGATCTACAATTAAATGGGTCTTTAAATGCTGCCATGATTTCTGGAGAAAAAGCTGCATTAAGACTTATAGACTGTCTTGCATAAAAACCTATTTCTGAACAAAGGCATATTGTTGCAACAATTCTAAAGAAGCATATTGCAGGGTTTTTTGATGTGTTGCCTCTAAAATAATAGGCGGTGCTTTGCCTGCTTTTTCTGCCTCTAACCATCTAGAAATGCACAAACACCATTTGTCTCCGGGTTGTAGCCCAGGAAAATTCCAGTGAGGCATAGGCCTCATTAAATTATTTCCTCTAGAAGCAGAATAGGCTAAAAACTCTTTAGTTACTACTGCACAAACCGTATGGGTGCCGGTATCTTCAGAAATAGTTCTGCAAAAGCCATCCCTAAAATATCCTGTCATAGGATCTGAACAACAAGCAATAAGTGAGTCTCCAAAAATATTAAGTTCCATAGTGTATCTACTATTTTACAAAGATATCTTTTTTAAAAATTGACATCTACATTTGAGTTACTTTTCTTTTTTCAAACTTTGTTAACTATTTTTAAGGCTTTTATCTGACATACTGCACCATAGCAAAGTAGTAAATAGAACATAATGAAGGATATTTTTTTCATAGCTTTATTAGGTTAAATTTTGGTATTCTATAGAGGTTTAAAAAGCATACCCGAGGCCTACACTAAAGATGCCTAAAATACCTGCTTTAACCTTAAAAATGAGCCCTCCTTCAGGTTTTTGATATCGGTATCCTACATCAAGTAAAGGCAGTATAAAAGGGTCGTTATTATCTTTTCCAGAAAAAATCCCAAGGTTAAATTCCATATGAGAATTTCTTTTTCCAGTAAGCAAGGTTGCTGCACCTAATACTCCACCACCTGCATCACCCAAAATCATTCCAGCATAACCAAAACCTACTCTCCCATACAAAGAAATCTTGTCTGATTCGTGAACCTTTCGTTCATAGTTCATAAAAATATGTGCTCCTGGGAAAATGCCTGTATCAAAATAGACATTGTTTGTACTAGAAGTATTTACAACTTCAGATTGTGCTTTGGCAGAAATATTAACTAGTGTACTTAAAATAAAGATGAGCACTATATTTTTAAAAAATGAGACTGTTTTTTTCATATACTTATGTTTTAATTTTTTTTTCAACAAACATTCTTAATTTAACAATGGCAATAAAGCAATACATTTTAGTGTAGGAATTTTTTTTTTAATGTTAATTTTAAAACCGTTTCCCTATAGAAACTCCTATCCAAGGTAAGGTTACCTCTTTGTTATTTGTTATTAATGGTGTGAAGTTCGCTTTCCACATCCAATCTTTACCAAAATGCTTTTTGTAACCTACAGATAAAAATAAATTATTCAAGTTATCGTAATTTTTTACGCTTTCATTATTAAAAATATCATCGGCTCCAGCATCTGCCCAAGTATATCCAATACCAGTCTCAATAAAATTATTTCTATTTAAATCTATTAAATATTGAATAGAAAATGGTAAAGTTAAATAAAAATCATATTCTGTGTAAAAACCAATTCCTGCTCTTAAACTTAATCCTGGTTCTTTAGTTAGTTGCCTTTCATAATTTATTGAACCAAACAATCCATTTCCAAGAGCTTCAACAAAAACTGTATTTTTGAGATTTCCGCTATTAGATTTTTGGTTCTCTTGAGCAAATGATATAATGCTAACAAAGAGACAAATAATTAAAAATTTAATTTTATTCATAATTTATTTTTTTGTGTTTTGGTGTAAATGCTACATAACGGTAACGTATATGAAAAGTAGCAGAATTAAAATGCATTTATTTTCAGCTTATAAATTAAAACAGCAGAAAAGGACAAGTTTTGAAGCTTGCACTTAACTGCTATTTTTTATATACTTTGTTATGCTACGTTATTTTGAATCATTCTCTTTTTTATTTTTAATCTTTACAAAAGTAAATAAGAAGCAAAAAGAGAGAATAAAATTAATAATTATTCCAAAGATTCTTAAGTATGAAACTCCTTTCTGTTCTGGTAACCCATTTTTAATAATATCTCCACTTTCAACTCCAGCAACTCCGGCTAATAAGCAAAATAATAATAAGTATAGAATTGGGTACTTTATTAATAAATCTTTCATATTCAAAGTTTCTTTAATTATCTCCACATTCCATTCCTACAGAAGCCGAGGCAGCAATAAAACTCGTAGCAGCAATATAGCAACTTGCTCCGACTGAAGCTCCTGCAGCTGGTGGACTACAACCTGCAACTAGTGCAGCGGATGCTAATCCTAATTTAAAAAGCGCCCAACCACAACTTCTACTTGCTAGACCTTGAGAATTTTCCGAAGTGAAATAGCCTGGGTATTGATATTCTATTAACGCTATTCCATTTACTATAGATTGATACTTTTCAAATTTATATAAATCCATATCCTCATTTGAAATTTCATTTTCTAAAGTTGATACTGATTCCTCTAATCCTAATGAAGTTAGATTCGAACTAAAGTTTTTTAGATTATCTATATCATTTTCATCGAAAGGAGTATTGATTTTTAACCAATTGATAATTTCTTCTTCGGTATTTATAGATTTTAAATTATCATCAAAATCTATTTCTGTACCATAATAGCTATTTACTTCACTCAAAAGATGATTATTTTGATCTAATCTTGAGTTAAATTCTGTTTTTGAATTATTAACATTCAGCTTGTTAATATCCATAAGTTGACCTTTCAATGTTTCGAAAGAATGTAAATTAATTTCTCTATTATTTTGTTCGTTATTTAAATCATTTTGTTCACAAGAAACAAATAGTATCAAGGCTGAAAGAAATAAAGATAAGTATGGTTTTCTTAACATTTTTAAAATATTCATATTTTTTAATTTTAAGGAAAAATCTTTTTAAAGTTTTAGACTTTTCCAGGTTAACAATTTTTTTTCTACTCTTTCGATTTTCGTACTCGGTTTACTTTTTCATTTATTTCGGTTTCAACTTTCACATTTCCGATTTTGGATGGTCAGTCCGTTTTTTTACCGTTATGTTTGTTTTATGGGGCATAACTCGTTATAACACTAATAAAGCTAATGCTAACAGACGTATATTGCCTGATAACACAACTTTTTAGTTGTCTTTATCTGTAAAACTTTGAAGGTTACAGCAATTTTTTTATGTAAAAATAAGATAAATAGGTATTTGAGTCAATCCCTAGAAATGGTGAAATTTATAGCTCCCCTTTTTTGGGGAGCATTTGTTAGCTACTGGCTAAAAAGAAGTAGTACAAGAACTAAAAAGAAGTTTTTTTTTTAGAAAAAAGAATTTACCTAGGTTCTAAAACCAAGGTTACTTTATTAAAATCTGCGGCGCTATTAATAACCGTTCTGTAGGCTTCATACAATTCTGGAGCTACAATGGTTTCTCTGTAATGCTCGTCTGCAGTTACGGTGAGCACATTTCCTTCTAGAGAATAATAAGAATCAAAAACAAAAAGTTCTTTGCCCTCTTTAGAATAGCTGTTTTTAATAGTAATATCATCTAAATTAGAAATTTTATAGCCCTCTGGTATGGTTATTTTTAGCGTTCTATAATAACTTCTATTAAACTCTGCTTCTAAGGGTAAGATTCTTTTTTTCTCTTGGTACATTTCCATTTGAGGGCCAATTAAAGCACCAAGTTTAAATAGAAATTTAGTACCCGCCTTTTCTACAAAAAAATCTGAACGAAGATCAAATTTTACCTCAAATGGTTTGAGACCAAAAAGGCTAGGGTCTTCATGTATGAGTTCTCTAGAAAGTACTTCGGCATTTTTATCTGAGCTTTTTGCAAACGCATCGTCTATTACTTCATTTTTTCTATCTGGCTGAATTAGATTCATAAATGGCTGTATGTTCATGGCATAGTACCCGTGTAGCTTTCTGTGTATCTTAATAGTGTTTTTGGTAAAATCTTCTTTGTGAAAGCTTACCTCTATAAACATTTCATCTTTAGAAGAATTGGCAGGGAGGCTTTCTATATATTTAACTTCAGAAAAGGCCTTTCTTTTACCATTAATATCATAACCTGTTACAAAGAGGCCGTAATTGTCCATATAGTAAGGCGGTGGAAACCCAAATCTAGTGCCAAATTTACTAGGTGCTAGGTATTTTTTTGATGCAGGAAAGTAAAATAAAAACTCTTGTAAGAAATTAGTAGCCTCAAACTCTTTGTCAAATTTTAGTTCTAACCGGTTGGTGGTGAGTACCATTTCATGGGTAATGTCAAATTGTTTAAACAGGGCAATGTATAGCTTTACAATCCCTGTTTCATTGGCGGTTTTAGAAGTAAGTACCTTTTTTAGTTCTTTTAACTCATCATTGCCACTTTCAGAGATATAGATATTTTCTTTTAGGTATAAATCTATAATTCTTGCTTTATTTTCTTCATCTTCATCACCATTAAGTGCAATTTTTTTTGCAAATTTTTCAATGAGTTTATTTTCTTCTTCAGTATAGCTAGGGTAATAGAAGGCATATAAATTTTGAGCTACCTCTTTATAAGAGGTAATAGTAGTGTTGTTAGCGGTGTTTTTATGTAATTTATACATAAGATACCCAATGGCAGCCGTGTAAGGAGCCTGCTCTTCTCTATCTATACCTTGTAGGTCTTTAACTGCAAATTGCCAATGTAGTTTTTCTGTAGAACTTTCATCTTTTACTACCGCTGTTTCTAGATTAAAACTTTTAAAGTTAAAAAGTAGGTTGGTGGGTGCATACAGATCAAACGCTACAGATTGTTTGTCATAATCGCTTTCAATATCTACTCTAGCACCCTGGTATTTTGGGCGTCTTTTTTCTACATAATAATATTCTATGATGCTTCCTTTTTCTATACCTTCAAAAGCAAAATAGTTGTATTTGCTGCCTGTTTCTTCATTTTCTGCCTGTAAAATTTTAGAGGCATCTAGTACAATAATTTCTCCTGTTTTCTTAATAACACGAGCCTTGTTTGCTACTAGTGATGCATTGCTAGCATAGGGCAAATACACTTTGTTATACTCTTCTATGCGATCGTCAGAATTTAACCACAGTACTTTGTGCTCTAGGTAGTATTCTGTTAAGTTTTGATCTTCAAAGAAAAATTCTGTAACCACCTTTTCTTTAAGAGCAATCATGTCTTTATCTGATGCTTCAATTACGTAGTTTGGGTTGGTGTCCCAGTCATAACTTTTATAGAATGGGCTTGTTTGTGCACTACTATTGCTAGTAATACATAGTAGTAAAATGAGGCTTTTTATAAAATTCATGTGTTTGTTTTATTTTTTTTGTAGCACAATAACTTCTTTGAATGCTTTTTCTGTTTGTTCAATAATTGCGTTTACCTTTTGTTGTGCTGCTACACTAAGGTTTATAAAGTTAAAAACAACATCTTGTTGGCAAACCAAGGTATTGTTAACCTTATAATAAGACAGGGTTACAGAGAGTAACTCATTACCCAATGAAACAGATGTTGGAATATATGAGACAGTATACCCCTCTGGTATTTCAATAGTATTTGTGAAAGAATACTGTTTCTTATAATCAAATTCTATAGCGTATTTTCTATCTTTCTTTGTTTTTATGCCTGCTATACTATTGTTTATATGTGGGTTTATAAAAATTTCGGAGCCTATATTTTGTACATAGTCTTGTATGGTAAAATTATAGCGTACTAAGAAGTCTTCTTCATAGCTAAACTTATTTTCTTCTGTAAAAGAGGTAATTAGAAATTTGTTACTTCCCTTAGAAAACCGCTTGTTATACAATTCTTTAACAGCTACTTCTTTTCGAGTATTTTCTAAATTATAAAATAGATTATTTTTTAAATAACCGCTTAGTTTTGTTTGAGATGATCCTATTATATCTCTGCCAGAAATTTTTAGGTAGGTGCTGTCTGTTATTGTATTTAAATTGGCTTCAACTACTGGTATTTTTTTAATTTTATAGCTCTTTCCATTTGCAATTAAAGCTTCTTTTCCTTGAATAAAAGAAGACGGGTAGTCTATTTGTATATACCTTCCTGTAGCATCTAAATAATAGGTTTTATTATTGTATTCATAAGATAAAATCATGTGGTTGTCTACTGCCGGCGTTGGAACTTCTTCATAGGTATAGGGTATTTTACGTGTGCCAATCCAGGTTAGATTTCCTTCTAAGCCAGCTATTTCTAACATTTTATAAAGTATGCTAGAATTGTCTTTACAGTCTCCGTATTTTTTTTGAAATACATCATTAGCTTCTCTTGGAATAAAGCCTCCAAGTGCATATTCAAATGCAATGTATTTTATGTTTTTCTGGGTCCAATAATACAGTGCTTTTACCTTTTCTAGATCAGATGTTTTTCCTTTGGTAAGTTCTGCAACTAGTGCCTCCAGCGCTGGGTCTGTATCTTCTTTGTTAATGTTTTCTACCAACGAATAATACCATGAATAAAGACCGCCAACACCATCTAATAATTTTTTAGTTTCATTATTTTCTTTATACGAGGTAATAATTGGTATAATGTGAGGTAAAATAGATCTGTAGCTAGGAGCATCTGCTTCAATGTCAAATTTTTCGCTATTTAGCTGAGACCATGTATATTCATAGTTTTTTCCTTTTTTCTTCTTTTTAAAGGTAATTTTAGGAGTGTTTTCTAGATGAAATGGTTTAAAGATAAGTTCTATGTCTTTGTCTGCAATAATGGTTACTTTATTGCGAATTACAGGATAAAAATCTCCAAAGAAAAAGGCATTTAAAAACCGTGGGTTCTTAATATTGTACTGTAGTTTTAACTGTGTTTTACTTCCTTTAGCTAATTTGGGATAAATAAAACTTAGCTCTTTAGAATCATCATAAAAAGAATCATTTAAATTGTTCTTTTCATTAAAATTTGTGACCTTGTTTTCTGTGTATGTATCATCTTGAAGACTAAAAGAAGAAGCTTCTATGGTATCTAGATTAAAAAAAGTAGCATAACTTAACGAGCGTTTAGAATTGTAATTGGCAGAATTATTCAAATATAAATCTTCTTCAAAAACATCTTTTTTAATGCTAAACGTTCCGTTGTCTAGTTTTATATGAAGAACTATCTCTTGTTGAAGCCTAATAACATCATCATTAGGATATAGTTTTTTATACTTTTTTAAGTCTTGTGAGTTTGCACTCCAAGCTAAAAATAAAGACAGTATGAATGTGTACTTTTTCATTAAAAGCAAATTAAGAAAAAAAACAGCACTTTAACACTTAACAAATTCATAATAATGACCATCCTTTTTTTGATGTTGTTCTTTTTATTGTTTAGTTGTTAAAATCTTAAAAAAGATAGCCTTAATTTATCAATTTCGTATTTATTTAAAAATCAGGACACTATTATTTGTTTATGTAAATTTAATACTTAGATTTGTTCGCACACAGTAAATAAAAATGAATATGCAATACGTTTGGAATAGTTTCTTTTTCTACTTCTACTTTTTTAGTAAAAGTTGAGACGCCATGTATATTGTATAAAAACTATATAACTGAAAGTCTCGAATTTAATTCGAGACTTTTTTTTTGATACAAATGAATAAAATTATTGCCATACAAGGAGCAGAAGGCTCAAACCACCATAAAGTTGCAAGAGACTTTTATGGAACTACCATGCTATTAAAAGAATGCATGTCTTTTGATGTATTGGTCGCTAGTTTATTAAGCGGTGCTGCAACGCACGGAGTTATGGCTTTAGAAAACACCATTGCTGGATCTATTATTCCTAATTATGCTTTAATAGACACTAACAATCTTCACATTGTTGGAGAAGAGTACTTAAACATACATCATCACTTAATGGCATTGCCAGGGCAGCAAATAGCTCATATTAAAGAAGTGTGGTCTCATCCAATGGCCTTGTTGCAATGCAAGGAGTTTTTTAAAAAACACCCCCATATTAAATTAGTAGAAGATGTAGATACGGCAGAAGTTGCCAAAAGAATTGCAAAAGAAAATTTGGTTGGTATAGCAGCAATAGCTCCTAAAATTGCAGCAGAAATTTTTGATTTAGAAGTGCTAGAAGATGAAATTCAAACCATGAAAGACAATGCTACTAGATTTGTAATTGTACAAACACAGGAGCCTACCCATGGAAGTGATCACATTAATAAAGCGTCATTAAAATTTCAATTAAATCATAAAAGAGGAAGTTTAGCGGCAATTTTAAATGTATTAAGTGATTGTAAAATGAACCTTACTAAAATACAATCGTTGCCAGTTATAGAGATGCCTTGGAAATATTCCTTTTTTGTAGATGTAACTTTTGAAGACTACAAAGACTATTTAAAATTGGTAAAGATTATAGAAATAATGGCAGAAGAATTCAAAATTTTAGGAACCTATAAAAACGGTAGAAAATGATGAAAGCTGCCAAAAGATTAGACACCGTACAAGAATACTACTTCTCTAAAAAATTACGAGAAGTAAGAGCGCTGTCAGCTCAAGGAAAACCCATTATAAATATGGGAATTGGAAGCCCAGATTTACAGCCGCCACCAGCAGTAATTGAAGCAATTCAGCAAGCGGTGCTGCAAGAGGGTGCTCATAAATATCAGAGCTACCAAGGATTGCCAGCATTTAGAGAAGCTGTGGCAGATTTTTATCAAAAAAACTATCAGGTTGCTGTAAACCCAGAGAATGAAATTTTACCACTCATGGGAAGTAAAGAAGGAATTTTACACATTTCTATGGCGTTTTTAAACAAAGGAGATAAGGTGTTAATTCCTAACCCTGGATATCCTACCTATACATCGGTTACCAATTTGGTAGAAGCAGTTCCTGTATTTTATGACTTAACATCTGAGCACAATTGGGAACCTAATTTTAAACAATTAGAACAACAAGATCTGTCTAATGTAAAATTAATGTGGGTAAATTACCCTCATATGCCAACTGGTGCAAAAGCAACAGAAGACTTGTTTAAAAAACTGATAGCTTTTGGAAAGAAGCATCAACTTTTAATTATAAATGACAATCCGTATAGTTTTGTGTTGAATAACAATCCTTTAAGTATTTTAAGCATAGACGGAGCAAAAGAAACTGCCATAGAATTAAATTCTTTGAGCAAGTCTTTTAATATGGCTGGTTGGAGAGTAGGAATGCTGCTAGGATCCAAGCCTATTTTAGAAGAGGTTTTAAAGGTAAAAACACAGATGGATTCTGGAATGTTTTACGGAATTCAACAAGGAGCCATAGCTGCCTTAAAAGTTAGTTCAGGATGGTTTGAGAACATGAATGAGATTTACCAAAAAAGAAGAAAACTCATATGGCAAATAGCAGAGGCATTAGATTGTACTTTTGATAAAAACACCTCAGGGATGTTTGTTTGGGCAAAAATTCCAGCAGGAAAAAAAGCAGAAAATATAGTAGATGATTTATTGTATAAACATCATATTTTTATTGCTCCAGGCACCATTTTTGGTAGTAAAGGAGAAGGATATATTCGGTTTTCATTATGTGTGCCCGAAGAAAAAATTAAAGAAGCATTAGATAGATTGTAAGATGAAGGTTTTTATTATAGGAACAGGATTAATTGGCGGAAGCTTTGCATTAGATATTCAACAAGAATATTCAGAGGCTATTATTTATGGAATAGATACCAATTCTAGACATCTAAAAGAAGCTCTAGAGCACGGCGTTATTCATAGAGAAGCAACCATGAACGATTTGCCTTTGGCAGACATTGTTTTTTTAACCATTCCTGTAGACATTGCATTAGCAGTATTGCCAAAAGTATTAGATCTTATTAGTGATGATGCTTTGGTAATTGATGTTGGATCTACCAAACAACATATTTGTGACGTGGTAAAAGAACATCCAAAAAGAAGAAATTTTTTAGCAGCACACCCTATTGCAGGAACAGAGTTTTCTGGCCCTAAGGCAGCGTTGCAAGGATTGTATAAAGATAAAACCAATATTATCTGTGAAGTAGAAAAAACAGCGTTTAAATTACAAGAAAAAGCACTAGAGATTTTTTCAAAAATTGGAATGAGAATTCGATATATGGATGCTGTGTCTCATGATAAACATATAGCCTACGTATCTCATTTATCTCATATTAGTTCTTTTATGCTAGGGAAAACGGTTATAGACAAAGAAAAAAATGAACGAGATATTTTTGATATGGCAGGAAGTGGGTTTGAATCTACTGTTCGTCTGGCAAAAAGTTCGCCCGCAATGTGGACGCCTATTTTTGAGCAAAACAAAGACAATATTATTGAAACTTTAGAAGAGTATATAGGAAACCTACAGCAGTTTAAAACATTGATGGAAGAACATAAATTTGATAAAGTTTTTGAAGAAATGCAACAAACAAATCATATTGCAAGCATTTTAAAAGGAATAAAATAAATGACTAATAATTTGTGGTTTTTAAGAACCATTAGTAGCACAAAACAGTAAATAATTCAATAGAAATAGTATAATTAATAAGTAAAGATGAAGAATACAAAAGAATTAAGAACATGGTTGGATGATCTAAATTTAGATCACCCACTCGTAGTAGCAGGGCCTTGTAGTGCAGAAACAGAAGATCAGGTATTAAAGATCGCGCACGAATTAAAAGATTCTGATGTAAACTATTTTCGGGCAGGAATTTGGAAGCCAAGAACAAGACCAGGAAACTTTGAAGGAGTAGGGGCACTAGGGCTAAAATGGCTTCAGAAAGTAAAGGCAGAAACAGGTATGAAAACCGCTACAGAAGTTGCCAATGCAGCGCATGTAAAGTTGGCTTTAGAACATGATATAGATTTATTATGGATAGGAGCACGGTCTACAGTAAGTCCTTTTATAGTGCAAGAAATTGCAGATGCTTTAGAAGGAACAGATAAAATTGTGTTGGTTAAAAACCCAGTAAATCCAGATTTGGCATTATGGTTAGGTGGTATAGAACGTTTGTACTCTGCAAATATTAAAAATTTAGGGGTTATTCACAGAGGTTTTTCTACGTACGAAAAAACAAGGTACCGTAACAATCCAGAATGGCAAATAGCCATAGAATTACAAAATCGTTTTCCAGATTTACCATTAATATGCGATCCGTCTCATATTACAGGAAAAAGAGATATGATTTTTGAAGTCTCTCAAACAGCACTAGATTTAAATTTCAATGGTTTAATGATAGAAACACATGTAGATCCAGACAATGCTTGGAGTGATGCTGCACAACAAGTAACTCCAGATACTCTTATTCAGATGATGGAAGATTTAAAAATTAGAAAAGAAACCGATACAGAGGTAGAATACAGAAATTCATTAAACACCTTACGAACTCAAATAGATGTTATAGATCATCAATTAATAGACATCTTAGGAAAACGTATGAAAATAGCAGATGCTATTGGAGCACTTAAGAAAGATAAGAATGTAGCAGTGTTGCAATCTAAGAGATGGAACGAAATTTTAGGAAAAATGATTCTAGAAGGAGAAGAAAATAAGCTAAGTGAAGAATTTATATTGAGAGTATTTAAAGCAATTCACCAAGAATCTATTAATCATCAAGAAAAAGTGATGAATGGATAACAAAAAAAAGCGGCTTTTAAGCCGCTTTTTTTTATATAAATTTTGTATTATTCTTTTAGTTTTTTAAAGATATAACGAGTTATAAAAATACCTCTTCCATCATTTTTACCTGCATCACTTTCTACAGCACTTGTTACAAAAGCTAACTCCCATCCTTCTTCTGTCATGGTGTTTATTTTAGAAGCAATTACCGCGTCATTAGCAGCAATATTTTGAAAACGAATACCAGCTATATTGTAAAAATTTAACAATTTAGTTTCTTCAAAATTCTTTACTCTAATATCTCCTCTGTCAGATTTATTTCTTTTGTCTTTTACTGTTTTTCCATCGGTTCTAACCGAAGTAAAATCTTTGTAGTTTCTATTTTCATTAGTACTAACTAATCTAGATCTACCCGCTCCACTTGGTATAATAGATTCTACACTTGTTATTACTTGGTATTCATAAGATTGAGCTTCACTGGTATAAATACAACATAAAACTGCTACTAATACACAGATTCTTTTCATAATAAGCATGATTTTAAAAATTAGCTATAAATGTACAAATTTTTAGTTCAGAATTGATTTACTTTGCGCTATGACTGGAATTGTTTATAAATCTACAGGTAGTTGGTATTTTGTAAAGTCTCAAGAGGGCTTGTTTTATCAGTGTAGAATAAAAGGAAAGTTTAGGTTAAAAGGCATTAAAAGCACCAACCCTATTGCAGTTGGTGATTTGGTAGAATTTGATGTAGAAAGAAAAGGAGATGAAGAGACAGGAGTTATTAAATTAATTCACGAAAGAAAAAACTATATTGTTCGTAAATCGGTTAATTTATCTAAACAAACACAGATTATTGCCTCTAATATAGATCTTGCATTTTTATTAATTACCATTAATAATCCGCCAACACATACAACATTTATAGATCGTTTTTTAGTCACTGCACAAGCTTATTCTATAAAAGTAATTTTAGTATTTAATAAAATAGACACCTATCAGATAGAAGAACGAGGAGAGATTTTATATCTCAAAGATATTTATGAAACTATAGGCTATACGTGTGTAGAGGTTTCTGCAAAAGAAAATACAAACGTAGCGGCTATTAAAGATTTAATGAAAGAAAAGACGAGCATGTTTTCTGGTCATTCTGGTGTTGGAAAAACAACCTTGTTAAATTCCATAGAGCCTGGTTTAAATTTAAAAACCAAGCAAATATCTGAACAACATAAACAAGGGCAACATACTACTACTTTTGCAGAAATGTTTGATTTAAGTTTTGATGCTAGAATTATTGACACACCAGGAATTAAAGGTTTTGGTGTTGTTGCTATTGAAAAAGAAGAATTAGGAGATTATTTCACAGAGTTTTTTGCTTTAAAAAGCGGGTGTAAGTTTCACAATTGCATCCATGTAAACGAGCCTCAGTGTGCTGTGAAAGATGCTTTAGAAGAGGAAGAAATTTCTTGGTCTCGCTATAAGAGTTACCTTCAAATATTAGAAGGAGAGGAAGAAAATTACAGAACAGATATTTGGGAATAAACTGCTGTGGTTTAATTTTAAGAGATCAGTAAATTAAATAGCTAACCAATGAAAGCAGTTATTCAAAGAGTTACTAAAGCCAGTGTAACCATAGATGGTACAATAGTAGCCTCCATTAAAAAAGGGATGTTAATTTTACTTGGAGTAGAAGCATTAGACACAGAACAAGACATTCATTGGCTATCTAAAAAGATTGCAAACCTCAGAATTTTTGATGATCTAAATGGTGTTATGAATTGCTCTTTAATAGAAGACGAGTCAGATGCTATAGTGGTAAGCCAGTTTACCTTGCATGCATCTACCAAAAAAGGAAATAGGCCCAGCTATATTAAAGCGGCAAAAGCTTCCATTGCCATTCCATTGTATGAAAATTTTATTAGTCAATTAGAGCAAGAGCTTGGAAAAAAAGTTCAAACAGGGCAATTTGGCGCTTCTATGGCTCTAGAAATACACAACAATGGACCTGTTACTATCATTATAGATTCAAAAAATAAAATTTAACATTTTATGTTTTCCATGGAATATATAATTATCATATATTCGCCATGGAAAATAAGTGCCAATTAACTATTAACAAATTTATAAAAATGAAAAAAGTTTTAATTGCCCTAGTAGCCCTATCTACTATTTTAGTTTCGTGTAACGGAGAAAAGAAAGAAAAAGTAGTTGTAAAAGAAGAAGTAAAAGTTGAAAAAGTAGCCATCGTTAACAATGTAGATCTAACAACTTCTATGATGACCTGGAAAGGAACGAAACCTACTGGAGAACATAATGGAACAGTTGCCCTAAAGAGTGGTGGTTTGGTTGTTGAAAACGGAGTTTTAAAAGAAGGAGAGTTTGTGATAGACATGAGTACTATAAAAAACTTAGACATGGCTGGAAGCGAAGGAGCTGGAAAAATTGAGGGGCATTTAAAAGCACCAGACTTTTTTGATATAGCAGTATATCCTACATCTACATTTGTGATTACTTCAGTATTAGAAGTTGAAGCAAATTTAGCAGTTACCGGAAACTTAACTATTAAAGACGTTACAAAGAGTATTACTATTCCTGCAAAGATTTCTTCTGAAGATGGAGTAACTACTTTTACAAGTGCTCTTTTTAATATAGACAGAGCAGATTTTAATGTAAAATACGGTTCTAAAAGATGGATTGAAGGATTAAAAGACAAGTTTATTGATGACTTAGTAGAAATGTCTTTTGTTGTAAAAACAACTAAATAACTAAATAAATAGATATGAAATTTTATAAAATAGACAGACCTACTTGTGGTTGTGGTAACACCTCAGATGCAGAAGGTTATTGTGATGGATCACATTCAACTAAATAAATAAAAAACCCAAGACAGTTGTTTTGGGTTTTTTCTTACAATTTAATTTCTGTAGTGTTTTTAACTTCTTCTATGCTAAAAGTAGAATGTGTACTCCCAATATGCTTAATAGTAGTAAGCTTGGTAACCATAAATTCTCTATATTCTTTCATATCTGAGGTATGTATTTTTAAGATATAATCGTAATCACCGCTTACATGAAAACATTCAGAAACTTCAGCTAGCTTTAAGATCTCTTTTTCAAAATTAGACAAGAATTCTTTAGAATGCTGTAAGAGTTTTACATGGCAAAAAATAAGAAATGATTTGTTAATTTTTTCTTTGTCAATAATTGCAATATATTTTTTAATAACCCCTTCTTTTTCTAATTTCTTAATTCGTTCATAGACCGCCGTTACAGATAAATTTAGCTGTAAAGAAAGTTGTTTGCTAGTTTGTTTGCTGTCGTTTTGAAGCAGGCTAATTAATTTTTTATCAGTATCATCTAATTTCATGAAAATGCTTTTTTTAATGCGCTGTCTTTTTTTGTAAAATAGTTAGCCGAAAAATTATCTAAAAATTTCTTATAAAGTTTAAAAATAAAGATTTAAAATTTGTTTTTATAACATTTTAATGAAAAATAAACTAATATTATGTGTTATGGTTGATAATATTTCTATTTATAGCTAAATTTGATAAAAATACACATACCATGAAATTTAACCCAGCAGACAACATTCAAGACCTTCAAAACTTTGGTGAATTTGGAGGCGTAAACCCATCTATTTCAGACTCTTCTACCTATACCTTTTTATCGGCAAAAACAATGGCTGATACTTTTGAAGGAAATACAGATGGCTGTCATTTATATTCACGTCATACCACCCCAAGTAATATGTTTTTAGGGGAAGCGTTGGCTGCTATGGAAGGAACAGAAACGGCCAATGTTTCAGCTTCTGGAATGGGAGCTATTACTCCAGTATTATTGCAATTATGTGGTGCCGGAGATCATATTGTTTCTAGTAGAACTATTTATGGAGGTACCTATGCATTTTTAAAGAATTTTACACCTAGGTTAGCCATTCAAACTTCTTTTGTAGACATTACAAATTTAGAAGTAGTGGAGGCCGCAATTACTAAAAACACCAAGGTTTTGTATTGCGAATCTGTAAGCAATCCATTACTTGAGGTAGCAGATATTAAAGCATTAGCCATATTGGCTAAAAAACACCATTTAAAATTAGTGGTAGACAATACATTTTCACCCTTGTCTATTTCTCCTATTCAATTAGGAGCAGATGTTGTGGTGCATAGTTTAACCAAATTTATTAATGGTTCTTCAGATGCTGTTGGAGGTGTTGTTTGTGGAACACAAGAATTTATAAACCAATTAAGAAGTGTTATAGACGGAGCTAGTATGTTATTAGGTTCTACTATGGATAGTTTACGTGCTTCATCGGTTTTAAAGAATTTAAGAACTTTACACATTCGTATGAAGCAGCATAGTTTTAATGCTGGTTATTTGGCAACAAAATTTGAAGCTGATGGGATAAAAACAGTATATCCTGGTTTAGAATCGCATCCATCACATACATTATTTACCTCCATGATGAACACAGAATATGGGTATGGAGGAATGCTTACCATAGACGCTGGTTCTTTAGAAAAAGCCAATTTACTTATGGAGGCTATGCAGCATAAAAATGTAGGATATTTAGCGGTGAGTTTAGGTTTTTATAAAACATTATTTTCTGCTCCAGGGTCATCTACTTCTTCAGAAATTCCAGAAGAAGAACAGGAAGAAATGGGCTTATCCGATGGTTTAATTCGTTTTTCTATTGGTTTAGACAACAACATTGAAAGAACCTATCAAATTATGAAAGAATGCATGTTGGAAGTAGGAGTGCTTGCTGGAGTAAAAGCGTAGCTGTCTTAAAAATCTCTGAAAGCTCTTTTAAACATATCAGCAACAAAATCTTGTGCATTTTGGTCTTTAAAGCGTTCTTCTGAAAGGTTTTTAGTATTCCATCTATTTCCTTGTTTTACCAATCTAAAACTAAATAAAGAAGAATTAGGATCGTTCTGATCTAATAATGGATAGCGTAAATCTTTGTAAATAATTTGATTACTAGTTTTGGAAACCGCTAAGGCATAAAAATCTTTGCTAAACCATCGTAATGTTTTTATATCTGGATGATCTACATTTAGTAGTGTGTGATTTTTAGGAATACTAATAAAGGTAGGCGAGGTGTTTTTTTTATCAAAAATAGAATAAAAAGTTACCTGGTAATTAATGTCAGTTTCTGCAACTGCATACCACAATGCATTATTAAGAAGCGTGGGTTGAGCACTAAATCTTTGGTAGTTAATGTTTGCTTCTTTAAAAGATGTTTTAAATACACTGTCTACATACAATTTATTACCAACAGTAAAAAATAGATAAGCTGAACTCATATAAAGACCCGCTTTTGTCCATTTTCTTCGTGTTGGGTTTTTCCGATTAAAAAACATAGCAACAATCATACATACTAGAAAGGGAAGTGTATATAGTGGATCTGCTACAGAAATGTTGTTAAAAGCAACTCTATAGTCCGAGAAGGGCAAGAATAATTGAGTTCCGTAAGGTGTAAAGCTATCTAAAATTGGATGCGTAAAAATTGATAAAAAAAACAACAAGACCCAGTCTTTCATATTGGTAGATCCTTTTCGTAATGCTCCATAATCATAAGCTTTTGAGCTTATAAAACCAAAGATGAAAGCTCCCAAAACTGCAAAAAGTATTGAATGCATAAACCCTCTGTGAAAAGCCAAGCTGTCTATCTCATTAGAATAATACAAACTTCCAATAATTACATCTAAATCTGGGATGGTACCTCCAATGGCTCCAAAGAGTATTGCTTTATTTCCTATTTTTTTTCCTAAGGCAATTTCACCACAGGCAGCCCCTAAAACAATTTGAGTAATTGAATCCATGAGTGCAAATGTAACCAACTCTTTTCATTTGCATAGCTTCTTCTAAAATCGTAACATTACAAAACAAAAATTGAGACGATGCAAGACCAAGAAAACCTTTCTGAGATAAAAATACAAGATCAAAAAATAATGGAGAATAGTGAGCTTTCTATTTTAGAGGCACTTATTCCTATCATCATTTTAGTAGGGATGTTGGCCTACAATGTTTTTATTTTTGGTGATGACTCATTAAGTGGAACAAATCAATTTATATTATTAATGGGAGGAGCTGTTGCCGCAATTATAGGTTTTAGAAATAAGGTTTCCTTTTCAAGAATGATGGATGAGGTTGCTGAGAATGTAAAATCAACATCAAGTGCACTATTTATTTTATTGATGGTTGGAGCTCTAGCTGGTACATGGTTGGTTAGTGGTATTATTCCTACCATGATTTATTATGGTTTACAAATTTTAAACCCCACAATATTTTTACCCGCATGTTTAATTATTTGCGCGGTTATTTCTGTTGCTACCGGAAGCTCTTGGACCACTTCAGCCACCGTAGGAATTGCATTAATAGGAATTGCAGGAGCTTTAGATATTTCTCTAGGGATGACTGCAGGAGCAGTTCTATCTGGTGCTTATTTTGGAGATAAAATGTCTCCAATGTCTGATACAACAAACTTAGCGCCAGCCATGGCAGGAACAGATTTGTTTACACACATAAAATATATGGCATATACCACAGTTCCTACGTTTATAGTTACTTTAATTATTTTTATAATTATAGGGCTCACACTAAATGTTAATGGTGATGCAGATACTTCTGTAATGCTAGGAGATATAGATAAGGCTTTTAATATAAGCCCTTGGTTATTTTTAGTACCGGTTATAGTAATTGTTCTTATCATAAAAAAAACACCACCTTTAATAGCCTTACTTGCTGGAACTCTTCTAGCAGCAATTTTTGCATTATTTTTTCAGCCACAAATTATTATGAATATTGCTGGTGCAACTGAGTTAACTTTTAATTCAGCCTATAAAGGTTTAATGACCGCTATAACCGTTGATACTGCTATTGCAACAGACAATGAAATTTTAGCAGATTTATTTACCTCTGGAGGTATGGCAAAAATGATGGGAACCATCTGGCTTATTTTATGTGCTATGGTTTTTGGAGGAATTATGGATGCAATTGGCGCCTTAGCCAAGATTAGTAGTTTTATGCTACAGCTTTTTGATTCTGTTTTTGGGTTGTTTGCCAGTACAGTATTTACATGTATTGGATTAAATTTTACAGCATCAGATCAATACTTAGCCATAGTTGTACCGGGTAAAATGTATTCAAAAGCTTTTAAAGAAAAAGGCTTGGCTCCCGAAAACTTAAGTAGAACCTTAGAAGATTCTGGAACCGTTACTTCTGTATTAATTCCATGGAATACCTGTGGAGCTTATCATTCAGGTGTTTTAGGTGTAAGTGTTGGAGAGTACTTTGTCTATGCAATTTTTAACTGGCTATCTCCATTTACAACCTTGTTATTTGCTGCGTTTAGGATAAAAATAAGACAGTTAGCTAGCAAATAAGAATTTAGATAAACCAATTCCAGACAAGTCCAAAACGAATCGTAAAGTCTCTGTATGGGTAATTTGGTGCAGAGAAATAGTTTTTGTTTCCAAGATCTGATAGCGCGTTGTCTATTCTAAAATAAAGCCGAGTTCTTCTTATTTGTGCGTTAAAAAAGATATCTACAGAAGGAAACCCAATTTCTTCAGAATTTTGAAGTGTAAACTCTGCTAATAATGGATTGTATGCGTTGGCCTTGTAGGCTGTAAAATAGTTAAAAGTAGCTCCAATTTGAACCTGCATAGGCTTTCCTTTAAACCAATAATCTGAATAGTACAAGGTATTTCTAGTGATGAGTTCTGGTACTCTAAAAACAGCAGAGCCTCCACTCACATTTTGATACATGATGGTATTGTCTAAGGCAAATCTTTTGTAGCTAAATTCTCTAGAAGCCTTTACTTTTAAATAAGTAACATTTTCTGAGTATTGTTGTGGTTTGTTATCTTCCCCAAAATAGGTATAATTTTCAATATTAGTTAAATTTACAGCTGCATTCAGCCATTTAGAACTTATCTGAAAACCTAAGTTTTGGGTTCTTATATTGTCAAAATTATTTTCCCAATTGTACGCGTCATAAGTGCTTTGATGAAGTAAGTAATTAAAATTTGGAGATGTAGAGTTTAATAGAATACTTGCTTTTAGAGTAAACAAACTATCTTTTTTATAAGACAGGTTGCCTTGAAGGTTTGTGCCAGCTAATCTTGCAGAACCAGGTGTTATTTCACCCGTTGCATCTAATTGAAATTTGTTAATCTTAGCCTTCCAGTCTGCTCCAAATGAAGCAGCACTCCCTTTTAGTTTTCTTTTGTTGATGCCGCTTGTTTGATTTATTATTTTGTCATAGCCATAAGAATAGTTCATAATGCTAGACTTTACTCTAAAAGTTCCTAAGACATATTTAGAATTAAATTCTAAAAAGAATTGATTTTTGAAGAATGCGTTTTTAACTCCATCTCTAATAGCTCCAGAAAAATTAGTAGTTCCTATAAAGGTAGTAGGTGAGCCTTGTCTAAATTCATATGCTTCACGACTACTTTCTAATACATGACCAATTTTTAAGTTGGTGAAGTCTTTTTGATTGGCAGAATCTTTAGAAGTAAGTAGTTGATACTCTTGCTCTAAATAGACCCTAGAAGCTTCTAAGTAGTTTTCTGTATCCTCTAAATTTACATCTAGCCTTGCTCTGTCTGAAAAATTAGGATCATCATCAATAAAAGCACGTAAAGCTTCAGGTGTAAGCCCACCACTTTCTTCATGTAAGATGTCTTGGGTTGCTATATGACCTCTAATTTTGTACTGCCCTTTTTTAGTTTCGTAATGAAATGTTGTTCTAAAATTACCTTGGCTTACCAAAGCAGCTCTATATTTTCCTAAAGATCGTAGACCTGTATATGCAATAGAAACGTTAAGTCTTTTGGAGAAATTTAATGTAAAAAAAGAATCTAAAAATCTACCTTGCTCTAGCGTAGTTAGAAACATAATTTCTGAAGTTGTTGTTGGAACTTCATAATAATTAATGTCTTCAACTGTATTAAAAGAAAATTGCTTTGCTGTAAAACCAATATCAGGAACCGTATTTATTTTTTCAAAATCATAAGTTAATCTGTTAAAAGTCTGGCCAATATTATGAAAAGGGAGTAAGCCAAAGTTGTCTTTTCGCAAAAAATTAAATTTGTAGTGTTTTTTAATATTTAGAGTAGTGTCTATGTAGGTAGTGTCTTTTAGGAACGAAAAAACCTTGTAATCTGTGTACGTTGTTTTAGCACTTAAATTAATTTTTTTTGTTGCACTATTATCTTGAACAATGCTATCATTAAATACAAAATTACCTTTCTCCTTCATTTTTCTTTCCTTACTAAAGGGTATGTCTTTTTGGCCATACATATAGGTGGTTGAAAGACACATTAAAAAAATGAAGTAACTAATTCTTTTCATTAAAAAATATTGTGTAAACAAAAGTAAACTTTTAAATGGAAAAGAATTCAAATAATTATCTTCAAAAAATGTTAATTTGCAGTATGTTAAAAAATAATTACAGCGGACATCAATTAGAGGCAGGAACAGATGAGGCTGGCAGAGGATGTCTTTCTGGACCTGTTGTTGCTGCTGCTGTTATATTACCTTTTGATTTTTATCACGAATTATTAAATGATTCTAAGCAACTTTCTAAGGCTAAAAGAAACATACTAAGACCTATCATAGAAAAAGAAGCCCTGGCATTTGGGGTGTCTTTTATAGATCATACAGAAGTAGATCAATTAAATGTTTTACAAGCATCAATAACAGGCATGCAACGTTCTATTTCGGCCATGTCTATAATTCCTGAATATATTATTGTAGATGGTAACAGATTTAAACCCTATAAAGATATTCCTTACAAAACCATTGTAAAGGGAGATGCCAAATTTATGAGTATTGCTGCAGCGTCTGTATTAGCAAAAACATATAGAGATGATTTTATGGAAAAAATACATACAGAATTTCCAGAATATAATTGGAGAAAAAACAAAGGATACCCAACACAAGAACACAGAAGAGCAATTCAGGAATTTGGAATTACAAAGTATCATAGAAAAACATTTAAACTGCTACCAACTCAATTAAAGTTAGATATCTGATTCAAATGCTTCAATCTCAAAAAGAGCTTTAAAGTGAACAAGTATTTTCTTTTTTACTTCATTCAATTCAATTTTTTCACCTAGCTCAACCTCTAAAGAAGTGACTGCTTTTCCTCTAATACCACAGGGTATAATATGATCAAAATAGCCAAGATTGGTACTTACATTTAAGGCAAAGCCATGCATAGTAACCCAACGGCTACTTCTAATTCCCATGGCACAAATTTTTCTAGCAAACGGAGTTCCTGCATCTATCCAAACGCCTGTTTCTCCTTTACTTCTTTCTCCTTTAATGCCGTATTCAGCCAATGTTTTAATAATTACTTCTTCTAAAAGACGTAAATATTTATGAATATCTGTAAAAAAATTCTCAAGATCTAAAATAGGATAGCCTACTATTTGACCAGGACCATGATAGGTAATATCTCCACCTCTGTTTATTTTATAATAAGTGGCCTCTTTTTCTTTTAATTGCTGTTCATTTATTAAAAGATTGCTAAGATCTCCACTTTTACCCAAGGTATATACATGTGGGTGCTCCACTAAAAGAAAATAATTTTTAGTAGGGTTATTCGTGTTTTCTTTTCTGTTTTGTCTTTTTACAGCAATGATGCTATCTAACAAAGAAGTTTGGTATTCCCAGATGTCTTTATAGTCTTTAAAACCTACGTCTTTTAACTGTACTTTTTTGTTTGTTTTCATTCATTGTAAAGATAAATATTTAATTACCTTTGGCGCCATTCACTATAATTTTAATTATAATACAAAATCCAATTAAATTATGAGAAAAATGATTCTACGTATTATTTTATGTTTAGTAACAACTTTAAGTTTTTCTCAATCAAAGAACTGGAAATTTGTAGATATTAAAAAAAGTAATTTTTCTAAAGAAACATTAAAATTCAGAAAATCTATTCCAACTAATTTTAAAGTGTATGAATTAGATTTTCAAAAATTTAAAAATGAAATCTTACTAGCGAAGATAAATGAATCAACTATTATTGAACTCCCTACTTTAGATGGTATCAAACGATTTTCCTTCAAGGAAGCCTCTTCTTTATCAAAAGGCTTAGCACTTAAATTCCCTATAATTAAATCGTATGTTGCACAAGGAATAGATGATCCTTCTGCAACTGCAAGATTTAGTTTTGGAACAGACGGTTTTCATGGGGTTATCTTTTACACAGACAAACCTTCTTTCTATATAGATCCATACACTAAAAACTACAATTTTTACATATCTTACAGCAGGTCAAGTCTGCCACAAAGAGATCATGATTTTAGCTGTGAAGTAGATGAGCAATTAGATGCCAAAGAAATGGTTGTTAGTTCTCAAAGAAATGCAGATGATGGGCTTTTAAGAACCTTTCGTTTGGCTATAGTTTGTTCAGGTGAATATGCGCAATTTCATTTAAATGATCAAGGTATTGCCAGCGACGCATCAGATGCAGATAAAAAAGCAGCTGTGCTTTCAGCCATGAATACTTCCATGACAAGAATCAATGGAGTTTACGAAAGAGATTTGGGAGTAAGAATGGAAATTGTAGATAATAATGATCAGGTTATTTTTTTAGATGCCGCCACAGATGGAATTACTGATGGAAGTGCTGGAACTATGATTGGTCAAGTTCAAAGTATCTGTGATACTACAATTGGTACTGCTAATTATGATATTGGTCATATTTTTAGTATTGGAGGTTCTGGGCTTGCAGGTGTGGGTGTGGTATGTATTTCAGGAAGTAAAGCAAGAGGAGTCACCGGCATTGGTACTCCGATGGGTGATCCTTATGATATTGATTATGTATCTCATGAAATGGGGCATCAGTTTGGAGCAAATCATACTCAAAATAATAGTTGTTTTAGAAATAATTCAACTGCAGTAGAGCCAGGTAGTGCCTCTACAATTATGGGTTATGCAGGAATTTGTGCTCCCAATGTACAAAACAACAGTGATGATCACTTTCATTCTGTAAATATTACTGAAATGTGGAATAAAATTCAGTCCAGTGCTAGTTGTGCGGTAACTACCTCCACGGGTAATAGTGCACCCGTTATAGTTGAAAGCGAAGATTATTCCATTCCAAAATCAACTCCGTTTATATTACGAGGGAACGCCTCAGATGTAAATTCAAATAATGTATTAAGTTATAACTGGGAGCAAACAGATACAGAAGTAGCTTCTATGCCACCAGCCTCAACAAGTACTTCTGGTCCTGCTTTTAGATCTAATTCATCAATAAGTTCACCCAACAGATATATGCCTGCATTACCAACGGTAATAGCAGGAAGTACCTCTAGTACTTGGGAAGTTGTTCCATCGGTTGCTAGAGAGATGAATTTTTCATTAGTGGTCAGAGACAATGCTACAGGAGGCGGAAACAGTGCAAGAGATGATATGAAGGTAACAACAGTAGACATTACTCCATTTACTGTTGACGGACCATCTACAAATGTAGAGTGGCTTGTAGGATCTAATCAAACAATTAATTGGGTGGTGGGTGCTACAGATTTAGCGCCAGTAAATACTCAAAATGTAACTATTTTATTGTCAACAGATGGAGGTGTTACTTTTCCAATTATAGTAGCTGCAAATACCCCAAATGATGGATCAGAAGCTTTTGTAGTTCCTAACAACACAACTAGTTCAGCTAGAATTATGATTGTGGCTGTAGATAATATTTTTTATAACGTAAATTCTACAAACTTTACAATTAGCTCTTCCGACCCAACCTTTATTGCAACCAATACAACAGGTGCTGTAGATGTATGTTCTACTGGAGCTACTTCAGCTTCCTATGCTATTTCATTAGATTTTATAAATGGTTTTTCTGAAAATGTTAGTTTTTCAACTACCGGTGAACCAGTAGGTTCAACTGTTAATTTTAGTCCAACCACCATAAATTCTGATGGTACTGTAACCATGACTATTAGTAACTTAAATGGAGTCGCTGTAGATTCATACACCATAGAAATAATTGCTGCTTCAAATTCTATCACAAGAAATATAAATGCAACTTTAAATATTTTAAATGCAACTTTTGAAACTTTGAATTTAACATCACCAAGTAATAGTGGTACTGGAGTAGCTTTATCACCTACTTTTACATGGAATGAAATTTCAAATGCAAGTTCTTATGATATAGAAATTGCTACTGACTCTGGGTTTAGTTCAATTTTAGTAAATGAAAATGTAACAACAAATTCTTATACTGAAGCCTCTTTAGATCAATCGACTACTTATTACTGGAGAGTAAAAGCTAAAAATAGTTGTGGAGATGGAAATTTTTCATCAATAAGTTCTTTTACAACACAAAATTGTTCTGTGTGTGTATCTACTGGAAATACTTCTTACGAAACAAGTACAACAAGAGTGGTTTTTAATACTATTGATAAATCTTCTGGTAAGCCAGGACCCTATAGTGATTATACAGACATTAGTACAAGTGTAAAAGCAGATGAAATTCATGATTTAACAGTTCAAGTTAATACTGATGGAAACTATACAGCTCATACTTTGGTCTGGATAGATTGGAATCAAGATTGTGATTTCGATGATACCAATGAAGAATATGGTTTGGGAACTGCTAACAATCAAGTTAATGGAGTAACTACATTAAGTCCATTGTCTATCACAATACCATCAGATGCTCTGTTAGGTTCTACAACCATGAGAGTTTCTACAAAGTACAATTTAGACCCAACTTCTTGTATGACCGGTGAAGATGCTGAGGTTGAAGATTATACTGTAGAGGTTTTAGATGCAACAGCTTCTATTAAAGACGTTTCTTTTGAAGGTTTTAATTTATACCCAAACCCGTCTAATGGAAATTTCAACTTACAATTTGAAACAGCATCAACAGCACCGGTAAAACTTCAATTATTTGATCTTACTGGTAGATTGGTAAGAGAGATGCAGTTTTCTAATGTTGCAGCAAGATTTTCTGAAAGTATTTCATTTAAAAATACTGCCAAAGGATTGTATTTATTAAAAATTAAAAACGGAAGCAAACAAACCACAAGAAAATTAGTGATAGAATAAGATTTCAGAATTCTGTATGCTTATAAAAATATAAAAAGCTGTCTGAAAAGGCAGCTTTTTTTATTGAACTAACATTAAATAGACGATGTTATAAAATTAAATAAATTACTTTTGTTCTATGTCTATAGAAGTACAAGCTGTTTCAAAATCTTACGGAACTCAATTAGCGTTAAAAGAAATAAGTTTCTCTGCTAAAAAAGGAGAAATTATTGGGTTTTTAGGGCCAAATGGTGCTGGAAAATCTACCATGATGAAGATTTTAACAGGCTATATTTCACCAAGTAAAGGAACTGTTTTTGTGTCTGGAATTAATGTGTTAACAAACCCAATAGAGGCAAAGGCTACCATAGGATATCTTCCAGAACAAAACCCCTTGTACCAAGAGATGTACGTAAAGGAATATTTACAGTTTCAAGCAGCTATTTTTAAGGTTTCAAAAGAAACGATTGCTACAGTTATTAAAACCGTGGGGCTTACGCCAGAAGTTCATAAGAAAATAGGCCAGCTTTCAAAAGGATACCAACAACGGGTTGGTATTGCAGCAGCTATTTTACACAATCCAGATGTGTTAGTCTTAGATGAACCAACCACAGGATTAGACCCAAACCAACTCCAAGAAATAAGAACTTTAATTAAAGACTTAGGAAAAGAGAAAACAATTTTATTTTCTACTCATATTATGCAAGAAGTAGAGGCTGTTTGCGATAGAGTTATTATTATTAAAAAAGGAGAATTGCTTCTAGATGCATCTATGAAAGATCTCAAACAAAACAATGAACAAATTATAGAAGTTACGTTTGATTATAAGCTCGAGGAACAGTTTATTCAAAAGCTTCCAAATTTAAAAACCTATAAAAATAACTTCGATAATACTTGGTATCTAAGTTTTGATTCTTTAGAAGACATGAGGCCTGTTATTTTTGATTTTGCACAAGAAAATGGTTTAAAAATCTTAGAATTAAGTTCAAAAAACCAACGTTTAGAAACTCTTTTTACCGAGCTAACAGCTTAATTTAATTTAAAATTAACATGTTGGTCTTCAAGTATTTTTAAGAGCTCACCACTAATTTTTATTTTGGTATTTCTGCTAGGAACATCTAATTCTATTTCTTCTGCCACATCATAGATCACAAACCGTAATGATTGCTTTCCTTCATGTGCTTTAAATAAGGTATCAAAATTTTGTATAGATTTTTCATGCACCTCTTCAATAGGTATTTTTATGGTTACTTTTTTGCATAAATCATCCATGACATCATGTAGCAATTTAAACTCTGTAAATT
>Ga0209502_10000702_pt1 | contig 34152 bp, 32 predicted proteins | sample ArcticOcean_MG_C_10_FD_187442 | JGI IMG/M metagenome (GOLD analysis project Ga0209502, IMG submission 187442) | Marine microbial communities from western Arctic Ocean - ArcticOcean_MG_CB11_90 (SPAdes) (version 2) | ecosystem: Environmental > Aquatic > Marine > Oceanic | place: Arctic Ocean... | reverse complement strand
AATTTTTCCCTCATATCTTGAAGCAAACTATTCCTCTCACTATCTTTAGCATTTGCTATGCTGTAAGCAATGCTTCTTCCTTTAAGCTCTACATCACGCATAAGAATATTTAAGGTTTTTTGCCCCAGACTTAACCCACCTTCAAGAGCTGACTCAACCTTGACATCAAACCATGAGTTAATAGATTTAGTTAAGAAACTTACCGAAACAAGGTAAACAATCGAAACGGGAATAATGACCATCAAAGCAAATGAGATGACAAGCCTTAATGTCAGCTTACTTCCAATGATTTCCTTTTTTATGTTCTTAAATAACCGTATTATTTGTAAGGTAATTAGCAGAATAAGAGAGGCAATAAAAAGAACATTGAATATAAAAAGCAACTTAAATGTTTCAGTGGAAACTATACCCGTATTGGTAAGAGATTTTGCAAGCATTATCAGAAGTGCAAGGCCAATCAGTCCAAATACTGGAATTGCATATCTCAATTATTTAACCCCCGTCATATCTAAAATAGTTAATGATTGAATATTCCACATATCATCATCCATATTCAGTTGTATAGGTTTTGGAAGGCCGCCTCTATCTAATCTTATCTTCAAAACCATGCTTACATAATCATTTGAATTGTCAATAGTACCTACATTCCAATGCCTTACGTTTTCTATGTAATTTATACCATCTCTCAGCTCATTAAAATATTGTTTTTCTCCCTTTATGTTGGAGCCCTCATATTGCTGAATCAAATTCTTATACTTTATTTGATATGTTGCTGTTTTTTCTAAAATTATTTTATCAAACCAAAATTTAGTCTGCTTAATTAATAAGAAACGAACTTCAAATTTTAAAACAATACCTTTCTTCAATGCAGTCATTAATTCTGGCGTAAGGTTGATGCTTTGATCAAAGTCAACATATGCAGTATTTTTTTCTTTATTCAATGCTAATAAACTAACGCTAATTTTTTCTTCAGCATTAATAAAAGCACTGATCACTACTATTATTAAAAAAATGATTGGGTGCTTAATTTTTCTCAAGAATCTCATAATACAATCCATCATGATGCTTAGAAGGTAACATTTGATTTTTTATAGACACCACATGCTCAGGAAATTTTATATCGCCTCTGATAGCATCTTTATGGTTTTCACAAAACGCCGCAATAACATCACAATTTTCTTCTTGGAATACTGAGCAGGTAACATATAAAAGTTTTCCGTTTTTCTTTAACAGTGGCCATGCATTATTTAATAGCTCTAATTGACTTTTTCCATAATTAACAAAATCTGATGGCCTTCTAAGCCATTTTATATCTATATGCCTTCTGACAATTCCTGATGCTGAACATGGCACATCCAATAAAATTCTATCAAAGGCTTGTCGGTCCCACCACTTATTGTCATTACCTAAAGGCTCTTTAATCACCTTCGCTTGAAGCCCCAAGCGAAGAAGGTTTTCTTCGATCCTTAACGCTCTTAACGGATTTTTTTCAAGGGATACTAACCTCACATCATGCGACTCTAAAATACTAGTTGTTTTTCCTCCCGGGGCAGCACAAGCATCTAAAACCCAATGCCCATCCTCAAGGTCTAAATATTCTGAGGCTAATTGAGCTCCGTAGTCTTGGACAGAGAAATAGCCTTCAACAAAACCTGGGACGTCCATTACATTTATGGGAGTGTCTATAATTAATGCGTTGCCATGAATAAGGACATAATTAATATTATTACTACGTAAAATGTCACTATATTTTTCCACCGTAATTTTTTTCTTATTGACTCTTATAGTCATAGGTGGGTGAGCATTACCGATACGCAATACATCTTCCCAATGCTCCACGTATTGTTCTTTCATTTTATCTACCCACCATAATGGATAATTATATTTTGACTCACTTTGACCTGCAAAACCTTGAATTAATTTTTCTTTGTTTCTTAAAAAAGTTCTCAATACTGCATTTACGAGATTACTTTTTCTAAAATCAATTTTTTTAGCTGCTCGAACCGCTTGATCAACTACCGTAAAATCGGTATGCGCTTCTTGTGTCAGTTGGTATATAGCAACATGTATAAGAGACTCTAATACCCTATTCTCAATTTTATTTTTTATTAGCTTGCCTATTAAATAGTTTGATTGGCCCATATACCTTAAAGTACCGTACGTAATAGCTTTAACCTGACTTTGTTGAACAGAATCGTCAGCATTTTTTAGAATTTTTTCAAATACATGATCCAAGTTGTTCCCATCAAGAACTCCATCAATAATAATTGCAGCGTACCTTTGTGATTCATGCATCAACTTATTCTATCTCCCTCATTTATTTTATAGTTCGTAATAAAATCTGCAGCCTTCATTTTTTTGGTCCCTTCTGGCTGAACCTCAGTCAATTCTAATCCACCAAGACTCAAACAAAGTATTACTCTTTTTTCTTCTACTTTTAGATCTCCTGGCTTTAAATCTTTTACCAATTTAATATCATTAATTAGCTGTGCATCCCATATTTTCAAGCCTTTTTCTCTGAATAGCCCATGAATTCCTGGATAAGGGTTAAATGCTTTTATTTTTCTTATTAATGCATTTGGCTCATCATTTAGGTTTAATTTGCCTTCCGCTTTGGTTATTTTTTTTGCGTAAGTAACTTCATCTTCATTTTGGACAACCCAATCTATTGGTTTGCATAGTGCAATAGTTTCAACAGTATCCAACATTAACTCCGCCCCCATTATGGCCATATGTTGGGTCATATCCCCTGTAGTATATTTTTCCAGCAATTTAATGCTTGATTTTTTTGCCATTGGACCAGCATCAAGCCTCTCAACTACTTTCATAATGGTTACCCCAATATGAGTGTCGCCACTTTCAATAGCTCTATGAATAGGAGCTGCGCCTCTCCATCTTGGCAATAAAGATGCATGTAAGTTGAAACATCCTTTTGAAAATAGATTTAATATGCTGTTAGGAATAATTAATCCGTATGCAGCAACTATAAGGATATCAGCATTTAGATCTTTTATATTTCCCATAATATTGGTATCAAGCGACTCTGGCTGCATGACATAAAGACCTCTATCCTGAGCAGCTTTTTTAATAGGACTTGGATTTATTTTCATACCCCTCCCGGAGCGTCTATCAGGCTGGGTCATCACACAAACGACCTCATGTGAAGATTTATCCAGAAAATTAAGTGTTGGTACAGCAAATTCTGGAGTTCCGGCAAAGACTATCTTTAGTTTATTATTCATGAAGATAATTTATTTTTTTCTTTGTTTGATAAGTTTCTTTTTGATTCTATTTTGCTTTAACGGTGATAAATACTCAACAAAGACCTTGCCTTCTAAATGGTCCATTTCATGTTGAATGCATACAGATAACAATCCATGAGCCTCTATTTCGAAACTCTTCCCTCTATTATCAAGAGATTGGACTTTGATATAATCAAACCTTTCAACAGCCTCATAAAATCCCGGAACAGACAAACAGCCTTCTTCATACTCTTGCTTACCTTCTTTTTGAAGAATTTCAGGATTTATTAATGTAAGTAGGTCATTTTTATCATCGCTTATGTCGATCACAATTATTCGTTCATGAAAATTTACTTGCGTTGCGGCTAAACCAATTCCATTTGAACCATACATTGTCTCAGCCATATCTTTGATTAATTTTTTATGAACCTCATCAACATTTATCACCCTTTTTGCTACTTTATGCAAATTAGGGTCCGGGTAAGTTAGTATTGTTAAAATTGCCATAATTAATATTGATTATTTGTTGTTTAGCTGATAAATTTATTCTAAAGTGATAACAATAAAACATTTTACCTCTATTACTAATTATACTGCCTCAAGGCCTATTTCCTTATTTTTTACCTTGCTGTATTCAACTAACGAATTTAATAACGATTCATTACAAGGAAAGTTATGTTTGAATTATTAATATACATGTTTGAAAATTATTTAAGCTCCAAAAGCTACCTAGACTTTAATAATATTTCTATGGAGCTAGAAGCCGCTGGCTTTGATAATGACGACATAGAAGAGGCTTTTGATTGGTTCTCTCAATTAAAATCTATGTCTGATAAAATCCCCAAAGCAATCAATGCTAATGAAAACACCAACCTAAGAATTTTCACTGAAAAAGAATACAAAAAAATATCCTCCGAAGGCCTTGGCTTTATCCTTTTCTTGGAACAGGCAAAAGTTTTGAACTCCGTTGAAAGGGAAATTATTGTTGATAGGGCAATGGCATTAAATCAACATATTATTTCGATTGATGAGGTGAGATGGGTAGTAATGATGGCGTTATGGAATAATGGAAAGGAAAACGACTACCTCTTTGTTGAGGATGCCCTATACAATAAAAACACCCTCACCATTCATTAGGACTTAAGGTTATTAATAATTTTAGTAATAATCCCTGATTGATTAAGAGTATAAAAATGAACGCTTGGGACGCCATATTGAATGAGGGTTTCGCATAACTCCGTAATCACATCAATGCCATAGCTCCTTAGAGACTCTAAGTCGTCTCCATAATCTTCCAATTTCATCTTAAGCCATCGCGGAATTTCTGACCCACAATTAGCGGAAAACCTCGAAAGTTGTTTGATATTATAAATTGGCATAATGCCTGGCACTATTGGGATATTAATGGATCGCTTCTGACACTCTTCCATAAACTTAAAATATGCATCAACATTAAAAAAGAATTGCGTTATAGCTCCACCAGCTCCCGCATCAATTTTTCTTTGAAAGTTATCCATGTCATCTTGCGCTGATAGTGCCTCTGGATGAAATTCAGGATAAGCTGCTACTTCAATAAGAAAATGATCACCAGTCTCCTCACGTATAAAATTAACTAGCTCGTTAGCGTATTTAAAATCACCATAATTAACAGCCCCGGAAGGATTGTCTCCCCTCAACGCCACAATCTGATTGATATTATGAGATTGATACGCTTTAAGCACTTGGCTAATTTCTTCCTTTGATGACGATATACAAGAAATATGCGGAACTGCGGTAGAGCCCAACTCCTTAATCTTAAGAACAGTCTCTAAAGTTTTTTCTTTGGTTGATCCGCCCGCACCAAATGTTACTGAATAAAAATCAGGGTCAAATAAATTAAGATTTTTTACGACTAGCTCAAGGTTTTGAATTCCTTCCTCATTTCGTGGAGGAAAGAATTCAAAACTTATTGGAGGCAAGGTTGCCATTCTAGTACCTGTATTGCTCTGGCTTATAAGGGCCAGAAACCTTAACGCCTATATAGTCTGCTTGCTCTTCGCTAAGCTCAGACAACTGCGCATTTAATGTCTTAAGTTGAAGGCGTGCCACCTTTTCATCTAGGTGCTTAGGAAGGGTATAAACTCCTAATGGATAGTTATCGGTATTTTTGAACATTTCTATTTGCGCGATAACTTGGTTAGCGAAAGACGAACTCATTACATAGCTAGGATGACCAGTAGCGCAACCTAGATTAACTAGCCTGCCTTTTGCTAATAAAATAATTTTGTTCCCATTTGGGAAGCTTACATGGTCAACCTGAGGTTTGATTTCATCCCAATCGCAATCAGATAAAGACGCTACATCAATTTCATTGTCAAAATGACCAATATTACAGACGATTGCTTCATTTTTCATTTTGCTCATATGGCTATAATTGATTACATTTAAATTTCCAGTTGCCGTGACAAAAATATCGGCATGTTCACAAGCATAATCCATAGTTACTACTCTATAGCCTTCCATGGCTGCTTGAAGTGCACAAATTGGATCGACTTCAGTTACCCATACTTGCGCAGAAAGTGCTCTTAAGGCTTGTGCAGAACCTTTACCCACATCTCCATAACCGGCTACAACAGCAACCTTCCCTGCAATCATTACATCTGTTGCACGCTTAATAGCGTCTACCAATGACTCTCTGCAGCCATATAGATTATCAAACTTTGATTTAGTTACCGAGTCATTAACGTTGATAGCAGGAAATGCAAGCTCCCCATCACGATGCATTTGATACAAACGATGAACCCCAGTAGTTGTTTCTTCAGTTACACCTTGAATATGTTTGATGCGATCGGAATACCATGAAGGATTAGTTTGTAAATTCTTCTTAATAGCCTTGAACAAACAAATCTCTTCTTCTGACTCAGGGCTATTGAGTACGGCAAGGTCTTTTTCGGCCTTAACACCTAAATGAAGAAGCATTGTTGCATCCCCACCATCATCCAGAATCATATTGGAGAACTTTCCGTCTTCCCATTCAAATATGCGATGAGTAAAAGCCCAATACTCATCGAGTGATTCACCCTTATAAGCAAATACTGGAGTCCCTCCAGCGGCGATTGCTGCTGCTGCATGATCTTGCGTAGAGTAAATATTACATGATGCCCATCTTACTTCCGCACCCAGGTCTTTAAGGGTTTCAATTAATACAGCAGTCTGAATAGTCATGTGGAGCGACCCTGTAATTAAGGCACCTTTCAGTGGTTTAGCATGCGCATACTCTTCACGAATCGCCATTAATCCAGGCATCTCAATCTCTGCAATGGAGATTTCTTTTCGGCCAAACTCAGCTAAGGCTAGATCGGCAACAAAGTAATCGTTTGGTTTTAGGTTTGTCTCAGTCACTGTGTTCATATTTTTCCTTAAAAATAAGAGTGACAGTTGGGTGGAGTTTTGTGTTCACTTTATCCATCAACTGACACTGAAGTTAAGTGAACGCGGTTTGAAAAGTTAGCCGAGCCTAGGGCAGTCCTGCAGCGTTCCTCGGTAATAAGTTATTTTATTCGATCCTTATTTGTAAATCAAGTACTACACATTCATTAAGGCTATTTTTTTATCCAGGCTCTCCCAGGTAAAATCAGGCTCATCTCTTCCGAAATGTCCGTATGCAGCTGTTTTTTTATAAATTGGTCGGAGAAGATCTAGCATTTCAACAATGCCTTTAGGACGCAAATCAAATGTACTTAATACTAGGTTGGATATTTCTTCGCCCGCCAATGTTCCTGTACCCAAAGTATCGACCATGACTGACGTTGGTTTTGCTACGCCAATCGCATAAGACAGTTGCACTAAACATTTTTCGGCCAAGCCAGCGGCTACAATATTTTTTGCAACATACCTTGCTGCATAGGCGGCGGATCGATCAACTTTGCTGGGATCTTTTCCAGAGAAAGCCCCGCCACCATGTGGCGCTGCACCCCCGTAGGTATCGACAATAATTTTTCTTCCTGTAAGCCCACAATCACCCTCGGGACCACCAACAACAAACCTTCCTGTTGGGTTAATCAGGTACTTAATATCGCCCTTTATTAAATCACTTGGAAGAATAGGTTTAATTATCTCCTCAACTACAGCTTCACGTAAATCTTTTAAATCCATATCTGGCGCATGCTGTGTTGATAAGACAACCGTGTCAATACTATGAGGCTTATTGTTCTCATACCGAATAGTTACTTGCGATTTAGCATCAGGTCTCAACCAGGGAAGCCTGCCATCTTTTCTGAGCATTGCTTGCCTTTCGACCAATCGATGCGATAACCAAATCGGCAAAGGCATTAAATCGATAGTCTCATTACACGCATAACCAAACATTATCCCCTGATCTCCAGCGCCCTGATCTTTTGGATCATCCATTGCTCCATCAACACCTTGCCCTATATCTCGTGATTGTTCTCCATACCTCACCATTACATCACAAGATTTAAAATCAATGCCGTATTCTGGATTATCATAGCCAATAGTTTTTAGCGTATTTCGAGCAATATGCTCGTAATCGACATTGCTGTTACTTGTTATTTCTCCGGCCAGTACAATAAGGTTTGTTGCGGCCATGGTTTCTGCAGCAACTCGCGCATTGGGGTCTTGTTCAAGAATCGCATCTAAAATCGCATCTGATATCTGATCAGCAACTTTGTCAGGATGGCCTTCCGACACTGATTCGGAAGTAAAGTAATAATTTTTCATCATAAGTAATAATTGTAAGTCAATAATATCCGCTACAATAGCAAAAAAAGAATAAATTTCATATGGTCAAAATACGTAATATTCCTTTTAGTAAAATGCATGGGTCAGGTAATGATTTTGTGGTTATCAACCAAATAGACAATAACTACAGGCTAACTTCTTCTCAAATAAAAAAATTGGCTGATCGAAACTTTGGTATCGGTTTTGACCAGCTTTTAATTATCGAAAAACCTACTCAAGCCCCGGCAGAATTTAAGTACCGCATTTTTAATGCAGATGGCTCAGAAGTTGGTCAATGTGGTAACGGGGCTCGATGTTTTTTTCATTACTTAAGAATGAAAAACTTATCCTCCAGCAATGAAATTACGGTGGAAACTCAATCAGGTATGATTGTTTTATCTTACAAGAAAGATGGTCTGATTTCTGTTGATATGGGTGTGCCTGTTTATGACTACAAACAGATACCTTTTATTTCAATGAATACCACCTTACCAACCGTAACTGTAGATGATAAAAGTTATGAATTTTATCCAATTTCTATGGGCAACCCCCATGCTGTTATCAAACTAGCTAGTCTTCGAGGGGTTGACCTTGTCAAAATTGGCAAAGTATTACAAAAATCAGCCGCATTTCCCGACAGTGTGAATGTGGGTTTTGTTCAAGTTATCGATAAACACACCTTGTCGTTAAAAGTTTATGAGCGGGGGAGTGGAATGACCTTAGCCTGTGGCTCAGGAGCCTGTGCAGCAGGAGTGGTAGCGATCCAAAAGCGTTGGGCACAAAATCCAGTTAGCGTTCTAATGGATGGGGGCATGCTCACCATCAATCTTACGCCGCAAGGCTCCGTTGAGCTTCTGGGTCCTGCTGAATGGATTTTTGATGGCGAACTCAATGCGTCACAAATATCATCACATGAAGAATAAAGACTACATAGAGAAATATACTGATTACATTAAATTTGAGAAAAGGCTAAGTGCGCTTACGATAAAAAGTTACCTGAGAGATATCCGGCTATTAGATAGTGAGCTGCAAGGCAAAGATTTACAATCTTATCAAGTAGATGATATCAGGCGAGGGATATCAGTCTTTCATGCCAAAGGCATTAATGGCAAGTCTTTGTCGAGAATGCTTTCCTCTTGGAGAGGGTTTTTTGATTTTCTCAACCATCGCTATGAATTTAGTCTAAACCCAGTTATGGGCATTAAAGCTCCAAAAGCAAAAAAATTGCTACCCCAAACGCTCTCTATTGATCATGCCATTAAATTGGTCAGCATCACTGATAAGTCTTTTCTGGGATTACGGGATCGGGCTATTATGGAATTATTCTATTCATCGGGGTTGCGACTCTCTGAGCTAGCAGCAATGAAGCTCGCTGATATCAATATGGATGAGCAGACAGCAAGCATTTTGGGTAAGGGTAATAAGTCCAGAATCGTTCCTATAGGTAGCCACGCCCTACGAGCTCTGAATGACTGGATAGCAATGCGTAAAAAAATTAGCGATTTCAATCCTCGTACAACCCATCTTTTTTTGTCGCAAAAAGGCAATGCACTTGGCGTTCGATCAATCCAATATCGATTAAAATTTTGGGCTATTAAGCAGGGTATCCCGGAAAATATTCATCCACATTTATTACGGCATAGTTTTGCAAGCCACCTGTTACAGTCAAGTCAAGATCTTAGAGCTGTTCAGGAGCTTCTTGGTCACGCCAATATAAGCACCACACAAATATATACCCATCTTGATTATCAACATTTATCAAAAATTTATGATGATGCCCATCCTCGAGCAAAAAAAAATAATAGAAATAAATAGGCTATTGATGACGATTAATATTTACACTATAGTGAAGCCATGCAAGAAGAAATCAATTTATTAGAAGAAAAAATTAACTTATTGGTTAATAAAATCACTAATATTAAAAGCGAAGCACAAACTGTTGTGCCTGATTTGTATGAAGCAAAAGAAGAAATAAAAATGCTAAAAGCTAAAATTGCTGAGGCAACAGTCAAAATTGAAAATTTATTGGCCCAAATTCCTTAACTATTATGGCAAAACAAATTGAAGTAAAAATTCTTGGCCGTGACTTCTCAATTGCCTGTCCCGAAAACGAAGAGGACAGCCTCATGAAATCAATCAATTTTCTGAATCATAAGATTGACGAAGTGCAGGCTTCTGGTTCAATCATTGGGGTGGATAAAACTATCATTATGGCAGCGTTAAATATCACACACGAATACCTTAATAAAAATAATAACGCCGATGCAGATGTACATAACTTAAGTTACAAAAATAAACTAACTGATTTTAATAAACTGCTCGATAGCATTCTGGATTAGAATACAAAAGTAGTTTGTTTGGGTGTTGCTTAGGCTAATTATTCCTTGAACTAGTCTATAGCATCGGTTTTAGTCAATCAGAAGTGGTGCGATCGCTCACGATTGGGTAACCTTTTAAGGGCTCTTGGCGAGCGAACCTAAAACTTCTTAGTCTATTACCCCTTGAACCTTTGGTTCTGGATGCTGGTCTAGGCAACACCCAAATAAATTAGGTATTCAGTTTATGGTACTCTAAATCGCTCATTGATATAATATCCAAAGCTCTTTCATGGGTAGCATCTAATACAATCGGAGGAGCACATCCTGCTTCAGCTGACTCTAACCATCTGTTTGCACATAAACACCATCTATCACCCGCCACGAGTCCTGGAAAATTAAACTCCGGTCTCGGGGTAGATAGATCGTTCCCCATCTCCTTTGAAAAAGCTAAGAAATCATTATTGACCTCAGCGCATACGGTATGTTGTCCGTTGTCAGTCTGACAATGATCACATGTGCCATTCCTAAAATAACCGGTAATAGGATCAAGGCTGCATATCTGCAGACTCTTCCCTAAAACATTTTTCTTTTCCATTTTATATTTCCTTTATTAAACTATAATTACGATACAACAATTAGTTATGTTTAGGAAAAATTATGCGCTATTGGTTAATGAAATCAGAACCTACAGACTTTTCAATTGATGACCTTGAGAAAGCACCTAATCAAAGCATTGATTGGTATGGTATTAGGAATTACCAAGCACGGAATTTTATGAGAGATACCATGGAGCTTGGTGACCTTGCTTTTTTTTATCACTCTAATTGTAAGGTCCCAGGCATTGTTGGCGTAATGAAAGTGTCTCAATTAGCCTACCCGGATAAATTACAATTCATTAAGGGCCACAAGTATTTTGATCCAAAGTCATCGCCGGACAATCCACGATGGGTTAATGTCGACGTTCAATTTGTTAAGCGCTTACCATTAGTAAGTCTGCAAGAATTAAAAACCTACTCAGAACTTGGTGAGATGAAAATATTACAAAGGGGTAATCGACTGTCGATTACCCCTTTGTCAAAATATGAATGGGATTTTATAAATAAAATCCAGGTCAGCTCTTAGCTTATCGTACCTGGTCTAAGCTACCTATAGCTGGGGGATAGCTTACAATACCCCAAGGTATTCCAGCAACTGGGATACGCTTTTCCACTGCAAGGTCACCAACATCAACCACCACAACTTCATCCGAACGACCACAAGCTAACAAAATGTCTTGATTGTCCGGAGTGAATGTAAAATGCCAACACCGTTTACCATCTATTTGAATGTCTTTAATTTTGCTGTAATCCTCCGTAGCGTAAACCTCTAGTGTCTTTGACTTTCCAGCAGCAACAAAAAGCTTATCACCAGCGGCATTAAAGCTAGTTCCATATGGTGATTTACCTGTCTTGACGGTTTTAATATGATTAAAGTCTTTATCAAGAACAATAAAGTTATCGCTATGCTCTAAAGTAGCTACATACCGTTCTCCGTTAGGAGAAACCTTAATCCCTCTAGGTCTTAATCCATAGGGCTCAACCGATATAGTCTTAATTAATTCTCCGGACATAAAGTCATGAACGGTAATCGTATTGTCTGCTTCATTCGTCACGATAATTTGCTTGCCGTCTTTGCTAAACTCTATGCCCTCAGTTTCGGGTCCAGCCGTAATATCTCGGACTTTCTCGCCCAACGCTAAGTCAACGATAGAAACTTTGGCCGGAGTTCTATCATCGTCGTCGTCTTCGTCCTCTTCCTCTTCATGCTTTTGCTCTCCAGGCGCAGGTGGCTTACCTTTTGATGAGGGCTCAGTTGATATAAAAGCTAATCCATCCTTAATCCTTACAAACTCGGGATTAATTCCTACCTCAATGGTTTTTTCAATCGCTTTGGTTTTCACGTTCACTATGCTAATAGCAGCGTCATCTTTGTTTGCTGTAACAAGGTATTTTCCATCTTTAGTTAGGCCAATACCTCTGGGGAAAGTCCCTACCTTAAATTCCTCGACCACTTCCATTGTGTTTAAGTCTATGACGGATACTCCACTATTTTGCGAAGTAACATACACTTTTCCTCGATCCCCTTGGCTACATGAAGATAATATAAAAACGACAGTCAATACTTTCAACCAATGCATTACAACCCCTTTTTTAAAATGTTTGTAAAAATTTCATATGACGGCTTTTTAGTTGCCTAAAAATAATTTATAAGCAGGATTGCCTGTCTCGTCCCAACTTGGGTATCCTACCCGACTTAAAAATATTTTAAAAGTTTCTTTTTCATTCGGTGGCACTTGAATTCCCACTAGCACCCGACCAATATCTGCTCCATGATTACGATAATGAAAAAGGCTAATATTCCAATTTTCCCCCATATTATTCAAAAAATTTGATAGCGCTCCAGGTCGTTCTGGAAATTCAAATCGATAAATCACTTCGTTTTCTGCTTCAGGAGCATGCCCACCCACTAGATGCCTTAAATGAAGCTTTGCAACCTCGTTATGGGTTAAATCAATAGCTTCTAGACCCGCATCATTTAATGTTTTAATCAATAATTTCGATTCTTGAAAATCTCTAACACTGATTCCAACAAAAATGTGTGCGCTTGAGTGACTTGAGAACCTGTAATTAAACTCCGTAATGCTCCTAGATCCTATCAAACTACAAAAGGATTTAAAGGCCCCTGGGTTCTCAGGAATAGTCACTGCAAAAACCGTTTCTCTTTCTTCTCCAATCTCTGCCCTTTCGGCCACAAATCCTAAGCGATCAAAATTCATATTTGCGCCGGATGCTGTACCAATTAATGTTTCAGATTTAATATTATTTTTCTTGATGTAAGATTTTATTCCGGCAACCGCTAATGCACCTGCCGTCTCAAGAATGGTTCGCGTATCTTCAAACACATCTTTTATGGCTGCACATATTTCATCATTACTAACCACTATCATTTCATCTACATACTCTTGGCAGAGCTTGAAATTTTCTTCGCCTACTTGCTTAACTGCTGCACCTTCTGCAAAAAGACTAACATTTTCTAACAATACCCTCCTATTAGCCTTTAAAGACTGAGTCATAGCATCAGCATCTTGTGCCTCCACTCCAATAATTTTAATGTCCGGTCTTACTGCTTTGATATAGGCAGCAATCCCTGCTATTAATCCGCCGCCGCCAACACAAATAAATATTGCATGGATATTATCGGGGCAATCTGCGAGAATTTCCTTTGCTACAGTCCCTTGCCCCGCTATTACATCGGGATCGTCAAATGGGTGAATAAAGGTAAGGCTTTCCTTTTTTTGTATCTCTAAGGCATGATTGTATGCATCGTGGTATGTATGGCCATGCAAAACGACCTCCGCTCCGCGACCTTCTACCGCTTTAATTTTTATTAATGGGGTGGTGCTTGGCATGACAATTAGTGCCTTGCAATCTAATTTCTGAGCTGCTAATGCGACTCCTTGAGCATGATTACCGGCAGAACAGGAGATCACCCCTCTTGCTAGCTCGTCTTTCGATAAATTTGCCATTTTATTATAAGCGCCACGCACCTTAAATGAAAAAACGGGCTGAAGATCTTCACGCTTTAAAAGGATGTTGTTGTTAAATCTATTTGATAGATTTACTTGTTTTTGAAGTGGCGTTTTTATTGCTGCGTCATAAACATTAGCTTCATCAATTCTTTTTTTATATGCATTTTTCATAATTAGTTAATTTTCAAGAAACTCGTCGCAGTGTATGATAGAAACTCTAATTATAGTTAAAAATAAAGGGTTTGGTAGAAAATGGCTTTATCACAAGATGAATTAAAAAAACAAGTAGCAAAGGCGGCAATCGAATACGTAGAGTCAGGCATTATTGGTGTTGGAACAGGCTCTACTGCCAACTATTTTATTGATTACCTGGCTGAAGTAAAACATAAGATTGATGGCGCAGTAGCTAGTAGTGAGGCGACAGCAGAACGTCTCCGCAAACATGGGATTGAAGTGTTTGATCTTAATTCAGTAGATGGCATGGATATTTATGTCGATGGTGCAGATGAAATCACCGAACATATGCATATGCTTAAGGGGGGCGGTGGTGCATTAACCAGAGAGAAGATTGTCGCCGCTAATGCCAAAAAGTTTATCTGTATTTGTGATGAATCGAAATTTGTACCAACGCTCGGTAAATTTCCTTTGCCCGTTGAGGTCCTTCCTATGGCGAGAAGTTATGTTGCTCGGCAGTTATCGGCCTTAGGAGGCCAACCCAAATTAAGAGACTTTACAACAGATAATGGGAATATTATTCTTGATATTCATGGAATGAATATTGTCGACCCTATCGACACCGAAGCTAGGATCAATCAAATCGTAGGGGTTGTGACTAATGGACTTTTTGCTAAAAGAGCGGCAGATATATTATTGCTTGCAACTGATTCGGGCGTTAAAACCCTGGGTAAGTAAGCTGAAATACATTGGCTATCCTATTAAAATGAATTATCATTATTTACATTAATTTAATCAGAAGGTTATACCATTTTATGGCTTCAGAACATATTTACAAACAATATGATGCAGACCTACAATCCATACGAGCAAAAGTGTTGGAGATGGGAACGATAGTTGAAGAACAACTCAGTGAAGCGGTTCAATCATTGGTTGACGCCGATACAAAGCTTGCCGAAAAAGTCATTCGAAGAGATGAAGAAGTTAATGATCTCGAGATTGATATCGACGAAGATTGTTCCCTGCTCATTGGTAAGCGATCTCCTGTCGCCGCAGACCTAAGAAATGTGTTAATGATGATTAAAATCATTGGTGATCTTGAGCGCATTGGTGATGAGTCAACAAAGATTGCAAATGCTACCATACGGATTATTGAGAACGATATAATGAGCAAGCCTCAATTTAAAAATATTAACTCGATGTTAAGTTCTGTGCAGCTCATGTTAAGGCAAGCTTTAAATTCTTTTGCCAGGCTAGACACAACAGAAACCATCGAGGTTTTAGAGAAAGATAAAGAAGTAGACGAAGAATACCGTGCCCACATGAGACAGTTACTTACTTACATGCTTGAAGATCCAAGAACTATTTCAATGTCGCTTGAGCTCATGTTTGTGACAAAGTCTCTAGAACGCATTGGTGATCACGCAAAAAACATTACCCAATCGGTTATATATACCGTCAAAGGTAAGGATGTTCGGCACTCCAGCATCAAAGAAATTAAGGCTGAATTAAAACACTAAGACTAAGGTTTAGGGGGAATATAACCTGAAGCTTGTTCTGCGCCATCGCCAAAAAAATAGGCCTCTGTTTGTTCTTTGAGGTACTTTCTTGCTTGCGGATCAACCAAGCTTAATCTGTTTTCATTAACCAGCATAGTTTGGTGTGTTAACCATCCAGCCCAAGCTTCTTTTGATACGCTTTCAAATATTTTCTTTCCCATATCGCCAGGATAAGGTGGGAAATCCAGACCTTCTGCTTCCTTATTTAATTTAACGCAGTGCACTGTTCTTGCCATGACATACTCCTTTAAATGATATTCATCATAATCTAAAAATTAATCAACTAGACTATTAATTTTAATTTAATAATTGATTTTTAGTGATTTAGTGATTTAGTGATTTAGTGATTTAGTGATTTAGTGATTTAGTGATTTAGTGATTTAGTGATTTAGTGATTTAGTGATTTAGTGATTTAGTGATTTTGACAAAATTTTTTGTGCTACTATTCTTTTTGTTGTTAGGTGACATAAATTCTTTCGAAACTATGTTTAAACGGGAAGTTAAGTGAAATGCTTACGCTGCCCCCGCAACGGTAAATAAGTGTGAATAAATACTAAGCCACTGAGAATAAACTTTTTTGGGAAGGCATTTATTTAGTCTTATGAGCCCGGAGACCGGCCTGATAATTTGTTCAGTTGCATGTATTGCGGGGAAGCAATATAAGAGATAAATAGTTAATGTTTAAATCTTTCTCCCACTATATTTGCTATCTTTTTAATCCATTCGGGGTTGAGTGGTCATTTATCTGAAAGGTTTTCTCATGTTAAAAAAATTATTACTATTAAGTATCATCTCGCCACAAATTGTTTATGCAGAATCACTAAAATCTAATAAAGTTTTCGTTACAGAAGACCCCTCAGTTGCTCAGGAAATCTCCTCCACATCGTCGAAAGAAATTTATACTACTCAAGACATAGAGCAGTCTGGCAGTTTCAGTATATTTGACTTTTTATCCCAACATACGTCAATTAATATTCAATCTCAATACGGCAATAAAGCTAGCCCTTTAATCGATATGCGCGGCTATGGGATGGAAGCGGGTTATCAGAATATTGTCATTAATGTGGATGGCGAAAGGCTTAATCGTATCGATATGGTGCCGCAAATTATTGGAAATATTCCCTTAACCAGCATTGAACGAATTGAAATATTGAGAGGTTCTGGCTCAGTTCGTTTTGGTGATGGTGCCATGGCAGGGGTCATTAATATCATAACGAAAAATACGGTTGAGCAAAGCTTCCAATCAGTAATAGGGACCCAAGGTGCTCAAAGCAATATCCTTAATACGGGTTATCAAGGCGACATCTTCAATATTATGCTTAGTACTAGCTCAGAAAAAAATGATGGGCAGGTCGTTTCAGACCCATCAGGAGATAAAGCAAAGTCAAAGAACGATTACAATAAATTAACCTTGAATCTAGCGCCTACTGATGATTTAAAGGTCAAGATGAGTATATTAAATTCGAGAAGTAATAATTATTTTTCAAATAGTCTGACAAAAACTCAACTTTTAGCAGACCCTAGCCAAAATGGCACAGGGAGAGAGTACACAAACAATGACTACGATACCGATAGCTATACATTGGAGTCTAATTACAAGATCAACCCTTCCCTGGATCTTGATATGAGCTATTCGAGAGAAGATAGATCTATAAACACGCAAGCCTTTTATGGGAATGCTCTTCAAGATTATGATTCGGAATCTTTAAAAATTGTGCTTCCGTACCAAGGCGAAAAGTATGCCTTTATAGCCGGGGTAGAGTTATTAGATGGAGAGCGAAAAGATAGCTCAGGTATCGTCACTAAAGATAACACAGCATTTTTTGTAGAGGCGGAAGTTAAATTGGCTGAAAATGTATTGGTAAGTGGTGGGATTCGGCATGAAAAAGTCGACTATACCTATGATGGTTCTTCATCAATTAAGACAGACGAATCTTTAAATGCCTATGAAGCTGGAGTTAATTATAGTTTAAATGATAGGTTATCAATCTTTACTAACTTTACCCATAGTTTTCAAGCGCCTGATGTGGATCGATTTTTTAAAGGGTTGTATCCGGCTCCTGATTTCACTCTCTCAGCCAGAGAGTTTAATGGATTTATTGATCCTGCAAAATCCAATACGATCAATGTAGGATTTAATTACAAAGAAAAGAACCATTCCACGCTGTTTACAACTTACTTCACAGACCTTGAGGATGAAATCGTTTATAACCCCAATTCATTCATTAATGAAAATATTGATAACTCAGAAAAGTATGGCCTAGAAATTCAACATACACACAAGGTAGGAAACAAAACAGTTCTTGGCATTAATTATAATTTTGTTAAAGCAAAAATAGGTAGCAACGCACAAGGCTTTACTGATGGTAATGATATGCCAGGGGTGCCAAGACAAACCCTAATAGCCAATGTGAATTATCAGTTTATAGGTAACGGGTTTATTACTCTCAGTCACGCTTGGCGTGAACGATCTTATGATATGGGTGATTTTGCTAATGCAAGAGATAAAGAGCAACCGCTATACAGCTCCACTGATGTATCAATTAACTATAACCTAAAAAATGTTAGTAAATTTGAGGACGTCGCTATTTTTGGTTCTATTAATAATATCTTTGAGCATACGAATGCCATAGCGGTAAACGGAAACAGTTTCTATGTGTCAAGCTTTGAAAGGTCGTTCTTGGCAGGTATTAAGGTAAATTTTTAAAAAAAAGGGTGACTAGATGTTAGAATTTGTTAATCATTTTTTATTGAGAAACGTTATGCAAATTAAAGAAGAGAAGCTTCTGCATGTCCTTGCGATTGGTGCGCTGCTATTTTTTATCTTTCTTACAAGAATTAGTCACGAGCTAACATCTTTTGCCCTACCAGACGCTAGTCTCATTATTTTTTTTGCTGTGGGAATGTTGTTTAAGTCTGGAAGGCTATTATTTCTCTTTATTTTAACGCTTGTTTTTGTTGATAGTTTTGCTATCTATAAAGAAAGTTACTCTGAAATCGGCCTGCTCAATCTTGGTTACCTGCTGCATCTTTCGATTTACCCTTTAGCATGGTTCGTTGCAAGCAAGATCAAAGCAGGCAATGGTCGTTCATTTAGCCAAGGCGTTCTTTGGGTCATATTGCTAGGTTTCTTGATATCCTATGGAAGTCATTATTACCTTTATATATTACCTTCGAACCCTACTTATAGTCTAATGTCTTTCCTTCAGGATAATTTATGGGCCTATTTACCATCAAACATAGGGTATGCCTTGATTTTGTTCATAGCTTTTATGGTATTAAATAAATATGGGTATTTAGGGCTAAAAGTACGTCCCCATTAAATACTTGTATCTAAGAAACTATAAATCCGATAAGTTTGATATAATTTCGCACGTAAAGTTTTGATGGCCGGATAGCTCAGTCGGTAGAGCAGTGGATTGAAAATCCTCGTGTCGACAGTTCGATTCTGTCTCCGGCCACCATCTTAGTAGACCCTTCATTACCTGCTCGTTCTATTATCGTTATTTAAGAAATCTTGATAAGATTCAAAGATAATGACAAAAAAATACCACATCGGCATCGATCTTGGCGGAACAAAGACAGAGATAGCTATTCTTGACGCCAACCTAGACCTAATATACAAAAAAAGATTGCTAACCGGAAGTGCTAATGGCCCTGAATATATTGTCAGTCAAATAGGTTTATTATATAAAGATGCAAAAGCTTTTATCGGTGCTGCGTCACACAGCGTTGGGGTGGGCACCCCGGGTTCTCTATCTGTAGATAAAGAGCTCCTTAGAAATTCCAACACTCTATGTTTAAATGGCCTGCCGTTAAAAAAATTAATCGAAGACAAAATTCAGCATGAAATATATGTAGAGAACGATGCTAACTGCTTTGCTTTAGCTGAAGCTATTATGGGTTCTGGAAAAGGACATCAACTAGTTTTTGGGGTGATTATGGGGACTGGATGTGGTGGTGGTTTTGTTATTAATCAATCTCTTCGTATAGGGCCCCAGAAAATCGCTGGGGAATGGGGACACTCTGTGCTTCATAGCAATGGTCTTAAATGTTATTGTGGTAAAAATGGTTGTATTGAAATGTACCTCTCTGGGGGTGGACTTGAAAAAATCCTTCAAGACAATAATGTTCTTAATACTACTTCAGAACAATTTTTGAACAGAAAAAGGTATGGGGCAAAAGATCGAGTTATTTTAAATAATTTTTATGCTGACTTTGGGCTCGCACTGGGAAATGTCATCAACATCATTGATCCCGATATTGTTGTACTTGGTGGTGGTCTATCTAACCACCAAGGTCTTTATGATACCGGGAAAAAACTAGCTTATAATAAAATATTTCATGAACATCCAACCACTCCCATAGTAAAAAATATACTGGGGGATTCGTCGGGTGTTATTGGTGCTGCCTTACTTGCAAGGAATTAACCTATGTTATTAATTACCGCTTTTTTTGCATCAGTTTTGACATTCATTTATATTAAGCTGGCAAAGAATGTTATCCGGCTGCGTCGTGAATCTAATATCTCGGTGGGGCATGGAAAATCTGAGCCCTTAGAGAAGTCTATTCGGGCTCACGCCAACTTTAATGAGTATGTCCCTCTTGGTTTAATTCTCATGGCATGCCTTGAGATCAATAATTTTAATACCCTCATTATTATTTTAGTTGGTGGGCTTTTTTTAATAGGAAGATTTTTGCATGCACAATCTTTTCTAAAAGAGGAAATGGATATTGATTTAAGGGTGAAGGGCATGAAGTGCACATTCTGGTCTTTAAGGATTATGTCTGGGTTAAATTTCTTCTCTATCGCTATGTCATTTTTGTAAGATAAGAATGACAATAATTCTCATTCCGATAATTTATTTTCTTATCGGTATAATTAGTCTAAATACAATTACTGGAGATCATTATGAAAGATAATCAAAAAATTATAGATGCATTAAATACGATATTAGAATTCGAATTGGCTGGTGTTGTAAGGTATACGCATTACGCTCTAATGGTCTATGGCTACAGTCGAATTCCCATTACCAGCTGGTTGCGTGATCAAGCTAGTGAATCACTTACCCATGCCAACCAGGCGGGAGAATTAATAACCAACCTTGGTGGTCATCCTTCCCTAGCTATTGGCCCTCTTCTTGAAACACACAACCATGATATTGGGACTATTCTTAGAGAGTCACTTGAGCATGAAAAAGATTCCCTGAATTCTTATAAGGCTTTGCTTAGCTTAGTAGAAGGAGAATCAATCATGTTAGAAGAATATGCAAGGACGATGATTTATACGGAAGAGTTACATCTTGGTGAGGTTGATAAAATGCTCAGAAACCCAGGCGATGTAGAGCCTTTCAGTAAATAACATCACCTATGAAGAATATTGGTCCAGGAGAGCTAAAGACGCTACTCAACAGGGAAGAAGTTATCTTGGTAGATGTTAGAAATGATAACGAAATTGCTAAAGGCATGATTGAAAAAGCATTGCATGTCCCGCTTGCATCGATTGGCGCATGGCTAGAAACACAAAATGCTGATCATCATTATATATTTTATTGTCATGTAGGTGTTCGTTCTGGAACTGCCGGCTTACTCGCTGAGGGTCATCAGTTTAATAATATATATAACTTAGTTGGTGGTGTTCTAGCTTGGCATCAAGCTGGATATGAGTTTACGCAGAAATGATTAACTTTGATGCGGAAGTCGATGCTGTAGGATTGAAGTGTCCAATGCCTATGCTCAAATGTAAGAAGGGTCTTAACCAGCTTGAAAAAAAAGGGGTGCTAAAAATCACGACTACGGACAAAGACGCAAAAAAAGATTTTGATTTTTTCTGCAAGCAAACCGGACATAAAATTTTATCGATTGAGGATCATGAAAGCGTAACAACGTTCTTTATTGAAAAATCTTAGTTCAAATTTCGAAGCTGTTTAATAAACTTTGTCTTTGAGGCAGTAAAACTCTCTAGCCTATCTTTTTCTTGGCTAATAACCTCAGATGGTGCTTTAGCAACAAAATTTGCATTATCTAATTTAGAACGAGCTTTGTTAATTTCATTCTCTAGGCGAGTTATTTCTTTTTGTAATCTTGCCTTTTCCACCTCGACGTCTATCTCAATATTCAACATTAACTTATAGTCGTTAATGATTGCTACTGGAGCTTCTTTTTTTGGTAGGTCGTCACTGACCTCTACGCTAGAAAGCTTAGCCAAACCAATTAGGTAAGGAATGAACGATGCAGCTTCTGCATCATTTCCTGCTAAAGCTAGGGGTATCTTTTCTGCTGGAGAGATATTCATCTCACCTCTCAGACTTCTGCAATGCTCTACCATTTGTTTTAGCGTATCCATCCATTTGACTGAGTCTGCGTCAACTTTCTCTTCTCTTGATTGTGGAAATGGCTCTAACATAATGGAGTCATTATTCTTCAAAGTCATAGGGCCAATGATTTGCCATATTTCCTCGGTAATAAAAGGTATGACAGGATGGGCTATTCTTAAGATAGTTTCTAAAGTAGTCAACAAGGTCCTTCTGGTTGCCCTCTTCTCTGCTTCGCCTCCTTGCAGGATTTGAACTTTTGCTAATTCTAGGTACCAATCACAATACTCATCCCAAATAAATTGATAAATTTCCTGAGAAACCAGATCGAACCGATAATCTTCATAAGCTCGCTCAATGTTCTTTAAGCTTAATTGCAGCCTGCTCACAATCCATCTGTCTGCTTTTGAAAAGCTCAAATAACCATCGACACATTCATCAAAACCGTTGTCATCCGTTTTGCAATTCATCAAAACAAACCGTGATGCATTCCATAATTTATTACAAAAATTTCGGTAGCCATCGCATCGCTGTAAATCAAATTTGATATCTCTTCCAGGACTTGCAAGACTGGCAAAAGTGAAACGCAGTGCATCGGTACCATAGGATGAAATGCCCTCTGGAAATTCTTTAGTTGTCTTCTTAATAATCGATTCTGCTTGTTTTGGATTCATCAAACCTGTGGTTCGTTTCTTCAATAAGTCATCCAGAGAAATGCCATCAATTAAATCTATTGGATCAAGAACATTGCCTTTCGATTTACTCATTTTTTGGCCTTCTGCATCACGGATCAATCCATGGACATACACATGCTTAAAAGGAATCCGGTTCGTGACATACTTTGTCATCATCACCATACGCGCCACCCAGAAAAAGATAATATCGAAGCCTGTTACAAGGACTGAGGAGGGTAAATATCTATCTAAGGCTGAATTAGATTGTGCAGGATATCCTGGAGTCCAATCTAATGTAGAAAACGGCCATAGCGCTGAAGAAAACCAGGTATCTAACACATCGTCATCTCTTCTTAGTTGGCCCGTGTAGCCATCATTCTTTGCCAAGCTCTGCGCTTCCTCTAATGTGTGTGCCACGAAAATCTCTTGGTTATCTCCATACCATGCTGGTATCTGATGGCCCCACCAAAGCTGTCGAGAAATACACCAGTCCTGAATATTTTCTAGCCATTGATTGTAGGTATTAACCCAATTTTCTGGATAAAACTTAATCTCTCCAGCCTTGACTACATCCAACGCCTCCTGCGCAATACTTTTGCCATTTGCCGTATTACTTTTTGTCATTGCAACATACCACTGGTCGGTTAACATAGGCTCAATAACTGTCCCTGTTCTGTCGCCTTTAGGAATTTTTAATGCATGTTTTTCTATTTTTTCTAAATAAGACTTTGCCTTAAGATCTTCAATAATTTTTTTTCTCGCCTCAAACCTATCCATTCCTTCATAAACAGGTGTTCCGTTTTCATTAATTTGCCCATCTAAAGTTAAAATATTAATCATAGGTAGATTATGTCTTTGGCCTACAGCGTAATCATTAAAGTCGTGCGCTGGAGTCACCTTAACTACTCCTGTTCCAAAGGTTGGATCTACGTAATCATCAGCAATAATAGGAATTTCCCTGTCTATTAGAGGAATAAGAACCATCTTTCCAATGTATTTTTTATAGCGGTCATCGTCTGGGTGAACCATGAGCGCTGAGTCGCCCAGCATAGTCTCTGGTCTTGTAGTTGCAATGGTGAGGCTAGTTTTGCTATCAGTGAGCGGATAATTAATATGCCATAAGAAGCCATTTCCATCCTCTTGAACTACCTCAAGATCTGATACCGCAGTTTGTAAAGTCACGTCCCAATTCACCAGTCTTTTTCCACGATAAATTAATCCATCACGGTATAGCTTTACAAAAACCTCCGTTACGCTTTTGGACAATCCTTCGTCCATTGTAAATCGTTCTCTGCCCCAATCGGGTGAAGTCCCTAGACGTCGCATTTGTTTAGTAATCGCTCCGCCTGAAAAATTCTTCCATTCCCATACTTTTTCAATAAATTTCTCTCGCCCTAAATCATGGCGTGAAATGCCTTGCTGATCTAACTGTCTTTCTACAACAATTTGCGTAGCAATGCCTGCATGGTCGGTACCTGGCTGCCAAAGGGTATTGTCGCCCTTCATCCGATGATACCGCGTTAGCATATCCATTAGTGTTTGGTTAAACCCATGTCCCATATGAAGCTGACCGGTGACATTAGGAGGGGGCAGTAAAATAGAAAAGTTCTCTAGCTTTGTATCGTCTTGGCCAATCTGGTAATAACCCTTAGACTCCCAAAATTCATACCATTTATTTTCAATATCTACTGGAGCAAATGATTTAGGTAATTCTTTTTTCATGAAAAGTTTTTCTTTAGTAAGATCATAATTCTATCATGGTAGCTTTGTTGCGGCACTGAGCTATTTTTCTGAACAAACCTTGCAAGCTGGGTCTTTTTTTACCGTAAACATTTGCCATTTCATACTCTTAATATCAAGTGTTCCCAATGACCCTACCAAAGTCTCGCCAATACTTAAGAGTATTTTTATTACCTCGGCTGCTTGTGCTGAGCCAATCATTCCTACCAAAGGCGCAAAAACACCATGATCAGAGCATCGTAATTCCTGATCATCTTGGGTGTCTGGAAATAAACACTCGTAACAAGGAGAAAGAGGGTTTCTAAAATCAAATACACTAAGTTGTCCCTCAAACTTTATAGCTGCTCCGGAGACTAACGGTTTTTTTAAGTCGAATGCAATCTGATTGAGAGCATATCGAGTAGTAAAGTTGTCTGAACAGTCGATAATGACATCTGCATTAGTAGCAATTTTTTTCATGGAGGCTATATCTAGTTTGCCCTCTACTGGTATGACGTTAATTTCCAGGTTAACTTTGTTGAGAAAGTGTTTAGCGGATACTGCCTTATTGATACCTATGGTCGATTCAGAATGTAATATTTGTCTTTGTAAATTACTGAGATCTACATCATCAAAATCACAAACTGTAAGAGTTCCCACTCCAGAAGAAGCCAGATAAATTGCTACTGGAGAGCCTAAGCCACCTGCACCAACAATCAAAGCATGACTATTAAGTAATTTTTCTTGTCCAGCATACTCAATTTCTGGCAAAAGAATATGTCGGCTGTACCTTTCTAATTGATTATCTTGCATATGCTCAATTCTAAAGGAATTTATAGGTTTCAAAAAAGATTTGGAAAGATAATTTTAATAATGGGGTGGCTGATGGGGCTCGAACCCACGACAACTGGAATCACAATCCAGGACTCTACCAACTGAGCTACAGCATCTTAGGGCCACCTAGCTATTCTCGCACTGTTACCAACGCTTGTGAGCGACCAATGATTTCTATTTAACAATACTTAAGCGTTTATCCTTCCTACTTATTAGAAACATTATCTTGCCTTGCCTTTACTGGTGCGCCATCACACTGACACTTCCTCTCTACTTATAATGATATTTCAGCGTTAAGCCTTATCATCACTACTTCTTATCAGGGACATAATTACTATCCCTTACATACTTAAAGGTTTTTAATGTAAATATTCTTATATAGTATGATCAAATCATATAATATGGTTTTATTTTAAATTCTAAAGACTTTGTTTTTGGCTAAAAAAGAACAAGACAATTTGGCTGCTTTGTTAGTTTTAATTGCAGATCATTACAAAATTAAAACTAATCAGAATCAACTTAAAGCGGGGTTGCCTCTAGTAAACGAGAGACTCACTCCTGATCTCTTTATTCGTGCAGCAGCAAAAGTTGGTTTATTCGCAAAATTAGTACCCCGTAGACTGAGTAAGATATCATCACTTTTGCTTCCCGCAATAATAAATCTCAAAAATGAGGATTGTTTTCTCTTAAAAAAAATTGACCTTAAAAAAAATAGTGCGCATATTGTTACCTCAGAAAATATTAAAAAAATAATTAGCCTTCCTGAATTAGAGGATATATATGATGGGACTATTTTTCTAATTTCAGATAACTATAAGTTTGACGTGAGGTCATCAGAAACTCAAGGCCAAAAAAATGATCATTGGTTTTGGGGAACAATAGCTTTATCTTGGAGAATCTATCGAGATGTTCTTGTTGCTTCTTTATTAATCAATGTATTTGCTTTAGTAGGACCACTTTTTACGATGAACGTTTATGATCGTGTCGTTCCGAACCAAGCAATCGATACCCTTTGGGTATTAGCATCGGGTGTTTTTTTGGTTTATATATTTGATTTCATCATTAGGATGTTAAGAGGTTATTTTGTAGATATTGCTGGAAAAAAATCTGATATTTTAATTTCTGCTAATATTTTTGAACGGGTAATGGGTATGAAGCTCATTAATAGACCCACTTCGGTTGGAGCCTTTGCTAGTAATTTAAAAGATTTTGAAAGTATTCGTGACTTTATCACCTCAGCAACCATTATTTCAGCAATTGATTTGCCTTTTGTTATTATTTTTTTACTTGTCATTGCTTACATTGGAAATGCCTTAGTCTTTATTCCAATAATCGCAATTGTGTTAATAGTGCTTTATGGAATTTTAATTCAACCAGCCCTAAGGTCTTCAATAGAAAAATCCTTTAAGGCATCCGCACAGAAAAATGCTACGTTAATTGAAAGTTTGAATGGTATAGAAACTGTAAAAACTCATCGTATGGAAGGGGCAATGCAGTCACGTTGGGAAAGATCTACTGCCTATATTTCTGACTGGAGTATTCGATCTAAATTTATTTCTTCCTCAGCAGCTAATTTCTGTCTTTTTATTCAGCAAATGAGTGTGGTAGGTGTAATCATTTATGGTGTTTATCTTATAGGAGCGGGCGAGGTAACAATGGGTGGACTAATAGCAACGGTTCTATTAACCTCAAGAGCGATAAGCCCAGTTGCTCAGGCAACAAATTTATCTACACGTTTTTATCAGGCTAAATCTGCCTACAATTCATTGAGTAATATCATGAACCTTCCGATTGAAAGGCAAAATAATACGGAGTACCTAGACCTTGAAAAGATAAAAGGGAATATTGATTTTGAGAATGTAAGTTTTACTTATCCGAATGAAAAAGAATCAGTACTAAAAAATATAAATATAAAAATAAAGGCAGGTGAAAGAGTTGGCTTTTTAGGTAGGGTTGGATCAGGTAAGTCTACTATTTTCAAATTAATCCTTAAGCTATATGATCAAGACCAGGGAATGATCAAGTTTGATGGCCTTGATAGTAATCAGATAAATATTGAAGAATTGAGAAAGCATATCGGTTATATTGATCAAAACCCTAATCTTTTTTTTGGTTCTTTAAAAGACAATATTGTAAGTGGATTCCCTGATGCAAGTGATGAACAAATGTTAGTAGCTTCAAAGCTATCAGGTGTGGATATTTTTGCATCGAGCCATCCGCTAGGTTACTCAATGCCAGTAGGGGAGAGGGGAGAAAGGCTTTCGGTAGGTCAAAGGCAGAGTGTAGCAATTGCTAGAGCTTTGATTGGACATAGTTCTATTTTGTTACTCGATGAACCAACGAGCTCACTGGATAAGGTTAATGAAAATATGCTTAAAAAAAATTTACATGCATCTAGCGCAGATAAAACACTTTTACTCATTACACATAGGACGTCTATGTTGGATATAGTTGACCGTATTATTATTATCGAAGGGGGAAAAGTAGTAGCTGATGGTCCTAAAAAGGAAATCTTGAATTCATTAACAAATTCAACATCATGAAAAAAGATTCTAAAAAAATTAACGATTTTGATATGCTTTCAAAGCAAGATTTTGGTTTTATCTCAAGCAAAAGTAAAGCAATTTTACTTAAAACACCAGTTGGCGCTAGAAATTTAATGATTATTATTGGCCTTTTTTTTCTATTTGCTTTGATATGGGCTAGCTTTGCTGAAACAGAGGAAATTACGACTGGAACGGGAAGGGTGGTGCCTGAAAAAAAATTACATTCTCTTCAAAGTTTAGAGGGGGGAATTATTTCTGAATTATTCGTAAATGTTGGTGATCTTGTAGAGAAAAATATGCCTTTAATAAGAATCGACGCCACTCAACAAAACTCAAATTTAGAGCAAATAACTAAGCAAATAGATGTATTGAATGCTACAAAAGAGAGGCTTACTGCAGAATTAGAAGGGAGGCCATTAAATTTTTCTATAACTCTTCAAAAGTCTATCCCTAAGCTTTTAGAGAAAGAAGAGCAATTATATAAGTCAAGAACAAAGCAGTATCTAGCGAACAAAAATTATTACGACGAAAAAATTAATGATGCAAATAGTATAAAAAAATATACGGGAAAATCACTCCTACTTACAAAAAAAGAATTAGATGCCACTAAGCCTCTTTTAAAAGACAGAGCAGTTTCAGAAGTAGAAGTTTTTAAGCTTGAGAACTCATACAATCAATTGAAAAGTAAATTTGCATCTGCATTAATAGAAATAAAGGCATTAACTTCCCAACGAGATGAAAAATTATTGTCCTACAGGAATGAAACACAGGAACAGTTGAGTGAGGTTATTGGAAATATTAAGATTATCAAGCCTTCAGAGGTCGGGGCGCAAGATAGAGTCTCAAGAGCAATTATAAGATCACCCATAAATGGAATTGTACAAAGAGTCCTTTCAGCTACAATAGGATCAGTTGTTCAGCCAGGGGCAGATATTATTGAAATTCTTCCCTTAGAGGATACTTTGATAATCGAGGCTAAAGTAAACCCAAATGATATTGGTTTTATTAAAGAAGGACAAAAAGCTACAGTCAAATTTACTGCTTTTGATTTTACAATTTACGGAGGGCTAGAAGGGGAGCTTATCCATATAAGCCCTGATGCGATAGTAGAAAAGAATGGAAACACTGTGGAGACCTTTTATCGGATAAAGGTTAAAACCAAAAAAAATTATTTGGGTCCAGATAGCAACCCCTTGAAGATAATTCCTGGAATGGAATCTGAAGTTGATATCTTAACAGGAAAAAAAACAATCCTCAGCTTTCTATTAAAACCAGTTTTAAGAGCAAAATATAGCTCTTTGCGAGAGCGATAATTCAGATTTAAATTAATTTAAATTTAGAAATTTATTTTAAATATTATTAAGTAAAATAATTTTTACTAAGCTATTGAATATAAATGTCTTTAATTTTGAAAAACTCTAGACTAGGTTATAATGGTTTTTTAAAAATTAAAGTAAATTCTACTTACGTTCATAATGAATTTAATAGCATATAAAAATAAGAATTGAAGCGGTTTTAATGTGCTTTCAAATAAAATAATATGCTTTCAAATAAAATAAAAAGTTGTTTATTAGCAGTAGCTTTAACGGTTGGCCTTTTGTCGTTAATCGCGTCGCTTTCCTATCTTATTGTCACAAATCAAGAGTTCATCAATAACTTCTTTGGAAAAGATAAAGAAAATAAACTCGAAGTTCTTAATGAAAAAATTAAGGATGTCCAAAGCAGTGAAGAAAATAACTCCAATCAACTCAAAAAAACTATTGATGAAATTTCTGAACAACTTGCACTAATGAATAAAAAATACGCTGTTGACCAGGCAGCACTCGCAAATAAAATAAAAAAAATTAATTCTGTTCAACAAAAGGAATTAATTGACAAACAGAAGGTAAATAGAATTTCTAAAAATTTTAATATTGATGATAATGAAATAAAAATTCCAGAGTCGGGTGTCACGTTAGAGGATTCAATTAATAAAAATATAGATTTGGTTACAAGCGTTAATGATGAGTCAGTAAACAAAGAGTTTCTTAAATTTACCTCCTCAATTCAAAACAACAATCAAAGCGAGGTTGGCCAACCCCTGGGCACAATATATTCTATAATCACTTCAGCAACAAACTATAATCCTGAGGTCTTAAAAAAAGGATTTGATGTTGAATCTTTGAGGAGCTCAATTTCTGTTGCAGAAAGTGATAAATATCCAACTGTTGATTTTTCTGGTAGGGCTGGACAAGAATACAACTGGAAGGAAAATGCTTCAGGTGAAAAAAAATCATACATGAGAGATGAGTTTTCTCTCATTGCTAAACAAAATTTATATGACGGTGGCCAAACAACAGCAGAAATTAACCGAGTTAAAGCAGATTTTCAATCAAATGTATATCAATTAAAACAGGTTCGTCAAGATATTGCCCTTAGGGCAGCATTTGTTTATTTTGACCTAATTAGATATAAAGAAATGCTTGATCAAGCGACTGTATTTGTTAAGTCAAATTTTAGGACCTCAAAAGTAGCAAGTTTGAGATACGATCGACGCGTTTCAGATGCATCTGAATTTCAAGCAATTAAAGGCCGCTTAGAAAATAGTAAGGCAAACTTTATATCTGCATTTAATAATTTTGAGGATAGTCGATCAAGGTTTAAATCTATAGTAGGTTATTTACCATCGTTTGATTTTCCCACAAAAAAAATTAATCTCGAATTTATTAATCAAAAAATGATTCCAAAGTCGATTCAAAAGATGGTAGATGTTTCTGTTTTAAGGCATCCAACTATGTTGGCTGCCGCTCAAGATATCGAGGAGGCAAAGCAGGAATATAGAAGAACTGAAGCTGAGGGAAGCCCTAGTATCGACCTTGAGTTATCAGGTATTAGGACGGATAACGAATATTATGGAGGCAATGGTACTTCTGATAGAAGGTACGGCACTGCCATGCTTACTATGAATTATAATATTTTTGATGGTGGCAGAATTAAATCAAAAAAATCAGAAAAATTTCAGCAAGTTAAAGCGACCGAAGCCCTTTATGAGCAGAGAAAGAGAGAGGTCGAAGATAGTGCCAGACTGGCATGGCGTTCATATGTTTCATTAATTCGCCAACTTGACCCTTTAAAAAAAGAATTAGATGCTGCAAAATTGACTGATGCTGTCTTTGATAGACAGTTTAGTATTGGTCGATCTAAATTAATCGAAACTGCAGAAAAAAAAGAGCTAGTATTTGAGGCACAAGTTAATGGCATTAATGCTGAATTTGATTTTCTTTATTCTGGCTTTAGGGTGCTTCATGCCTGCGGTGATATTTTAAAATTATTAGAGAAAGAAAATAGCGAGCAAAACATATGCAAATAATTATCTCAATTTTATTAAAAATAATAACTTATCTGACTCTCGCCCTACCTTTAGAGTATAACTTAAGGTTGAAGGTAAATATTATGATAAATAAGACCCTTATAGAGACAGGAATTTAAATGGCTAGGACTGTTACTTTTAATGAGGAACATCCAACATTAAGCGTTAGTGGAGTGAGTCCTGGAAGCAGTCCTAATGAGATATCAATTATCTTTACTATTGACAAAGTAAGTGATTCTGATATTTCAACGTCTTATTTGTTAATGGTAAATGGGAATAGTGAGGATGCTTCAATAGAGGGTGAGGTTTTCTTCAAAGAAGGTGAAGTGACTAAAACAATAACAGTGTCGATACCACCACTGTCTGAATCTATCGAAAATCTCAATATATCCCTTATTAATCCAAGAAATACGAATCTGAGCCCTAAAGGAACAATCATTCAATCAGAGACAGCTGATTCAACAACTCCAGCATCTGACCAAAAAGATACGATTAGCCCAACAGATGTAGGCAGAATGTATATTTTTAACCTTAAGGAAGTCTCAGCAACATTTTATGAGCCCACTGACAGTATTATAGATACAGTATCTAATTTGATTTCAAGGGGAAAATTAAAGAGAGCTGCTAAAAAACAGCAAAGAGCTTTAAAGGATGATGACGTTATTAGCCAGGATTTATCTAACACAGGTCTAGACATACAAAATAGTGCGGCCAGTGAGCAAGCATCACAGGTAAGTTCAAAAAGAGCTGCGCGGAGATTAGCAAGGGTCTTGAGGAAGGCTAGTCGTTCAACCAAAGACGATATGGTCGATGGTAGAGAAGACCTAACTACACTTACTGTTTCAAGAAGTGCCTCAGAGGTACTTCCGAGTACAGAATTTAAATCTTCTCCTAGGGAAAGAGGAAAAGCAAAATCTACTTCTGAATTTCTTAAGGGTTTTGGTTCGGATGATGATACTTCTGCAATAAGCATCCCAAATATCTCCATCAATGATGTTACCTCAATAAATGAGTCAGGTACTCAAGTCTTTACTGTTACCTTATCAAAAACTAGTACAAGTTATATTTATGTTGACTATGAAACAGTCGAAATAACTGCGGATGAGGGAGTTGACTATACTGGCGTAAGTGGGAAATTAACTTTCGCACCAGGATCAACAACAGCAACAATTAGTGTTCCAATTATTACAGATACGTTAGATGAGTCGAATGAGGTTTTTAAAGTTCTTCTATCAGACCCGCTTGGAGCAACTCTTTCTGATGACACGGGTCTTCTAACAATTTCTGATGATGACGGTATTTCAGTTTCTCCTTCAAATGTGACTGTCACGGAAGCAGCAGGAAGTTCGACAGCTTCAATGACAATGACCCTTGGTCAGCCATCAGATAGCACAGTTACAGTTGATTGGGCAACTGCAGATAATAGTGCATCAGCTGGAGTTGATTATACTGCATCCTCTGGAACCGTTACCTTTGCTCCAGGGGAAACATCCAAGACGTTTTCAGTTACTGTCTTAGCTGATCTTGTAGATGAAGCTACTGAAACTATTGACATTGATTTATCTAATCCCACAGGCGGGGCTATTATCGACTCAACAAAAGCAACGATTACTATTGTTGATAATGATGACCTTCCCTCATTGGCTGTTAGTGACGTGACTATTGATGAAGATAATACAACGGCAGTATTTACGGTGACCTTATCCGCAGCATCCGGTCAGGATGTGACGGTCAATTATGCTAGCTCTGATGTGAGTGCCTCAGCAGGGAGTGATTACACTTCCTCAACTGGGACGGTCACAATCCTTGCGGGGAATACAACACAAACAATTAGTATCGCTGTTTTAGAAGATGCGCTTAATGAGATCAATGAAACTGCCACACTGACTTTATCGAGTCCCACTAATGCGACCATTAGTGATGCGACTGGAACCTTAACGATTGTGGACGATGACACAGCACCTTCATTATCCATTAACGATGTGTCTTATACCGAGTCAGGTTCAGCAGGGAACGCCACCTTTACGGTGACCTTATCTGAGGTGTCAGCTCAAAATGTCACTGTTAATTATGCGTCATCTAATAATACAGCCACCGCAGGATCTGACTATACTGCTGCTTCTGGGACGGTAACGATTGCCGCCGGAGCAACTTCGGCAACCTTCAATGTGCCAGTCTCAACAGACACCTTAGACGAAGCATCGGAAACTGCCACACTGACTTTATCGAGTCCCACTAATGCGACCATTAGTGATGCGACTGGAACCTTAACGATTGTGGATGATGATGCAGCACCTTCATTATCCATTAACGATGTGTCTTATACCGAATCTGGAACTGGTGGCAATGCCACCTTTACGGTGACCTTATCTGAGGTGTCAGCTCAAAATGTCACTGTTAATTATGCGTCATCTAATAATACAGCCACCGCAGGATCTGACTATACTGCTGCTTCTGGGACGGTAACGATTGCCGCCGGAGCAACTTCGGCAACCTTCAATGTGCCAGTCTCAACAGACACCTTAGACGAAGCATCGGAAACTGCCACACTGACTTTATCGAGTCCCACTAATGCGACCATTAGTGATGCGACTGGAACCTTAACCATTGTGGATGACGATGCTACTCCAAGTTTATCCATTAACGATGTGTCTTTTAACGAAACGTCAGGTAACGCTACCTTTACGGTGACCCTATCTGAAGTCTCTGGTCAGGATGTTGTGGTTAGTTTTGCAACTTCTAATGATACCGCCACAGCAGGATCTGACTATACTTCAGGAACAGGCACAGTTACTATTCCGGCTGGATCAACTTCAACGACCTTTAATGTTGCTGTGATTGGAGATAATTTAGATGAGCCCAATGAAACATTCGATGTCACTTTGTCTAGCCCAACGGGAGCTACGATTAGTGATGCCACCGGGACCTTAACGATTGTGGATGATGATGCTACTCCAAGTTTATCCATTAACGATGTGTCTTATACCGAATCTGGAACTGGTGGCAATGCCACCTTTACGGTGACCTTATCTGAAGCGTCGGCTCAAGAAGTGACGGTCAATTATGCGTCATCTAATAATACAGCCACCGCAGGATCTGACTATACTGCTGCTTCTGGGACGGTAACGATTGCCGC
>Ga0209502_10000701_pt1 | contig 34163 bp, 33 predicted proteins | sample ArcticOcean_MG_C_10_FD_187442 | JGI IMG/M metagenome (GOLD analysis project Ga0209502, IMG submission 187442) | Marine microbial communities from western Arctic Ocean - ArcticOcean_MG_CB11_90 (SPAdes) (version 2) | ecosystem: Environmental > Aquatic > Marine > Oceanic | place: Arctic Ocean... | reverse complement strand
AAGGAGTTAGAATCCTGGTTCGTTGACTACGGTCATTTGGAGAAGAACTGGCGCAAAGATTGGGGCAAACTCTAAGATTTAGAAAATATATTGCTCTATATAAAGGCTTTTTCACAACAGGATTCAACCCAAAATTAAAAAGGTTCGTACACGTTTTGGTAATGATTTGAAAGTGAAAGTGTGAAAGCGTGAACAAAGTGTGAAAAAAATTTGATGGCTGATATAGGTTTGAGATATGTTTTCACGTTTTCACGTTTTCACACCTATTTACTCAAATATTTTTTAACTTTAATTTCCATCGTGAGATTTCCTTATAGAGGTAATTTCCAATTGTGGGTTAAGTACATTCCAAAACTTAGTTTATGTTTGTTATAAGTGTAATAATAAAAAGAGAGCCAAAAAACTAAATAAATTTATGACTGATGAGAATTTGTCTAGAGATATTATTTTCAAAAAATTAACAGTTTTAGATAAAGGTTTTTAAAAAATATTTTAAATTCATTAAAGGTTACTAGATCCGTTTCCTAATCAACATTGGGCCATAGAGGGTTTGAGCGATTGATAGTTTTTTTCAGCAGGAAAGTTTATTGAGATTCTAAAACAACCATGATCAATTTAATACCATCCAATGACCATGGGCGATTTATTCAAATATGTTTCTTTATATAAAGCTTTTTCACAACAGGATTCAACCCTAAATTAAAAAGTCTTCGCACACGTTCGGTAGTGATTTGAAGAGTGAAAGTGTGAAAGCGTGAACAAAGTGTGAAAAAAATTTGATGGCTGATATAGATTTAAGACATGTTTTCACGTTTTCACGTTTTCACACCTATTTACTCAAATATTTTTTAACTTTAATTTCCATCGTGAGATTTCCTTATAGAGGTAATTTCCAATTATTGATTGCAAATATTGTTAATTAAATTTTGAATTTCATCTGATTTCCAAACAGTAATATTGCCACTTATTTTTATCGGTTTTGGATATTTTCCTTTTTTGACTCCATCCCACCATGAGGACTTTGAAATAGGAAAAATAGGAAGAATAGGGGGGTTGGCTTTATTATCGCCTATGATATGTTTTAATCTTAAAAGGTGGGGTGTTATTTCTTGTATTTGATCCATTTAAATCTCCATTGTTTTATAAAACTCAATTACTTTCACATTTTTATTATTTAAATAGTCATCCCACTTTTGCATCAGTTGACGTCTTTTTTCCATTAAGTTACCACGTCTGTAGGCAGCTTCGGTTTTATTTGATATTGCATGAGCAAGGGCCATTTCAGAAACTTCATTAGCAAAATTAGTTGTCTCACTTGCCCAAACTTTAAAAGAGGATCGCATTCCATGAACTGTAGCATCAACATTAAGTCGTTTTTTTAAAGCAAGTCTCATTGTGTTATTCGACAATATTTTCCCATTAATATCGCTTGGAAAAATAAGATCATTGGAAACAATGGTTTTTTTAGCGGTATTTAAAATATCTATCATACTCTTAGTAAGAGGTACTTGATGTTCTTTTCCTGCTTTCATTCTTTTACCAGGAATAATCCAAAGTTTTTTTAGTAAATCTATTTCGCTCCATTGAGCGTTTAATACTTCATTAGTTCGGCATGCAGATAATATTGTGAACTCTAAAGCTGATTTAGTAGGAGCACTTATTTTACTCTTTCTTAATTGCTGAATTATCTCAGGCAATTTTTCAAATTCTAATGATTTATGATGTTCATCAGATCTTGGTTGTTTAGGTAAAGCTTGTTCAGCTAGTTCAACTGGATCATCCCCTTGATAATAACCTTGTGCTCTTGACCATTTGATAACCATTCGGAGTCTTTGTTTTATTTTTCTAGCAGTATCACCTTTTGTATTCCATATAGGAGTCAGTACTCTTAATATGTCAGCAGATGAAACTTGAGAAATTGGTAAATTGCCAATCACTGGAAAAACATGATGTTCAAAAGATGCAATCCATTGTTTTCCAAATTTATCATTTCTCCATGTAGGTAGATTAATTTGATGAACTTTTTTAGTGCAGTGTATTAACGTAGCTTGAAGTCCTTTATTTTTTTGTCTTTCTAGAATAGGGTCACCGCCTGATCTAGCTATCTTTCTATACTGATAAGCAAGTTCCCTTGCTTCCTCTAGAGAAACCGTAGATATCCCTCCCAATCCCATGTCTCGTCTTCTTCCTCGAATTATTAACCTTAAAATCCATCTTCTTGCTCCTGATTTATCTATTTCAAGATACAGGTTATTACCATCAGCATATCTTCCAGAATTATTTAATTTTTTTACCGTCAATGCAGTAAGTTTATTAATTGGGTGTTTTTTTGTCATTTTACCCCACAAAATACCCCACATTATAACTCGGATTCTTATGGATGGCAATAGACTTTATAAAATAATAAAGTACATAAGTAATTGTAATTACTTGCAATTTATATGTAATTGCTTGCAAGTAGTTGGGTGTATATTTGATGTTATGGCGGAGGGAGGGGGATTCGAACCCCCGAAAGGGATTTCTCCCTTTAACGATTTAGCAAACCGGCGCCTTCAGCCACTCGGCCACCCCTCCGCAGCTTCGTTTTATGTCTAGAATGGCCTACTTCACGCCGTATGTACTCTTCTATTACTCAAATGGAGTAATTATTTCAAGTTTTTTTAATGTTACTTCTAAAATAATTTTTGTTATGATAAGAATTGTTTTTTATTTGAGGATAACTATATGGATTTATTATCAGGGATGAGAGTTTTCGTTTCTATTGCTGATAACGGTTCTCTTGCAAAAGCAGGAAGGCAAATGGATTTATCGCCTTCTGTTGTTTCTAAAAGTATTTCTGCTCTTGAAGATCGCTTAGGAGCTAGGTTATTAAATAGAACAACTCGTTCTGTTTCATTAACTGAAGTAGGATTTGCTTATCTTGATAGGGCAAGGAGAATTATTGGAGATGTTGATGAAGCTGAAGCAGCTGTTTCAAGCGCCACAAATGCTCCGCGTGGACACTTAAGAATTACAGCGCCTAGTACTTTTTCTTATAGACATGTTGCTCCACATCTTCCTCTTTTTAGAGAAAGGTATCCTGAAGTTGAAATAGAAATGGTTATTTCTGATAATGAATTAGATCTAATAGATAATAATATTGACCTAGGAATTAGGATAGCTTTAATGAAAGACTCATCTCTAATAGCTAGAAAACTTGCTCCAAATCCTAGAACTTTATTTGCTTCTCCATCATATATTAAAAGAAAGGGTAAACCTAATCACCCAGATGATTTGGGTAAGCACGATATAATTTCATTTAGAAATGGAAGTCCTTATAATGATTGGCATTTTCTTGTGGATGGAAAGATAAGGTTAATACATGCAAAAGGAATGTTACAATTAAACCATGGAGATGCTATTCTTAGATCTGCAATTAATGGTGGTGGTTTAGCTATGTTATCTAGATTTGTTGTTGGAAGGCATATTGCTGCAGGGACATTGGTTTCAATACTAGATGAATATGTTCAAGAAGATTACCCTATTTATGCCGTATATCCAAGTGGCAAGCATTTGTCACCAAAGGTAAGGGCGTTTCTTGACTTTTTAATAGAAATTTATGGGCCAGTTCCTTATTGGGATGAAGCAGGTGACCACAATTCTGAAGCCGCTAAAAGAACAGCAATTTAACTTAGACATTTTGTCCTGCCACAAAACCTGATGACCAAGCCCATTGAAAATTATGTCCACCCAAATGTCCTGTTACGTCTAAAACTTCACCAATAAAAAACAACCCAGGATGTTTTATACATTCCATTGTAGAGGATGAAATTTCTTTGGTGTCAATCCCTCCAAGTGTAACCTCCGCTGTTTTATAACCTTCAGTGCCCTTTGGGTAGACAATCCAGTTGTTAACAAAGTCTGATAATTTTTTTAATATTTCATTAGAAGCATCCGCAATTTTTTGATTAATTAAAAATTTATTGCATATAGCTAATGCTAATTTATTTGGAAGATAATCTGCTAAAACATTAGATAAAGTTTGTTTAGGAGTTTCATTGCGTCTTTGTTTTAATATTATATCCATATTATGCCCAGGTAATAAATTGATGCTAATCGGTTGTCCAGATTTCCAATAAGATGAAATCTGTAAAATTGAAGGACCACTTATTCCTCTATGAGTAAAAATTAAACCTTCATTAAAAATAGTTTTATCAACTTTAACAGAAGCATTTAATGATACTCCCGCTAGGGATTTGCAAAATTCTAATTCTTTTTCTTCAAATGTTAAAGGTACTAATGCAGGTAATAAGTCAGTAACCTTTAAATCAAATTGTTTGGCAATTCTGTAGCCAAAATCACTTGCTCCAATTTTTGGAATAGACAAGCCTCCTGTAGCAATAACCATAGATTTAGATGTGTAAGTTCCTTTGTTTGTTTTTATTATATATTCGTTTTCAGTTTTAGATAAACTTATTACTTTGGTTTCTAAATCAATATTTACATTATTTTCAATACATTCTTTAACCAGCATATCAATGATTTCTTTAGCAGAAGTGTTGCAAAATAATTGTCCTAATTTTTTTTCAAAAAACTCAATATTATGTTTTTCTATTAAATCTATAAAATCATTTTGAGTATATTTTGCAAAAGCTGATTTGCAGAAATGTTTGTTATTAGATAAAAAATTACTTGGGTTAGAATATAAATTTGTAAAATTACATCTTCCACCACCTGAGATTCTTATTTTTTCGGCTATTTTTGTTGAATGATCAATTAAGAAAACTATTTTTCCTCTTTTCCCCGCTTCTATAGCTGACATTAATCCTGCTGCGCCTGCTCCAATAATTATAACATCGTATTTTTTGTTCATAAAAGGCAATCATAATTAAAATTAAAAAGAGGAGTTTATAGAAAATACTTTATAACATCAAAAGCTTTTCTTTACTTTATTGATTTTGAAGACTAAAAGATCAATCTAGTAATTAATTATATTAAAATATGAAATATGTATAAATTATTTCTTGAAATTACTTCTTTTTAAACTCTGAAAGCTGATTATGTTAGAAACATCTGGAATCCCTAGTGCTATTATCAATGCGATGACGCAAAAGGGTTATGAAAAATTAACCCCTGTTCAAGAAGAAGTATCAAAAAAAGAATATTCTGGCTCGGATTTACTTGTATCTGCCCAAACTGGTTCGGGAAAAACTATAGCTTTTGGTATGGCCATAGTTGAGAATTTAACAACTGATAATCAATTATTTAAAACTCCAAAGTCTCCTGAGGCATTAATTATTGTTCCGACAAGAGAACTAGCTTTACAAGTTAAAAATGAATTGAGTTGGTTATTAGCATCATCGGATGCAAAAATAGTTTCATGCGTTGGTGGAATGGATATAAGAACTGAAAGAAGAAATTTAGAGAGTAGACCTAATATTGTTGTTGGAACGCCAGGTCGATTAAAAGATCATATAGAACGAAGTTATTTTAATGTTTCAAATATTAAAACAGTTGTTTTAGATGAAGCAGATGAAATGTTAGATATGGGTTTCAGAGAAGATTTAGAAGCCATTTTAGATGCTACACCTGAAGAACGTCAAACATTAATGTTTTCTGCAACAGTTCCAAGAGGAATTGCTAATCTAGCTAAACGTTATCAAAAGGATGCAATTCGTATTACAGCCGGAGAAACTAATTCACAACACGTTGATATCGAGTATAGAGCGTTTAAAATAGTAATGAGTGATCAGGAAAATGCTATTATTAATACTCTTAGGTATTATGAAGCTGCAAATGCAATTATTTTTTGTGCTACAAGAATAGCTGTTAATCATATGACAAGCCGTTTAACAAACAGAGGTATTTCAGCCGTTGCTTTGTCAGGTGAGCTTAGTCAAAATGAAAGAAATATGGCACTTCAGGCGATGAGAACTTCTAAGGCAAGAGTTTGTGTAGCTACTGATGTTGCTGCCAGAGGTCTTGACTTACCAAATTTAGATTTAGTTATTCATGCTGATATTCCAAGAACATCCGACACTTTGCTTCATAGAAGTGGTCGAACTGGAAGAGCTGGTAGAAAAGGGGTTTGTGCTGTTCTAGTTCCGCAAAGTCGTTCAAGATTAGCGGAGAGATTGTTTGCACAAGCTAACATAAAGCCAATTTGGGCTTCAACTCCTTCTAGAGAAGAAATTCTTGAACAAGATCAAAAAAGGCTAGTTGATAATGCGGTCTTAAAAGAGCCTTTAAAAGAAGAAGAAAAAGAAATAGTTAATTTATTAATTTCAAATAATTCAATTGAACAGTTAGCCGCAGCTTATTATAGACTTCTTGGAAGTAATTTGTCTGCCCCTGAAGAGATAAGGAACCCATCAGAAAGAGATGAAGGACGTTCTAGAGGAAATGGTTTTCAAAAAAGTCTTTGGTTTGAGTTGTCTGTCGGAAGAGATGATACTGCAGAGCCTAGATGGTTAGTTGCGATGTTATGTAAGGCAGGTAATTTGTCAAACAGAGATATTGGTTCTATTAAAATTCTTCCAAAAATTACAAACGTTGAAATTTCAGAAGAGGCAGCTACAACTCTTAAAGAACTTGCATCACTAAGCAAACCAATTGAACGTCATATTATGGTTAGATTGTTAGATAAGCCACCTGAAGGAGCTAATTCTTCAGACAGAGGAAGGCCAGACAGAGGAAGATCAGGCAGAGGAAGATCAGATGGGGATAGGCCTGGTAGAGGAAAACCTGATTACAATAGATCTGGTGAAGGTCGATCAAGAGATTTTAAAAAAGATGATTTTAAAGGAAAAGGTAAATCTGATAGATGGCAAAATTCTGATAAAAAGAGAACAAAGCCAAAGTTTTCTCCTTTTGCTGATAATTATATTGAAAAAGATATTAGTAATGTTGAAAACAAAGATGCCGGAAAGCCTTCAAGTCGTCGAGGAAAACAGAAAGATAATTATCAGAGTTTAGATAGAAATAATAATAGAACTGATTTCAAAGATAAAAGAAACAGTAATAAAACTAATAGTAAATCTGGAAATGATAAATTACCACATTTTGAAAATAACTTTAATGAAGAAAAAAAATTAAAAGAATTCAATGCTAATAGAGATAAAAAGCCATCTAGAGATAGAAAGCCTAAAAGTGATACCTTCAAAACAGGTGAAAAAAATAAAGGCATGAAAACATTTAGTAAAAAATCATCTTCAAAACCAAAAGCTATAAAGAAGACCCCAGCTAAAGACTAATAATATTATTATTGTTTTTTATTGATAATATAAATACCTAAGCATGTGAGAAATAAAGATAAATATATTTGTGAGTTTATATTATCATCCATTATTAGCCATCCAAAGAAAACTCCAAATATGGGCGTTAAGAATGAAAAAGAACTCGTGCTACTAGCAGAGTGCTTAGACATAACCCATAGCCAGCCAATAAAGCCAATGCACATAACAAAAATAACCTGAAATATAAATATAAATATTAAGTTTATATTTATTTCTCTTATAAAGTCATCAAACAAGAAAGATACGGGTAATAAAATTACTCCAGATACTATTAATTGATATAATAATTGTGTTTCAGGGATAGATTTTTTTAAACGTGTAATTTTGAGCATAATTGCTATTATAGCCCAACAAAAACTAGCTAATAGAGAGAATAAGTCACCTAGAAATTGTTTGCTTTGATATATTTCATTAGGTCTGTAAATAGCTAGTATTAATCCAAAAAAAGCTAAAAATAATCCAATTATTTTATTTTTTGATAGTTTGTCTTCATCAATTAAAAAGTGAGCACCTAATGTTAGCCATACAGGCATAGTATAAAAAATAAGTGAAACTCTTGTTACTGTTGAATAATCTAAAGCAGTAAATAATAGTATAAATTCTAAAGCAAATAAAACACCTGCAATTATACCTGGAAATAAACTGCCATCTGAAATTATTATTTTTTTCTTTGAAAAATAACAAAAGATTAAAATTGGGAAAACAGCTAATGCTGACCTTAAAGCTACTTGAAAGAAAGGATGCATTCCAGCATTCACTAATTTAACGAGAACTTGATTTAAACCAAGTACAGCTGAAAAAATAATTAAAAATGATGCCGCCCAAATATCAATAGATTTGTTTGTCATCAAGTTTGTATTTCTTTACGAGAAAAAACTGCCACCATTAACATGAATAGTTTGACCAGTGATAAAGTTTGAGTTTGGGGCACATAAATTAGTTATCATTGTTGCAACCTCGACAGGAAAACCTTTTCTTCCAACTGGAGGATTTGAGTGAGAAGGATGAACTAAACTGCTACCTGCTGAAGTTCCTCTAACCGTATCTATTAATCCTGGAACCACACAGTTTATAGTAATTCCTGTCTCTGCATATTCCATGGCTAATGCTCGAGTAAACCCAATCACTCCTGATTTAGATGTTATTACATGAGCCCTACCAATGGCGCTTATATGGGCAGATAAGCCACCTAAATTGATTATTCTTCCCCATTTATGTTCTTTCATAGCAGGAATGACAGCTTTACAAGTATGAAATAAAGAATCTAAATTTATTGACATTACAAAACGCCAATCATCAAAAGTCATATCATCAAATTTATTAAATTCTCTCTGAGACGCGTTGTTTATTAAAGCAGATACTTTTCCAAGTTTAGTTGCTTCAAAAACTAATTCTTGAGATGTTTCTGGCTTGGTTAAATCTCCAATCACTTGATTTGCTAACAGTCCATTGGCTTTTACTAAATTGACAGTTTCAGCCGCTCCTTCTTTATCAGTATTAGCATGAACTAAAATATTAAAGCCTAATCTAGATAAGCCTTCACAGGTTGCTCTTCCTATATTTTTTGCAGCACCTGTAACAATTGCAACTTTAGTTTCATGTTCATTCATTAGCTCTAATTCCTGTAAAATTTAAATAATTTTAATATTATTGCACGAACTTTTCATTTGATATAGTTTTTTAATAAATATTCAATTATGTAATTTAAAATAAAACTTTTAACCAATACGCTTGAAATTATAAGTTTTAGTATTTAACATGTTTAATAGTATTTAGAATTTAATGATATATAGAAATGGACGTAAACTATGGTAGATTTAGTTAAAGACTGGCGAAATGATATATATGCTGTTTTTAAAGACTTAGACATAACAATGGTTTCGCACGTGCCAGATGCAGGTCATACACCATTAATAAATCTCTGTGAAAAAGATAATGAAATTGATGTTGTAACTTTAACAACTGAGCAAGATGGTGTTGGATTATCTTGTGGAGCGTATGCTGGTGGGAAAAGAAGCGCATTACTTATGCAATCAAGTGGAGTTGGTAATTGTATTAATGCTTTAGCTCTTCCTAATATATGCAGAATACCTTTTCTTACTGTAGTTTCAATGAGAGGTGAATGGGGAGAATTTGTGCCGTGGCAGGTTCCTATGGGTTTAGGTACACCAAAAGTTCTAGAAGCAATGGATATAAAAGTATTTCGTGCTGATTATGAAGAAGAAGTTGGCTCTACTGTTGATGCCGCGGCTAGGTTTGCGTTCAACACAAATCGATCAGCAGCTGTATTACTTTCTCAGAAAATGATTGGTGCTAAACAATTTAAGAATGGATAAAGATTATGATTGATAGAAGACCATTTGTACAAAAAATTTTAAAAAATAGAAAAGATAATCTCCGAGTAGTGAGTGGTATTGGTACTTCTACTTGGGATTTAATGTCTGCTGGAGATAATATAGGTAATTTTGGTTTTATTGGTGCAATGGGACAATCAATACCATTTGCATTAGGTCTTGCAACAGCTCAACCAAATTTAAGAATATTATTGTTTACAGGTGACGGTGATACTTTGATGAGTTTAGGTTCTTTGGCTACCATTGCAAATCACCCTGTTTCAAATCTTACTGTTATAGTACTTGATAATGAGTCTTATGTAGAGACAGGTAGCCAACCAACGGCAACTGCAGGAAAGTCAGACTTAGAACTCATAGCTAAAGGATCAGGTTTTGATAACTGTTATACAGTTAAGAGTGAAGATGACTATGATAAGATTATAAATACAGTTTATAATGAAGAAGGTCCGTCTCTTATCGTTATTAAATGTGAGGCTAAAGCTACACCTCTTGTTTTCCCTCATTCTTTTGATGGTGCGATTTCTATGAATAGATTTATGAGTTCAATTAAAACTTAATGCTAAAAAAAGAAATAATAAATATTGCCATTGTAGGTCTTGGAACCATTGGGAAACGTCATGTTATGGCGATTAAAAAGATGGATGGTATTAAAGTGTGCGGCGTAGTTGACTTGGATTTAGAAGCAAAATTTTTTTGTAACTCTAACAATTTGCCTTATTTTTCTAATTTAGAAGACCTTAATAATAGCATAAGCGTTGATGGTGTTATAATATCTACTCCAACAATTATGCACTATAAAACATCATGTTTGGCTTTAAAGTTAGGTTTAGACGTTTTAATTGAAAAGCCTATTACAGCGAGTGTAATTGAAGCTAAAGAAATTTTAGATCTTGCTAAAAAACAAAATTGTAAAGTTTTAGTTGGGCATCAAAGAAGATTTTATCCTTTAGTATTAAATACAAAACAAATAATTAAGGAAGGTAAGCTTGGTCAAGTTATAGGCTTGTCAGGAATATGGGGATTAAGAAAAGATAATGAGTATTTTGATCCTAAATGGAGACAGGAAATTACGGCAGGCCCAGTTATTACCAATCTTATTCATGAAATTGATTGTTTAAGGTATATCTTTGGTGAAATTGAAACGGTTTCTTCATTTTCTACAAATGCGCTTAGAAATTTTAAAAAAGAAGATGTTCTTACTGTTAACTTTAAATTTAAAAATGGAATATTAGGAAATTTCCTAATAACTGATGCAGGTTCATCTCCTTGGTCTTGGGAAACCGCTATAGGAGAAAATATACATCTTCCTAAATTAAGTGAGAATAGTATTCGAATAATAGGAACTGAGGGCTCTTTGGAGTTTCCTAACCTTAAATTATGGAGCTATGATAAAAAAACAAATATTAATAATTGGAAAGATAAATTAATTAAAAATGAAATTCACTATACTGAATTAGATCCTTATATTTCCCAAATAAATCATTTTAAAGACGTCATTGAAAGAAAAATAGAACCTATTACTGATGCTGAAGATGGAATGACAACTTTAAAAGTTGCATTATCAATCTTAGAATCGGCTGATACTAATAAGACTATTAAAATACAATTATAACTATAATATAAATTATTAAATAATAAAGGAGTGTTGATATGTTTGACTTAGGTTTAAAAGATAAAGTTGCTGTTATTACTGGTGGAAGTGATGGACTAGGGTTTGCTTCTGCTCAATTGTTATCAGAGCATGGGGCCAAAGTAGTAATATGTGGAAGACGTGGTGATTATTTAAAAGAAAAAGCTCAAATTATATCCAATAAAACAAATAATGAAGTTCTAAATGTTCAAGCAGATGTGAGTAAAGCCGATGATTGTAAAAAATTAATTGAAGAGACAATTTCAAGATTTAAAAAAGTTGATATTTTGCTTAATAATGCTGGCGCATCTGCCGCAGGGATGTTTGAAACTGTTACAGATAAAATTTGGGAAGATGACATAAATTTAAAAATTATGGCTACAATTAGAATGTGTCGGTTAGCTATTCCGCATATGAAGCTTAATAATGGAGGAGTTATAATCAATGCTACTATTGGCGGTGGAAAAGCACCTAATGCAGGGTCTTTACCTACTACTGTTTCTCGAGCTGCAGGTATCAACTTAACAAAATCATTAGCCAATGAGTATGCAAAAGATAATATAAGGGTAAACACTATTTGTATTGGTTTACTTAAAAGCGCTCAATGGGATCGCCGAGCTGGTCCTGATGGAGTAAACGAACTTTACAAACAAATGGCAAAAAAAGTTCCTATGGGAAAAGTAGGTGAAGAAATTGATTACGCTAATTTAGTTGCGTTTCTATCTTCTGATAAAAGTTCATATATAACTGGTACAGCCATCAATTTAGATGGAGGATTATGTCCAGTAGTATGATTAATTTAATCATACTAACTAGTCATTTATATTGAAAAACAGGTAAACAAATTTTTTACGATTTTTTTACTCTAGGTGGATCAATCTCTGCTAGTTCACAAGCGTAATCAAGTAATGCGCTGAAGTCTTTTTTTGCAAACTTACCAGACCTTGCTTGCCCATAAACTGCTTGAACAGCAGAACCTACAGGTAATCCTACTCTGAAACTATTAGCTGTTTCTATTGCTAAACCCATGTCTTTATGTGCAAGGTCAATCGTAAAACCTGGTTCAATATCATTTTTAAGTACTTTTGATAAAAAGTTAATATGGAATTGACCATTGTTAGCAGTGGTGCCAGCGTTGACTTCTTTAAACACATCAAGATCAAGTCCAATTTTTTGTGCTAAAGTTAATGCTTCTGCTGTGATTTGAGCAATGCTTAATATCTGAAAATTATTTACAACTTTGGCTCTAATTCCAGATCCAACTTTTCCGCATCTAATTATAGTTGTTCCCATAGCATTTAATAGAGGTTCAATCTTTTTAAATGCTTCTTCATTGTCGCATCCAACCATAAAAAGTGAATCACCAGAAATAGCATGACTAACTAATCTACCTACAGGTGCATCTATAAATTGAAGATTACTTTCTTTGCATAGTCTATAGATTTCATCTGTTCCTGTCGGGGCAATAGTACTCATATCTAAAATAATTGCATTTGGCTTAACAAAAGAAAGAACACCATCATTATCAGTCATAACAGACTTAACATTTTCAGTTGAAGGCAACATAGTAATAATGATGTCAGCGTTTTCAATTGTCTCTTTTATATTCCTTCCAGGAGTGCCTCCAACTTCAATTATAGGATCCATTTTTGTTTTATCTATGTCATAAACAGATACTTTAGTTCCTTTTCTTATAATGTTTTGAGCCATTGGCCCACCCATAGCTCCAAGCCCTATAAAAGCAATATTTTCTCCCATTTAATTCCCCATCAATTAAAGTTAATTATTTTTTTTTGAATAATTTTATTAACATGTTTACCTTTTTTATACATTAAAATAAATAATAAACTTTATAATTTAAATTAATAAAAATGTATAAAAAAGTGTTATATTTAAAAAAATTAAGAGAACTAAGAGTAATAATTTTATATTTTAAGAGCTTTGATGAATAAACAAATATCTAACAATTCTTTACTTGTGCCAAGCGATTTTATAATCATTGGTGGTGGTGGTGATCTATCTCTAAGAAAAATAATGCCAGCACTTTTTTGGATCTTTTTAGATAATCAAATTAACAAAGAATCTAGAATTATTATATGCCTTCGTCAAAAAAGTAATATAGAAGAGTATTCATCTAAATTATTACCTTACTGTAAAGAAGCAATAGAAAATAAAACAATAAACAAAAAAAAATGGTCCGAATTTAAAAGTTTAATACAAATAGTTGTTCTTGACGTAGTATCAGGAGAAGGATTAAATAATTTATCATTATTAGTGAATAATAAATGTAATCTCAAAAGACCTTGTATTTTTTATCTTTCAATTGCATCTAGTCTGATTGGAGACGCTTGCAATGTGATAAAAAAAGGAAGTTTAAATTTTCCTCAAAGTAGATTAGTAATAGAAAAACCAATTGGCCATAATAAATCGTCAGCCATAATAATTAATAAAAAATTATATGATATTTTTGAAGAACATCAAATATATAGAATAGATCATTATTTAGGTAAAGAAACTGTCCAAAACCTTATGGCTTTGAGGTTTGCTAATACTTTTTTTGAAAATCAATGGGACAATAAAAATATTGATAATGTTCAAATTACTGTTGCAGAGACAATCGGAGTTGAAGACAGAATTGGTTATTATAATGAATATGGCGCCATTAAAGATATGTTGCAAAACCATTTGTTGCAGTTGATATGCTTAGTTGCTATGGAACCTCCTTCATATTTTGATGTTGATCAGGTAAGAGACGAAAAATTAAGAGTTTTAAAAGCTTTAAAACCACTTAAGGAAACTGAAATACAAATTGGACAGTATCAAGGTTATGAGAGTGAATTGGGAAAACGTTCTAATACTGAAACCTTTGTTTCACTTGAAGTATGTATTGAAAATTGGCGTTGGGCAGGGGTTCCTTTTTATATAAGAACAGGAAAGAAAATGCCTTCACGAGCAAGTGAAATTGTTATAACGTTTAAAAAGAAACCTCATGATATTTTTTCTAAATTAAAAGAAAATCAAGCTGAAGATTTACCTAATAGACTTATTATACGAGTTCAGCCACAAGAAGGTTTAAAGTTACAATTAATATCAAAAGCACCTGGAGCAGGTGAAATAAAATTTTTTCCTTCTGAACTAAATTTATCTTTTAGTGACAGTTTTTCTTATAGATTACCTGATGCATATGAACGTTTGTTAATGGACGTTGTAATGGGTAATCAGACATTATTTATGAGGTCAGATGAAGTTTTAGCTGCGTGGGATTATATTGATCCTATAGTTAAAATGGTCAAAAATAATCCACCTGAGTTGTATGTTCCAGGAACGTCAGGTCCTAAAGATAATATTTTATTACATAATGGTCATGTATGGATAGATCCTAAGGATGATTTAAAATGATCTTAACTAAACTAATCTCTGATAAATTAAAATTAGCAATTGATAAAAAGGGAACTGCAACTTTTGTTGTTTCAGGTGGGACTAGCCCTTTAAAGCTTTTTGAAGATTTATCTAAAATTGACCTTCCTTGGAATAAAGTTCAAATAACTTTAGTTGATGATAGATTAGTAAATAAAAACCATATCCATAGTAATCAAAAACTTATCAATGATCATTTATTAAAAAACAAAGCCAAGTTAGCAAATTTCATTCCCTTAAGTGAAAAAATAATAAAATCTAAAATTATTATAACGCCTTTTGATGTAAATTTATTGGGCATGGGAGAAGATGGTCATTTTGCATCTTTATTCCCAGATATGATAAATGATTTTAATTTATTTGATTTAAGTGCTGATCCAAATATATTGACAATTACTTCTCATGGGGATCCTTTTTTACCAAGAATAACTATGAACCTTTCATTAATTTTAAAGAGTGAATTTATAGTTTTGTTAGTTAAAGGATCAATCAAACAAAAAATTATTGATCAAGCCAAAAATGATAACTCTTTGCCAATACACTATCTCTTAAAAAGTAGAGCTTCTAATTTTTTGTTAGAATATATTTAATAAATTGTAAAATTAAATGCTTTAAATAGTGATACTTACTTTTTTATTCATAGTTGATTTTAAACACCAACCTTTATGATATGAAATTTTACGTTTACTTACTTTAGCAAGAGTTGAAATATCTAATTCAAATTTTTCAGCCATTTCTTTTACAGATAGATGAACGTCTCCATGTACTTTATGACAGAAATCAAATGTTTTTTTACTAGGTTCATTATTTTGTATACGTTTTGTCAATGACTTTTCCTAAATTTTTATTATTGGATAAACTTATACTCCAATATTTATATATTTATATATTTTAATTTGCAGCAGCTATTGCTGCATGTAAAAGAACGTTTGTACTCGATGCAGCCCATTCAGGTTTTATTTCTTCAGCTTCATTGTGACTTAACCCGTCTACACATGGACACATAATCATTGCTGATGGTGCAACAGTGTTAATCCAGCAAGCATCATGTCCAGCACCTGAAATAATATCTTTAAATGAGTATCCAAATTTTTTGGCACTATTTCGAATATGATTTAAACATTCTTTATCAAACGATACAGGATCAAATCCACCAATTTGGTTTATTTCAAGTTTTACATCATACTTTTTACATATATCTTTAGCTATAGATCTTAATTCATTATCCATATGATCCAGTTTATTTATATCTGGAGATCTAAAATCAATAGTAAAAATACTTTTTCCAGCAATAACATTTCGAGAGTTAGGAAATACTTCTATATGTCCAACAGTTCCAAGCGCATTAGGAAGATTTTTGTTTGCAATATTATTTACGGCTAAAATGATCTCAGACATTGCTAGAGAAGTATCTTTTCTAACATGCATAGGAGTGGTTCCAGTATGTTGTTCAACTCCTGATAACTCTACTTCTAACCATTTCAATCCTTGACCATGTGTTACAACGCCAATATCTATTTTTTCTGTTTCAAGAATAGGTCCTTGTTCTATATGTAATTCAAAATAAGAATGAATTTTTTGTTTTCCAATTGGTTCACTGCCTTTCCATCCTATTTTTTCAAGCTCATCTCCAAACACATTTCCCTCAGCGTCTTTAGCCGATAGAAGAGTTTCAACATCATAAATTCCTGCATATCCTGCTGACGCCATCATGGCTGGAGGGAAACGAGAACCTTCCTCGTTAGTCCAATTAACAATCATAATAGGATGTTTGGTTTGAATATTCAGATCATTTAAAGTTCTAATTATTTCTAGTCCTGCTAAGACGCCTAATACTCCGTCATACTTGCCACCAGTCGGTTGTGTGTCTAAATGACTTCCTATTACTACTGGAAGAGCGTCTTTAGAGGTGCCTTCTCTTTTTAAAAACATTGAGCCTAACTCATCTACAGTCATACTCATTCCTGCCTCTTCAGACCATTTTTGTAGTAATTTTCTAGCCTCTCCATCTTCAACAGTAACGGTTTGTCTATTATTACCACCTGCTATTCCAGGACCAATCTTTGCCATTGTCATTAGGCTATCCCATAATCTATCTTGATTAATTGATATATTTGTCTCTTTAATCATTGATATGTCCTTTTTATAATAATCTGAGTAATTATATTTAAATTCATTCAATATATATTGTATATATAAGTTTATAAATTTAAAGGAATTTGACGTGTTTGAATTAGATACTAGATTAGAAAATGATTCCTTATTAATAAATGAGCAAGTTAATTTTCAAATTAGATTAATGAATGTAAAAGAGTTTTTTTGGGTTATTCTAATTCCAAATAAACCTAACTTAATTGAACTTAGTGACATAAATCTAGAAGAAAGGAATATGTTACTAAATTTTGCCAGCAATATTGGAGATTTTATAAAATCAGAAGAAAATTTAGATAAAATTAATATTGGCATGTTAGGTAACGTCGTATCGCAGTTACATATTCATGTTGTAGTAAGACGTAGAGACGATCCAGCTTGGCCAGGACCAGTTTGGGGATGGAGTGATACTAATAAATTAGATAAGAAGATATATGATTATAGATTAAAGGTAATTAAACAGTTTTTAAAAAAATAGCTTTGATTTTAATTTTTATAGCTTAATTAGAAAAATTATGGACTTAACAATAATAAACTCAATAACAGACCAAAATATAATTTCATGTTTAATGATAATCCTTGTTGCTTTATTTATTTGGGGAAAAGTAAGATATGATGCTGTTTCTCTAATAATGCTATCTTTGTTTGTGATTTTTGGTTTTATTCCAGCTAGAGAGGCTTTTTCAGGCTTAGGTCATCCAGCTGTTGTAACAGTGGCTTTAGTTTTATTAATAAGTAAAGGTCTTGAAAAATCTGGATTTATTTCATTTTTAGGTATGAAAATTCAAAAAATAATTCACTCTCAGACACAATTTATTTTAATTTTATGTCTAATAGCAGCATTTTTGTCATCATTTATGAATAATATTGGTGCAATGGCAATGCTTTTACCAATTACAATTTCTATTTGTCAAAGAATGGAATGGAATCCCTCAAAATTTTTAATGCCATTAGCGTTTGCATCAATTTTAGGAGGAATGAACACTAAAATAGGAACACCTCCTAATATAATAATTTCAGAATTAAGAGGTGAATATTCAAGTAAAGATTTTAGTTTTTTTGACTTTGCATTTGTAGGGGTACCCGTAAGCGTAATTGGTATAGTTTTTATTATGTTGATAGGATGGAGACTAATTCCTATTAGGCCAATAAACTCTGTTAATAATCCTTTAATCAATTTAGACGATTATCTTGTTGAGATGAAAGTAAATGCAAATAGTCCTTTAATAGATAAACGTGCTTATGATCTTAGGAGTATGTTAGATGATGATACTTCTTTAATAGGTAAAATAAATGAAGAAAATAAAAAATCAGAAATACATGGAAATTATAAAATATATGAAGGGCAAATTTTAATTCTTAAAATAAACCCTGATTACATTGCAGAAATCCAAAAGGACTTTGGGTTGAGTTTGAATTTAGAAGATGATCTTAATATGAGTAAAAATATTGCTGGAATTGAAGCTATTATTATTCCAAAATCTAGACTTATTGGAAGAAAATATAATTATTTTAAAAGACTAATAGGTGGACAATTATCTTTATTAGGTTTGTGGAGAAGAGGATTGAAGTATAGATTTAGATTATCTAATGAAATTTTCAAATCAGGAGATGTTTTATTAATTGCTAACAGAGGAGATGAATCTAAAATTGGAGAAAGACTTGAACTTGCTGGTTTGATGCCTTTGTGGCAAAGAGAGTTTGATATTGTTAACGATACTTCAAAAACATTTCTAGCCATAGGTATCTTCTTACTAAGTTTGTCTTCTATAATTTTTGATTTTCTTCCAATTATAGTTGCTTTTCTTCTTTGTGTTCTTGCTTTTGCTTCTATTCGATTGCTAACAGGTGATAGTATTTATAGACATATTGATTGGCCTGTGGTGGTTTTGCTTGCAGCAATGATACCTATTGGAAACACATTAACTGAATATGGTATAACATCCTCAATTTCATCATCGTTAGCTCAATATTCAAATGTATTAGATTTGGTTTGGATTCTTATAATAATAATGGTGATTACTATGTTCTTATCTGATGTTATAAATAATGCTGCAACAGCTGTAATAATGGCACCAATTGCAGCAAACGTTGCTTCTGAAACAGGACAATCAGTTGATGCTTTTTTAATGTGCGTTGCCATTGGAGCGAGCTGTGCTTTTTTGTCTCCTATAGGTCATCAATGTAATACATTGGTTATGGGGCCGGGTAATTATAAGTTTGGAGATTACTGGAAACTAGGTCTACCTCTAGAAATACTAATCATATGTATTTCAATCCCAATTATTATATTTTTTTGGACATGAAAATCAAAATATTACTTTGTTATAGAAAATTTTATTTGATCAATTAAAATATACCATGCAAGGCTAGATATAACAATCACACCTCCTAAAATCATAAATAAATTTGGAGTTTCGGTTGTTCCTACCCATACCCAAAAAGGACCTAATGCAGTTTCTAATAACATTAACAAACCAATATTAGAAGCAGGTGTGTATCTTGTAGCAAAGGTTAAGCAAGCAAAAGATATTGGAAGTATAACCAATCCAGAAAAAGAAATAGATAAAATGTCACCTTGAAAAAGCAAGTTTGGCTCAACAAATAATAATCCTATAAAACCATTGCCAAGGGCGCTTACACCAGTAACGGTCATTGCAGGAACATTTGGTTTAAACCTCAAAAGAACAAGACTTAATCCAAGTGTTGCAGATGCTCCAATTCCACATATTGTTCCAATTAATACACTTCCTTGAGGCGCGTTAATAACATCGTCACCATTTAAAACGGCTATTCCTACTCCAACTAAGGCAAAAAAAGCCGTTATCCAAGTCGCTCTATTTGTTTTTTCACCAAGAATGAAAATTGAAAAAAGGGAAGCAAAAATAGGTGATGTTGCTAAACAAAATAAAATTAATGAAACTGATGTTTCTGCAATTCCATAAGTAAATAACAAAGAGCTTATAATTTGACTTATAATGATAGAAAGACCCACGGGGGAATATATATTTTTATATTTGGATCTATATATTTTAAAACAACTAGAGAATAATATAAGTATAATTCCCATCTCTAAACCACGCCAAGTTAACATTGACCAAACGTCCATTTCAGACCATCTCATAAATAGAGTGTCAGGTGATAAAATTAATGCACCAATAGATGCTATTCCAATACCTTTGAACAGATTGCCAGATATAGAAAAATTCAAAATTATTCCTAAATATAAATATTATTTATTTTTATAAAAATCTAATAATGTTTCAATTACATCGATTGGATTTTCTTGTTGGACCCAATGTCCTGCATTTTTAATAATATGTCTACCACAATAATGTGAACATAAAATATTTTCCATTTTTTCTAAAGCACCTGGTTTTTGAAATATTCCCCAATCTTTTTCTCCTGCTATAAAACAAGAAGGTACTTCTATTTTTTTATTAGAAAAGATTTTTAGATCACTGTTTTTATCAAATGAGGTCATGCACCTATACCAATTAAGGGCTGGTTGAAAGGTGTTTATGAAGAAACTATTTGAATAAACTTCTAATTCTTCATCATTAAGCCAATTTTCATATTTTTTGTCTTTAGGAAAATGAGGCATAACAGCTTCAACCATATTCTGATCTAATTGCATAATATAATATTCAGGCATTTTAGCTAAATTTGAAGCTGTCCAAGATCCAAGTTCATATGGTTTGTTTTCTTCCCAGTCGGCACTTTTCATATGATAATAAGATCTAAGAAATCTATGTAATTTATCCTTTTCAAGATGCATATCTTTGTTTGCTTCAGGAGTAGAGTAATAAGATTGATAATGTTTTCTTGGAGGGTTTAATTTTTCAAGGTCTTTATGAATAGGATCTTCAATTAATAAGTTAGTGTCAATGTGAGGAGCTCCAGCGTAAGGAGCACTCATCATCACAACTGATTTAAATATATCAGGTCTAATTAATGCAGAAATTCCTGCAACAGAAGAGCCAGCATCGTGACCAACTAACAGATCAATATGATCTATATTAAGAGCACTTAATAGTGCAATAATATCAGTAGAAAGATTTAATAATCTATATTCTGAAATATCATTATTGTACTTTTTGCCTCCGCCAGTTGTAAGTCCATAACCTCTCATATCAGGCGCTATAACTCTAAAACCTTCTTTTGCTAATTCAGGCATTAAATTTCGCCAACTGAAACTTAATTCAGGAAATCCATGAAGAAGTAATATTATAGGTTGATTATTTTTGTTAACATCATTTTTAGTAGCCTCTAAATAATGAATATTAAGGCCATTTGAAACATCAATGTGATAAGATTTAATTATTGGATCAAGAAGATGTAACATTACGTATTCCTACATTTTTAAAATTAAATTTAGTTTGTTTTGTATTTTTTAATAGTTGATATGTTTACATCAATACCAAGCCCAGGTTTAGATGAGACATTCACAAATCCATCCTCTAATTCAATTGGTTTGTTTAATAAATCTCTTCTAAATGGATGACTTGATTGATCATATTCTAATATAGGAGACCTTGCAAAAATTGAATGATGCGTGGTTGGTATTGCTGCAATCACTTGGATAGATGCTGCTTGTGCAATGGCTGACCCCCATACATGAGGGTTAACTTCTACTCCAAAACTATGAGCTAATGCTATTATATGTTTTGCAGATGTAATCCCTCCACAAGATCCAATATCTGGCTGAGCTATATCAACCGCACCATTTTCAAAAAGAGATCTGTAACCAAACAAAGTATGTTCATTCTCTCCACCTGCAATAGGCATTTTTAATTTTGATCTAAGTTCAGCATAACCACTTATATCTTCTGGAACAACTGGTTCTTCATACCATCTTAGATTGTATTCTTTAAGCGCATGTCCTAAATATAAAGCCTCAGATCTTCCATAAGCATGGTTTGTATCAATCATTAAAGTAACGTTTTTTCCTTCTAAAATTTCATTAATAGATTTCATACATTCTATATCGTCCTGCAACCCAAATCCTAATTTAACTTTCATATGATCAAAGCCATTTTCATAATGAGTAATAGCTTCATCAGATAATCTTTTGGCTTCTCCTTTTCCTTTAATACGATAAAATCCTGTAGCATAAGGTTTAATTTTTTTTCTAAAAGCTCCACCTAAAAGTTGATAGATTGGTTGATTATAGAATTGTCCAGCTATATCCCATAGTGCAATATCAATGGCGCTGATAGCTGAAATAACAGATCCTTTTCTACCGTAATCTCTAGTCATATTATACATCTTATGCCATAGCACCTCTATGTCTAATGGAGATTGATTTAACAATAAAGGCTTTAAGGCGACGTCTATAACGGTTGCAGATATTTCAGGAGGTTCTAAGCCTTGACAAAAAGCTTCACCCCAGCCAGTAAGACCATCACTAGTTTGAATTTCTACTAAAGTAGCTGATCTCTGGTTTACCCATCCTTGAGAAAAGGCAAAGGGTATTTCTAATTTGGATTTTATAATGTGAACTATAATGTCTTTTATAATTATACTCAATTGATATTCCCTAATTATGTTGCAGACTATTTATTTCCTATTTCATTTTTACAAAGCAAATAGTTTTATTTATTTTTTATTGATCCTTTAAGAGTAAGAGGTAATTGAGCCAACATAAAAATCCCAACTAAGGGCATTAAAAAAAAGACTTTAACAAAAACCCAATTTTCAGTGGATAGATTACGCCATGCAAACTCATTTGTTATTGAAAGAAATAAAAAGAAGATCCCCCATCTAAGGCTTAATTTTACCCATGTCTCATTTGTAAGAAAAAATTGGGTACCAAAAAATTTTTTCATCATTGCTTTTTTATAAAACAATCCAATTAATAAAACAGAGCTAAAAAAACCATTAAAAACTGTTGGTTGAATTTTTATAAAATTTTCATCATTTAAGAAATAGGCAATTAAAGTAAGTAAAATTGATAAACTTATCGAAAAAATTTGAAAATTTGAAAACCTTTTCTCTAAAATATAAAATGTGATGATAACAATGATACTTGTTATTATAGAAATAGTAGCTGCAATTATTAAATTGAAATATTGTGATCCAATAAAAAAAAATGATATCGGAATGATTTCAAAAAAAAAGGCACTTAAACGCATTAAAAATTTCCTTTTAACTACTTTTTATCTAAAAGAGCCTTTGTAAAATCTGGATCTTGGCTATCTTTTCTAAGCCAAATATTAAAGAATATATTGATGAAATCTTGATCTTCTATTTCTAAAACTTTTTCACCTTCAAAATAAAGAAAAGCAGCATTATCTTTTTTTATAGCAATAAAAATATCATCAATTTCTATATTTTTAAAAGTAGTGTCTAATAAATTTTTTAATTTATCTATTTCATTTTTATTGAATGTTCTCTGTTTTTTAAAATCATTTATAGTTTCGTTAATAACTGATTCTTTAGTTATTTTTCTATTATATTTCAATATTAGTGCAAAGTTATTATTATTAAAATTTTCTTCTTGAGAAACAAGGCTTGCATCATATATATCAAAAAATAAATATTTATATTTTGCATGACCTAATAAATTATAATTAGAAAAATAATTATTTAATATAAATGAAGTTTTTTGATCAAAATGATCTGGTTTTTCAGAATTTGCAAAAGCGTTATTAATAATAAATAATAAAAAAAAACATAAAGATTTAAAAAGCATTTCTGATTTACCAATTCTTTAAATTAAGAGGACCTATGCTTTCAGCAGTTTTGCCTCTAAGAAAAACTAAAGTTACAGAACCTATATTAATTCCAAATTTACTAACATAAGCTCTATTAATTGCAACATTGTCGCTTTGTTGGTAAATCCAATCATTAAAATGAACTTTTATGTTACTACCTTTTATATTTAGAAAAATATCATATGACCAATTTAATGCATTTCCTGATATCGAACCTGAAGCTATGCCTTCTACATCATCGGCTTCTCCGACATAACTTATATTTTTGTTTTCATCAGTGATTTTTTTTATATTCCATATTCTTTTAGCTTTCTCTCCATCGTCGTAAAGAAAATCTTCATCTAAAATTAATAATTGATTATTTACTTCACCTTTTATGTTTACTCTAAATTGTCGTTTTAAATTTCCAAATCTATCTTCAAAAATTCCATACGCGATTGTATCTCCCTTGAAAAAGTTAAATAAATCTAGTTTTGGAGTATTTTTTTCAAATTGTTTCATATTCGTTTGGAAGCATCCTGTTAAAAATGGAATAAACAAAAACATAATTATTAATGTTTTATATTTAGCAAAAATTTTTTTGATAAAAATCAAAATTTATCTCCAATATTTAATAATTTTTAATTTAATTACAATTTTTTTTTGATTTAGTTAACAGACACATTTTTATAGTTTGTATTTTTTATATTTAATTCATATGCGTTAGAAAATAATTCATATGATTTTATCCTTGCATTTTCGTCATGGCACCAAGAAAGTATAGAAATTTCATCAACATCATTTTCTTTAATTAACTTATCAATTTTATCTTTTGTATAATTAATTTCTCCAACAAGAGAGTTTTCATACATATGGTTATATTCATTTTCCCAATTATTACTATTAATAATATTTAAAGCATTATCAGGATCAGTAATAGGTCCTAAATGCCCTATATCTCTTCCAATTTTCCATGCAGCTCTTGAGGAAAACAAATATTTTGCTTCATCATTTGTTTTAGCAGTTAACGCCCATAAACAAACGTTTACCCTAGGTTTTTTATATTTTTTATTAGGTTGAAATTCTGACTTATAGATTTCGATAGCACTTTTCATTCCAGAGCCATTAGTTATAAAGTGAGCAAAACAATATGGAATCCCTAGGTAAGCAGCTAATTGAGCTCCATAATTGGAAGTCCCAAGCATCCACATTTCTGGGCCTGTTTCAGAAGTGGGCTGGGCTATTAAACTTCCAAATGGATGGCCTTCTATTAATTTTTCATTATTTACCCAAGCCATTAAATCTCTCACATGACCTGGAAATTGTTCACTATCATTTCTGCTGTTAGGATTTAAAGCCAGAGCGGTTCTTCCATCTGATCCAGGAGCTCTTCCAAGTCCTAAGTCAATTCTATTGGGAGCTAATGCTTCAAGTACTCTAAATTGTTCAGCCACTTTAAATGGAGAATAATGAGGCAGCATAATTCCAGCACTACCAATTCTAATATTTTTTGTTTGTGTTGCAATTGCTGCCATTAGCACTTCTGGAGCAGTTCCTACTATTGTTGGATGATTATGATGTTCTGATACCCAAAATCTCTTATAACCAAGTTTTTCTGCTGTTTTAGCTAAATTAATACTATCTTGAATTGTTACAGATTGTGGTTTGCCCTCAACTGATACTGATTGTTCGAGAATAGAAACTTCTTTCATTTTCATCCTTTAAAAACGTTATTATTTAATTTTGTATATTCTAGAAGCATTTTGTTTAAACAATTTATTTTTTTCGTCTTTAGACATATTTTTAGCTAAAATTTTAAATGCATTCCATAATACACCATAACTACAAGATCCTTTATCTACTGGAAAATTGCTTTCAAACATACATCTATCAAACCCAAACATATCAAGGGTTTCATAAATCCATGGTTTCCAAATATCAGATAATTGAGTTGAGTTAGGAGGGATATTTTTTTCATGAAATTTAGCTCCATTGACAGCCATACCTAATCCACCAAGTTTAACATTGATATTTGGAATTCTAGATAATCTCATCATAGCTAATCGCCACTCTCTATGAGTTAAAGCTTGCTTTCCTTCATATTCACCTAAATGAATAGGCCCCCCAACATGATTGAGAATTATAGTTAAGTCAGGTAAAGCTTTTGCAATTTGTTCTAATTCATTTAGTTGAGTATGGTATATCCAGAAATCTAGAGATAAATTAGAATTTTGAATACATTTAGCTCCATCTATAAAATTAGGATGAAGCATTAAACCAAGATCAGATCTAACCGCACCCGAATTAATTCTAGGGTCTTGGTGAGATGCTAAAAGCATTCTTATTCCTTTAAGACGACCTTCACTTATATCAATAGCTTTTTCTAAAACTGGTTCTAATTTTTTTCCAAAAGTTAGGTCTACTGAGCCTACAATTGATGCGTTAACTTTAACATGATTATGAGGAATTAAATCAGCTCTTTTAGCCTCATCAGTCGCAAATTTAATCTCTGATAATGATCTGAATTCTTCTAGGCCATCTTTAGCGTAGATTTTAGTATTTGAAGAACTCATGATATAAACAGTAGATTCAACATTATGGCCTGATGATTTTATATCTTTTAGTAATTCTTCTACATAGTATCTTCCAAACCCAGCATCCCATAGATGATGATGAGGATCTATTATTTGAAGTTCAGGCAAAATTGCTTCCTCAATATGCTGATCTAGCCATTTTTGTCTTACAGGTAAATGGGGCGACTTATTTTCATTCATTTTATTAATATTCATTCAATTTAATTTAATTTATGACTATTTTTATTCTATTATTATTGCTATTTATATTATATTTGTGCAACTAATTTAAAATAATAATATTCATAAATAAATTTTTTATTTTTTTTAATTATAAAATAGGTCTTCAAATGTTAACTACTTCGTCAATTAAAACTGAATATAATAATATTATTGTAAGTCCTTTAGCAGGATCTTTAGGAGCGGAAGTACAAAATGTTAATTTGTCTAAAAACATGTCTGATGAAATAATGTCAGATATTTATAACGCGTTGTTAGATTATCAAGTAATATTTTTTAGAGATCAAAAATTTGACCCAGCTTCTCAAAAACTTTTTGCTAATAAAATTGGGAAACCAGTAGTTTATCCATTTGTAAAAGGTTTAGAAGATTTTCCTGAAATTACTCCAATTCTAAAAAAAGAAACGGATATAAATAATTTTGGAGGCATTTGGCATAGTGACACCACTTATCAAGAAAAACCTCCAATGGGAACGATGCTGTATGCTCTTGAAACTCCCGAGTTTGGAGGAGACACTGAATTTGCCAACCAATATTTAGCCTATGAAAGACTTTCTGATGGAATGCGTAAATTTTTAGATACTTTAAAAGGTGTTAATATTTCTGGAAAATCTCGTGTAGCTAAAACTAGATCAGATATTATGAAGCACGCTTCAGTTGGTTTGAAAGGAGATGAGTTAACTGCTATTCATCCAGTTGTTAGAACTCATCCTGAAACTAAAAGAAAATCTTTATATGTTAACGAAGCACATACAACACATTTCGTCGGAATGTCAGAAGAAGAAAGTGCTCCTATTTTAGAATATCTCTTTAAGCATCAAATTAAATCCGAATTTACTTGTAGATTTAAATGGAAGCCAGGATCTGTAGCATTATGGGATAATAGATGTACTATGCATAACCCAATAAATGATTACCATGGACAGAGAAGATTAATGCATCGCATCACCTTTGCTGGTGATAAGCCTGTTTAATTCTTACTTTAGGAGATCTTTATGAGCCAAAAAGAGTTTTTTCATAATATTGATGACTTGGATACTGGTATTAAAAGAGTTTTAGGTGATGGTATTTCCACTAGAATCTTTTGTGGTCAAGAAGCAATGTTATCAGTTGTGACTATAGAGGCAAATGCAAAAGGCAAGATACATTCACATCCTCAAGAACAATGGGGTTACCTAATAGAAGGTTCAGGTATACGAATTCAAGATGGAGAAGAAATCATAATTAATAAAGGTGACTTTTGGCAAACTCCTGGCGGAGTAGATCATGGTATTATTGGAGGTCCTAACGGAGCAAAAGTTTTAGATGTTTTTAGTCCTCCAAGAGATGAGTATAAAGTTGAAGGATCAGGCTTTGGTTCTAACTAAAAATTAAAATGAGGAAGTTATGGTAACAGTAGAATACTTTATGAGCCCAGGAAGTCCATGGTCATTTATGGGTCATCAACGGTTTATTGAAATTGTTAATAAATTTAATGTTAATGTAAATATGTATCCTGTAAATTATGGAGAAATTTTTCCTCTCTCAGGAGGTGTCCCTGTTTCAAAAAGACCCATTCAAAGACAAAAAATTAGGTTGCAAGAATTAAAAAGATGGGGAGATTTTTTAAAAATTAATTTAAACCTTGAGCCAAAGTATTTTCCATCAAAATCTTTATTGCCTTCTTTGATAATAATTGCTTCTAAACGTAAAAATATTAATCAAGCTTTTAATCTTGCAAATAATATTATGAATGCTTTATGGGTAGAAAATCTTAATATTGATGATGAAGAAACTCTTGTTAACATTTTAAAAAAAATGGATTTAGATGCAAATGAAATTTTAAATTATGCAAAAAGTGAAGAATGTGAAGAGGAAATGAAATCTGGAACAAAATTTGCCATTGAGAAAAATGTTTTTGGAGCACCAACATATATTGTAAATGATCAAATATACTGGGGGCAGGATAGATTAGATTTTGTTGAAAGGCATTTATCTAACCTATTAAAACCGTAATCAAGTTGAATTAATTAATTTAATTAAGTAAATAATATTTAAATGAAATTTAAAGGAAAATTAATGGAAAATAATCTCTCTCAAAGTAAAGATAAAAATGTGCTTGATATAAAAGCTACTAATGCTTCAAAAGCTCAATTCAATTGGGAGGACCCTCTTTTATTGAATTCTTTACTTTCAGAAGAAGAGACCCTTATACAAGCATCAGCTCATGAATATGCTCAATCTAAACTTATGCCAAGAGTAGAAGAGGCTTTTTTAGATGAAAAAACAGATAAAGAAATATTTAAAGAAATGGGTAAGCTTGGACTGTTAGGAATTACTATTCCTGAAAAATATGGTTGTGCAGGAGCTTCTTATGTTTCTTATGGTCTAGTTGCAAGAGAAGTAGAAAGGGTAGATTCAGGATATAGATCAATGATGTCAGTCCAATCATCTTTAGTTATGCATCCAATTTATAAGTATGGTAGTGAAGAACAAAGAGAAAAGTATCTGCCTGGATTAGCCTCTGGCGAATTAATTGGCTGTTTTGGATTAACTGAGCCAGATGCTGGCTCGGACCCTGGATCAATGAAAACAACAGCTACGAAGGTTAAGGGTGGATATACCATATCTGGTTCAAAGATGTGGATTTCTAATTCACCAATAGCTGATGTTTTTGTTGTTTGGGCAAAATCAAAAGAGCATGCTGGGGCTATTAAAGGTTTTATTCTTGAAAAAGGAATGAAAGGGCTTACTGCTCCTAAAATCAAAGGAAAACTATCTCTTCGAGCGTCTATTACGGGTGAAATTGTTATGGATGAAGTGTTTGTTCCTGACGATAGTCTGATGCCTAATGTGTCTGGTTTAAAAGGACCATTTGGATGTTTGAATAGTGCTAGATATGGAATTGCTTGGGGAGTAATGGGGGCTGCAGAAGATTGTTGGCATAGAGCAAGGCAATATACATTAGATAGAAAACAATTTGGAAAACCCTTGGCTGCCACACAATTAATCCAAAAAAAATTAGCTGATATGCAAACTGAAATTACATTAGGTTTAAGCGCTGCGCTTCAAGTAGGTCGACTTTTTGATAATGGAAGATTAGCACCTGAAGCAATATCACTTATAAAACGTAACAATTGTGGAAAAGCTTTGGATATAGCTAGAATGTCTAGAGATATGCATGGAGGAAATGGAATTCATGCTGAATATCAGGTAATGCGTCATCTTATGAATTTAGAGACTGTAAATACTTACGAGGGTACTCACGATGTTCATGCTTTAATTCTAGGTCGAGCACAAACAGGTATTCAAGCATTTTTTTAGTCAGTATAAATCTATGCTTAACAGTATTTTTTTAATTTTCCTTTTTCAGTTATTAGGTGAATTAATTCAAAAAATTTTAGAACTTAGTATTCCTGGTCCTGTAATAGGTCTTGTTTTATTATTAATTACTTTATTATTATTTAAAAAACTTGATTTTAAATTTAGTGAAACAATTAATTTAAATTTATTTAAATCAGCTGAAAATCTTTTGCATTACCTGCCACTTCTATTTGTTCCAGTAGGAGTGGGTGTAGTAATGCATTTATCCTTTTTAGAGGAGAGTTTAGTAGAGGTTATCTTAGTTCTTGTAATTGGAACTTTGTTAACTTTAGCTCTTACAGGCTTTTTAATGGAAAAACTTCTTAAAGATCAAAAATAAAATGATTGATCAGCAAAAACTTTATAGTATATGGGTATATCTTCAGGCGGAGCCTTTGTTTTGGTTAACCTTAACTATAGGTGCATACTTGACCGCAGATTTCCTTTATAGAAAATCAAATTTATTTCCGTTATTAAATCCTGTTGCAATAAGTATTTTACTAGTAAGCTCTGTACTTTTGATATTTGATGTTCAATATGAACGTTATTTTGATGGAGCAAAATTTATACATTTTTTACTAGGTCCTGCAACAGTATGCTTAGCTATTCCTATATATAAAAATTGGCAATTAATCGTTCAAAATTCAAAAGCGATAGTTATTTCTATTTTTATAGGATCTTTATTTTCTATATTAATTACATACTTTTTATCTACATTATTCCATTTGAATGATGAATTAATTCTAAGCTTATTACCTAGAAGTGTTACCACCCCTATTGCAATGGGTATTAGTGAGTTAATTGGAGGAATACCTTCATTAACAGCTATTTTTACTTTTACAACAGGAGTGATTGGAGCTTCTTTAGCCATATTTGTTTTTGATTTAATGGGAATAAAAAAAATGGAAGCAAGAGGTTTTGCATTAGGTTTAGCTAGTCATGGTATAGGCACAGCAAGAGCGATGAGCAAAGATACTAACGCAGGTGTTTTTTCTGCAGTTGCAATGGGATTGACTGGACTTATTACATCGATACTTGTTCCTTTATGTATTAAAATATTAAATATTTAAGATTAATTTTAAAAAAATAATGTTTACTGATTAATTTTTTATTAATGTTTATTAATATTAAATATTTTTTTTTATATTTAAGATGTTAATATTACCTAAATTTTAAAGGTAAATTAGGAACCTCATTTCATATGTCTACAGTTAAAAGAAAATTAGCAACAATTCTAGCGACTGATTGTGTTGGTTTTAGTATGCATATGGAAGAACAAGAAGAAAAAACTTTAGCTAGCCTTAAGGCATGTCGTGATATAATTGATCCAATTATTGAACAATTTTCAGGTCGTATTTTTCATACAGCAGGAGATTCCGTTATTGCTGAATTTCAAAGCCCTGTTGAATGTGCAAATGCTGCTATAGAATTTCAAAACGCAATATTAGCTAGAAATAAAAAAATAGAAGTGGATCCAAAACTTTTATGGAGAGTGGGTATTCATTTAGATGATATTATTATTGAAGGTGATAATGTTTATGGTAATGGAGTTAATATAGCCGCTCGATTAGAAGGCCAATGTCCAGTCAGTGAAATACTTATTTCAGATATTGTTAGACAACAGATAAATAAAAAAATTGATGAAAAAATATACCCATTAGGAAAAGTTGAATTAAAAAATATTTCTGAAGCGTTTGAAGTTTTTTCTATTTTAGGAGATGGTTTGAATAAGTTTAAGGAAAAGTCACAAAAATCTATAAATAAAAAACTGAAATTTGCAATTTTACCTTTTACGAATACTGGTAACGATGAAGATAGTGGTTTTTTAGTAGATGGTATCTGTGAAGATTTAATAACAGAGTTTTCAATGATGAGAGAATTTGAAATTCTTTCTCGACAAACTTCTATTAATTTTAAAGATGAGAAAAAAGATATTAAAGAGTTTTCTAAAGAATTTAATTTAGATTTTATAGTAAATGGAAGTATTAGAGCTTCTGGAAAAAGAGTTAGGATAAATATTGAACTTAGTGATGCTAGAGATGATAGTATTATTTGGAGCAATAAATATGATAGAGTTCTTGATGATATTTTTGATTTACAAGATGAAATTGTTAGAAAAATATCTATAACTTTACTTGGCGAGATAGAAATAAGCTCCTTACAAAGATCAAAAAGAAAACCAACTGAAAACATCAGTTCATATGAATATTTGCTTAGAGGTAAGGAAAAACATCATCAATTCACAAAAGAGGCTAATGGAGAGGCTCTTGAATATTTTGATAAAGCTATTCAAGCGGATCCTAATAATGCTCAAGCTTATGCTTGGAAAGTATGCACTTTAGGGCAGGCGATGTTTAGAGGATTTTCAGATAAAGAAACAGAAATACTGTTTGCAGAAGCTAAAAGAAATATTGATAAATCATTAGAATGTAATGAAAATGATTTTGAATGTCATAGAATGTTGTCTGCAGTTTATTTAAGTAACCATGATTATATTCTAGCAGAAGATCATGGAAAAAAATCTTTTAATATGGTCCCTAACGATCCTAGAGTTTTATCAGGCTATGGAGAAGTTTTGGTAAGAATTGGTAAAGTTGATGAAGGTCTTGAATTACTTAATAAAGCTTTTGATTTAGATCCTGTGCCACAGGGACAATCAACATCAGATAATCGGATAAAAGATTTAATACTTGGTCATTTCTTTGCTGATAATTTTAACAAAGTAATCGAACTTAGTTTTGAACTTAGAGTAATGGACTCAAGGTCCTTAGCTTTAATTCTTTACTCAAGATCTATGTTAGATCAGGATATTAGTAAAAGTGATAATTATGAAATTTTAAGAAGAGAATTTAAGGATATTAACTGGGATCAGACAGTAGATAGATTTCACATTCCTAATAAGGATTTAAATGATAAGTTAATAAGTTATATGAAGTCTATTTAATTTATCCAGTTCCAAACCCACCTCCACTTGGTGTTTCCATTATAAACAAATCATCAATTTCAACATTGCAACTATCATTTCCTTTCAACTTTAACACTGTACCATCTTTTCTTTCTAGCCATTCTTTTCCACATTCCCCTGGCTGTCCTCCGGCCACTCCAAAAGGAGGAACTCTTCTATGAGAACACAGAGTTGTAACCATCATTGGCTCAAGAAACCTTAGTTTTCTTGTCGCACCATCACCGCCGTTAAATTTTCCCTTACCACCTGATTTTTTTCTTATTGAAAACTCTTCCAATCTAACTGGAAATCGAGATTCCAGTATTTCGGGGTCGGTGCTTCTAGTGTTAGTCATATGTGTTTGAACAGCAGATGTGCCATGAAAATTAGGTCCTGCACCAGTACCACCACATATAGTTTCATAATTCTGTATTTTATCATTTCCCCAAACAAAATTATTCATTGTAGCCTGACTTCCGGCAATGATGCCTAGAGCTCCAAAAAGGGCATTACAAGTTAATTGACTTACTTCTGTATTACCCGCAATGACAGCTGATGGGTATTGAGCATTTATCATAGAGTTATTCGGTATTATTATATTAAGAGGTTTAAAACATCCTTCATTTAAAGGAATGTTTGTTCCCACTAATGTTCTAAAGACATAAAGGATTACAGCATGGCAAACAGCCATTGGAGCATTATAATTAAAAGGATTTTTCTTTGCAGTTCCGGTAAAGTCAATCGTTGCTTCACGTTTAACCTTATCAACTTTGATTGAAACTTTTATAAACTCATTATTATCAAGTTCATATTCATATTTACCTTCTTTTAATCTAGTTATTGCGTTACGAATACATTCTTCAGCATTATCTTGAACATGGTCCATATAAGCATGAACTGTTTCTATACCAAACTGATTGATCATTGATTTAATCTCTCTAATACCAGTTTCATTAGCGGCTACTTGGGCTGCAAGATCAGCCATGTTATGGTCAATATTCCTACATGGGTATTTTCCAGAAGCTAGTATTTTCCTAATTTCATTTTCACGAAAAACACCTTTTTCAAACATTTTAAAGTTGTCTATTAGAACTCCTTCTTCATCAATATGTTTTGAATCAGGAGGAGCTGACCCTGGCGTTTTTCCTCCTATGTCAGCATGATGTCCACGCGAGGCAACAAAGAAAAGAATTTTATTTTGTTCGTTGTTAAATACTGGAGTTATCACCGTAACATCTGGAAGATGTGTTCCACCATTAAAAGGGGCGTTTAAAACAAAAACATCACCTGAAAAAATATTGTCCTTATTTAATTTTATTACAGTCCTTATAGCTTCAGACATTGACCCAAGATGAACAGGCACATGAGGAGCATTTGCAACCAATGCACCTGAAGCGTTAAAAAGAGCGCATGAAAAATCAAATCTTTCTTTAATATTTACTGAATAAGCTGTGTTTGCTAGAGTTGCTCCCATTTGTTCTGCTATATTCATAAAAAGATTGTTAAATACTTCTAGCATTACAACGTCTACAGATGTCCCAAT
>Ga0209502_10000692_pt1 | contig 34413 bp, 48 predicted proteins | sample ArcticOcean_MG_C_10_FD_187442 | JGI IMG/M metagenome (GOLD analysis project Ga0209502, IMG submission 187442) | Marine microbial communities from western Arctic Ocean - ArcticOcean_MG_CB11_90 (SPAdes) (version 2) | ecosystem: Environmental > Aquatic > Marine > Oceanic | place: Arctic Ocean... | reverse complement strand
TTGCAATTATGAGTCAAAGTGGAATTCCATTTATGTATGGCTCAGGAGATGTTGACACTGTATCTAGCAATGAAACAAAGATAGTTGCTACCGATAGTTCTGGCAATGATGCCGCTGCAGGTGATAAGTTCGGTACCTCAGTTGCAGTAGGGTCAGGTAGAGTCGTTGTTGGTGCTCCTTACAATGACGATACTGCCCTCGATTCTGGTAGTGCATATATCTACGATCTAGATGGGATATATGTAAGCAAGATAACTTATGGTAGCGCCGATGCCGGTGATTTGTTCGGCCAATCAGTTGCAGTAGGGTCGAGCAGAATCGTTGTTGGTGCTCCTGGAAATGACTTTAGTAACGGCAAGCTCAATGCCGGTTCAGCACATATCTACGATCTAAATGGTAACTTAATCAACGTCGGCCAGAATCCGCTGTGGGCGCAGGATGACAATAACTCTGGCAGCGACCTTCAGACCGATGCCTACTTCGGTTGGTCAGTTGCAGTAGGGTCAGGTAGAATCGTTGTTGGTGCACCTGATTTACGATGGTTTAGCAGCGCGGGTCCTGGTAGTGCATATATCTTCGATGTGAATGGTAATTGGATTGCCAAGATAGTTGCCAGTGATGCAACTAATGCCGATCAGTTCGGTTACTCAGTTGCAGTAGGGTCAGGTAGAATCGTTGTTGGTGCTCCTTTTGATGACGATACTGCCCTCGGTTCTGGTAGTGCATATATCTTCGATGTGAATGGTAATGAAATAAAGAAGATAGTTGCCAGTGATCCAGGTGGTCTCGACAACTTCGGTTGGTCAGTTGCAGTAGGGTCAGGTAGAATCGTTGTTGGTGCTCCTTTAAATAACGATACTGCCAGCAATAGTGGTAGTGCATATATCTTCGATCTGGATGGTAATCTAATAAAGAAGATAGTTGCCAGTGATCCAGCACTCAGCGACCAGTTCGGTTACTCAGTTGCAGTAGGGTCAGGTAGAATCGTTGTTGGTGCTCCTTTTGATGACGATACTGCCGACAATTCTGGTAGTGTATATGTCTTCGATCTAGATGGTACTCAACTAGAAAAGATAGTTGCCAGTGATCCAGCACTCAGCGACAGCTTCGGTTACTCAGTTGCAGCAGGGTCAGGTAGAATCGTTGCGGGTGCTTATCTCGATGACGATACTGCCGATTGGTCTGGTAGTGCATATATATTTGACACACCGGACGTTATAACACCGTTCGATGTAAAAGATTGGGAGAGTGGATACTAATGGCCTTTAAAGACAGTTCAAGCGATATAGTAATTAGTGACGCCGGCGAACTATTACATAAATCGTTTAATCGCTTGAGCGGAACTATACAAAGCACGATGAAAAGTATCTATATTAGTGATTTCAATAGTGCTTTGTTGGGTACACTTGGAGACCCGCAATACCAAGACTACTTCGGTTTCTCAGTTGCAGTAGGGTCAGGTAAAATCGTTGTTGGTGTGCTTGGGGATGACCTTAATACCACTCTATCTGGTAGTGTGGGTCTCTTCGATCTGAATGGTAACGTACTTGCCCTCTTTGCCGAGGACGCGGACCAGAACGACCAGTTCGGTACCTCAGTTGCAGTAGGGTCAGGTAGAATCGTGGTGGGAGTTCCAGAGGACCATTACTTCAATAATGCGGATGCGGGCTCAATATATGTCTTCGATCTGAATGCTAAAGGTATACCATCGTTCACTTCTGGACCCGGTTACATGCCCAGAATATTCGCGGGAACCCCCGCTGATCAGACAGACGGTGATGTAGCTGCACAAGACCATTTCGGTACCTCAGTTGCAGTAGGGTCAAGTAGAATCGTTGTTGGTGCTCCTTACAATGACGATACTGGCGGCGATTCTGGTAGTGCATATATCTACGATCTAACTGGTAGGATAGTAAAAAAGATAGTTGCCAGTGATGCCGGTGCAGACGACCAGTTCGGTTACTCAGTTGCAGTAGGGTCAGGTAGAATCGTTGTTGGTGCTCCTAAAAATGACGATACTACCAGCAATACTGGTAGTGCATATATCTTCGATCTAGATGGCAATCTAGTAAAGAAGATAGTTGCCAGTGATGCATATACCGGCGACTGGTTCGGTTACTCAGTTGCAGTAGGGTCAGGTAGAATCGTTGTTGCTGCTCCATTTGCAACGAACCAAAGCACTGGTGCCGCATATATTTACGATCTAAATGGCAATCTAATACAGAAGATAGTTGGCAGTGATACTGACGGCGCCGATAATTTCGGTTGGTCGGTTGCAGTAGGGTCAGGTAGAATCGTTGTTGGCTCTCCTTACAACGAAATATCCGCCGCCACAATTAACCGTGGCGCCGCATATGTCTTCGATCTGGATGGTACTCAACTAGAAAAGTTAACTGCCGGTAGTGATGCCCAGGCGCAGGCCCAGTTCGGTAAATCAGTTGCAGTAGGGTCAAGTAGAATCGTGGTAGGTGCTCCTTTCCATGACCTCACTAGTGCCAGTGGTGCCGTGGCAGCAGACTCTGGTGCCGCATATATCTTCGATCTAGACGAAAATTACGATACCTATATTGAAAGACAATTAGGATACTAATATGATTTACGCAAGAATAGACACTGTCGGAGTAATGTAAATGCCTTTTAGAAACATATCAACATCGGGTAGTTTTATAAGCAGAGACCTAAGTTTCTATGAAGAAAATATAGATGCTACTGCTGAATATGATGATGATACCGATCCGAGCAATCAAGTAAGGATAAATGCCTTTGATGTTGGACACAATAAAGACAACAACAATAATAATCAGGATGATCAGTTCGGTTTCACAGTTGCAGTAGGGTCGAGCAGAATCGTTGTTGGTGCTCCTTTTGATGATTATTGGGATCCTACAAGCGGAACAGTGCGAGATTTCCATCAAAATCAGGGCAGTGTATATATTCACGATCTGTCCGGTACTCTAATAACCAAACTACAAAATCCTGCAGCTGTAACGTATACCGCGCAGAATAATAATGACCAGTTCGGTAAATCAGTTGCAGTAGGATCAGATAAAATCGTTGTTGGTGCTCCTTTGAAGGACGGCTCCAGCGGTTATACGAGCGACGCTGGCCGTGCATATATCTACGATCTGGATGGTAACAACGAAGTTCTGTTACGCGTTAGCAGTGATAGCTATCCCCGGACCGGCAGCGGCGACAAGTTCGGTTACTCAGTTGCAGTAGGGTGCGGTAGAATCGTTGTTGGTGCTCCGCTGGAGGATTGGGAGTCATTCTTAACTATTAACGACACAGGCGCTGTATATATCTTCGATCTGGATGGTAATCTAATAACGCGAATCCTCGGCAATCCGGCCGTCGTTAATGACAACTTCGGTCACTCAGTTGCAGTAGGGTCAGGTAGAATCGTTGTTGGTGCTCCATACAATGACATAGACAGCAACAATGCAAACGCAGGCCGTGCGTATATCTTCGATCTGAATGGTAATCAGATAAAATCGTTAACTGCTACAGTTCGCGCCGGTGGCGAAGAGTTCGGTGTCTCAGTTGCAGTAGGGTCAGGTAGAATCGTTGTTGGAGCGCGCATTGATTCAACTACGACACTCGGCAACGGCGCCGCATATATCTACGATCTGAATGGTAATGACATAAACAAGATAAAATCGTCTGCGGCCGCTTATCTTGAACTTTTCGGTTCCTCGGTTGCAGCAGGGTCAGGTAGAATCGTTGTTGGTGCTCCGCTGGCTGGGTTTGATAGTACGCTGGGTTGGGCCGGGGGAAGTACATCTTACGGTACCTGTTCTGTCTTCGATCTAGAAGGTGCTCTGATTGACACGTTAGACGCCGATGATAAGACTTCGACCGGGCAGAATTTCGGAAGCTCAGTTGCAGTAGGGTCAGGTAGAATCGTTGTGGGTGACCCCTTTGTGAATTCTCCTGTCACCAGCGCGGCCGATGACGGCAACACGAACATCAGCATCGGCGACAGTATCGACAAGGCCGGTGGAATATATATACACGACACACCATTGACGGCAAAACATCATTTAGATATTTTAGATTGACAGTATCATATTTTTGAGTTCTGGAGACAATAATTTGATTATATAAATAATGATAATCAATTAATAACGGAGATATCAAATGGCAGTTCCTGTTACACGTTCTGATTTTAAAGAATACTGCCTTCGTTCGCTCGGCAAACCTGTCATCGAGATCAATGTTGATGATGATCAAGTTGATGACCGTGTTGATCAGGCATTACGTTTCTATTGGGATTATCACTTCGATGGTACCGAGAAGACTTACTATAAACATGAAATAGATGCGGCAACAATTTCAACGCAGTCTATCACTTTACCAGAAAACATTATAGGTGTTGTCAAGGTATTTGAAATCGGTGATACTTCTTCGTCTTCTGGTGATCTTTTCAACATAAAATATCAAATCGCACTCAACGATCTACATACACTCAACAATATCGGTCTTACAAACTATTATATGACACTTCAAAATCTGGGTGTTGTACAAGAACTGCTTGTAGGTAAAACACAGATTCGTTACAATCGACATCGCAACATTCTACATCTCGATAAGGCTAAATCATCGTTGACTGTAGGTGAGTATATGTTGGTAGAGGCCTATGAAGTTGTTGATCCTGATACATACACTGATGTGTGGTCAGATCGCTGGTTACAACATTATACTTCTCAGTTAATTAAACGACAATGGGGAAGTAACCTCACTAAGTTTGAAGGCCTTCAATTACCCGGCGGCGTGACATTTAACGGCAACAAGATATATGATGATGCTGATACCGAAGTTAAAAGATTGGAAGAAGAAATGATTCTAAATTATTCTCTGCCGCCCACTGATATGATAGGTTAATAAACACTTATGGCCACTAATGTCTTCTTCAATAACTTTGAGAGTTATGCCGAGCAAAATCTAATTGAAGATTTGATCATCGAATCAATTAAAATCTATGGACACGATTTGTATTACTGTCCGAGAACAATTGAAACTAAAGATGATGTTTTTGGAGAAGGTGTTGTTTCCTCATATAATGATGCTTATCTGATTGAGATGTACATCAAGAATGTTGAAGGATTTGAAGGCGAAGGTGATTTTCTTTCTAAGTTCAATATTCAAATTCGCGATGAGATTACGTTCACTGTTTCTCAGAGAGTGTTTGCTAATGAAATAGGTGGACCAGAGATAATATTGCGGCCGAAAGAAGGTGACTTATTATTCTTTCCGCTTACATCCAAAGTATATGTTATCAAGTTTACTGAACACGAAGCGCCTAACTTTTATCAGATGGGTGCCTTGCAGTGTTATGATCTACGTTGTGAACTGTTTGAATATGGCCACGAAGACCTCAACACCGGTATTCCTGAGATTGATAAACTTGAAGAACTCTACTCTAGAAACATTGCTATTGCTAATACTGCTTCGGCATATGCTAATGGTGATATTATTATGGACGTAAACACTGGTCGACCAGCAGCTGCGAGTTCTTACAGTGTTGAGGATCCATTTTCAGAAAATGCTTCCCTAGAAATAGAGGGTGATGCGATCATAGATTTCACCGAAACTAATCCATTCTCTGAGGGTAATATATAATGTTTGGCCAAACGTTCGCACACGGTACACTCCGTAAATATGTCATACTGTTTGGCACACTCTTCAATGATGTGTGGGTTAACCGCAAAGATGCAGCTGGTAATGTCAAGTCGTCACTGAAGGTTCCTTTATCATATGGACCTAGAGAAAAGTTTCTTGCTCGAATTGAAGGCCTTGATGCAGATTTAGATCCTCAAGAACAACCATTCGCAATTACATTACCTAGAATGGGATTTGAAATAACAGGATTTAGTTATGCGCCAGAAAGAAAATTGTCCACGATTAATCGGTTTGTAACAAAACCCTCTAATACAAATGAAGATCAAAAAAGATACCAGTATAATCCAGTACCTTATGACATTCAGTTTTCTCTGTCAATTTTTGTAAAGTCTGTTGACGATGGTACGCAGATCATAGAGCAGATTCTACCGTTTTTTACTCCTGAGTGGACAACGACAGTTCAGTTAATCTCTGATCCAGATATTACTCTCGACATTCCTCTGGTTCTCACCGGCACTACGCAAGACGATGTGTATGAAGGATCGTTTGACGAAAGGCGATCGTTGATTTTTACTTTTGATTATACAATGAAAGGATTCTTCTTTGGACCTACCAAGAAGAGTGAGGTCATTAAACTGGCGAATACTCAGTTGTATGATGCGACATTGTTTACTGATATTGAAGATGCATTTGGCAACACTGATGTTATAACACGAATCACGGTAAGTCCAGGTCAAACCGCAGCTGGTGCTGCTACATCAAACGCAGCAATATCTGTTTCTTCCGATAATATTTCTTCTGATGAAAACTATGGTTACATAGTGGACATAGATGAAACATTCCCAGATGACGGGGTATAAGTATGTCAGATGATATCATAGGTGGAGTACTCGATCTCACTCCGATGCACCGAGAGGAGAGACTTCCTACAACATATGAACCCAAGTTATCTTCAATCAAGCAAGCAGAAACTGATGTCGAATATGTTCGTAAGAATATGTATGATCTTATAGAGAAAGGTACAAGATCGATGGATGAGTTGTTAACAATTGCAGATCAATCACAACATCCTAGATCATATGAGGTTCTTTCAGGTCTGATTAAAAATATGAGTGAGTTAAACAAAGACTTACTAGAATTACATGAGAAGAAAAAGAAACTATTAGATACTGATCAAGAAAAAACTATGCCTAATACCGTGAATAATAACTTATTCGTAGGGTCTACAAGTGATTTATTGAAGATGATTAATCAAGAGAATGATGAAAGAAACAATTAAAGATATTGAAGATTATCGAACGTATTTAGGAAACTCTAATCTAAAAAGACACGGTGTAGATATTCCGTGGACCGAAGATATGATCCGCGAATATGTACTCTGTTCGAAAGATCCAATTTATTTCTCAGAAAAATATATTCAGATAGTTCACGTAGATCACGGACTCATACCAATCGTGTGTTACGACTATCAGAAAGAGATCATTGAAAAAACAACAAACAACAGACGAACTTGTGTTGTTACCTCAAGACAGGCAGGTAAGACAACAACTGCTGTGTGTCTCATACTTCATTATATACTTTTTAATGATTATAAACTTGTCGCTCTACTCGCAAATAAAGGAGACGCTGCAAGAGAAATATTGGACCGTATCAAAACTGCTTATGAAGCACTTCCGAAATGGCTACAACAGGGGGTTGTGGAGTGGAACAAAGGATCGGTGGAGTTTGAAAATGGATCTAAAATTGTGGCTACTGCGACTTCTTCTTCTGCTATACGTGGTAAGTCTGTCTCCTTCTTATACATTGATGAGACAGCTTTCGTTGAGAACTGGGACCAATTCTTTGCGTCCGTGTTTCCGACAATATCATCAGGTAATACCACCAAAGTACTTCTAACCTCTACTCCAAACGGACTGAATCATTTCTATAAAACGTGTGAAGGTGCTCGAAAGGGTGTCAATGGATATGAATTTGTACGTGTTGAATGGCAAGATGTTCCAGGTAGAGATGAATCATGGAAAGAAGAAACCCTCGCGGCCATTGATTTTGATACAGAGAAATTTAAGCAGGAGTATGAATGTGAATTCCTAGGCAGTTCGGGTACACTGATATCGGGTAGCAAACTGAAAGAACTTGTGTATCGTGATCCAATAGAAGAGAGTAACGGATTGTCTATGTTCTATAATCCGATCGCCGACCACAACTATACTATTGTAGTTGATGTTTCTCGCGGCAAAGGTTTGGATTATTCGGCATTTCAAATTATAGATACTACTCAAATGCCTTATATGCAAGTATGCACATACCGAGACAATATGATTGCTCCGATGGACTACGCAACTGTGATCCACAGAATAGGTACTTTTTATAATGAAGCACAAATTCTTGTTGAAGTCAACGATATTGGTGAACAAGTTTCCAGTACGCTGTATGAAGATTTTGAATATGAGAATATGTTGTTTACTGAAAATGCAGGCCGTGGTGGTAAACGACTGACCACAGGATTCGCAGCAAAGTGCGATAAAGGTGTACGAACAACAAAAACCGTAAAGTCGGTAGGATGCTCTATACTTAAATTACTGATAGAACAGAATCAATTAATATTAAATGATTTTAATACTATCAAAGAGTTATCAACTTTTAGCAAAAAAGGTGTGAGTTGGGAAGCTGAATCTGGATGTCACGATGATCTTGTGATGGGCCTCGTACTCTTTGCTTGGGTATCTAATCAACAATTTTTCAAAGAATTAACTGATATAAATACCATAAGTCAATTGAGGGAAATGAATGACGATCAACTTATGCGTGAATTGATACCGTTTGGAATAATTGATACGGGCCAAGATGCCTTTGAAGATAAACCACTAATGGCAGTCAGAGGAACTGATTTTCTGTTTAGGGATGAAGACTACTAAGATTGCAAATCATATAAATAAAACCAGAACAAAAGAATAACAATTTAGATTATTAAACTTGAAAATCAATAAAGGGAGAAAATACTATGCCTTTTCAACTCAGTCCAGGCGTAAACGTCACGGAAATCGATCTGACTACTGTAATACCAGCAGTCTCGACTACAGAAGCCGCGATCGGTGGTGTTTTTCGTTGGGGACCAGTAGATAAACCACTGCTGATCCAAAACGAAGATCAATTAGTAAACCGTTTCGGTAAACCAACTAGCGCAAACTTTGAAACATTTTTTACAGCAACGAACTTCTTGTCATATGCAGATGCCTTGTATGTAAGTCGAGCGCATCACTCGGTAGGCAATAATGTGGTTGTTGCCGATGGAGGCCTCACCGCAGCTAGCGGCACGATAATAATGGCCAGTACGGCCGGTATGACCGTAGGTGATGCCGTGTTTGGACCAGGTATTCCAGCAGGTGCAGTTATCTCGTCAATATCGGCCGATGCGAATATTGTAATAAATGCACTGTCCACTATTACCAAAGCCAGCGCCCATGTTCAAGTATTTGATGCCGACTACTCGTTCAATGCAATTGCAAATACTAACGTTGCACAACTATCTTCACAAATCACAAAGAATGAAGATGACTATGTTACTGCTGAAGGTAACTATGATGCTGACGTTCAATTTGTAGCAAAGTATCCTGGCGAACTCGGTAACTCTTTGCGTATTTCTGTATGTGATAGTGCCGCTGCCTTTAACGGTACCACTGATCTACTGACTGTGGACACAGCAAATACTTTAACAACAGCAAATGTTGTCTTAACAATTGGTTCTAATACTGCTACAATTTCTGTTGCAAATACCAGTGCTGGCGATGCGAACTCTTCTGCGGCTGTTCTTGCTTCTGTAGTTTCAACGTTAACTATAAATGATCTGATACGCGGCGGTAATTCTTCTATTGGCACACAGGATCTAGTCATCAGTTCAATCGGCGCTGTTACTAAGGCGCTTACAGCTAGTGAGGAAAATGGCGATGCTACTGTTGTCATTAATTTCACTGATCGTTATTCACTGAGTTCAGACTTCTCATCTACTAATCTTCAACGATTCTGGGGTGGTGCAAGCGTTGTTGATAAGGCCCCTGGTCAATCTTCATATCAACTAGCAAGCGGTAATACTGCTGCACAAGATGAACTTCACGTTGTAGTTTATGATGAAGATGGTAAGATTTCAGGTATTCCTGGTACTGTTCTTGAAGTATATCAAGGATTATCTCGCGCAACTGATTCGAAGACTCTTGATGGTGGAAATAACTACTACAAAAATGTGTTGAATCAATCTTCACGTTATGTTTGGTACGGACACGATATATCTGGCGCTGCCTCTGCAACTGCTGATAACTTGGCGTCTTCTTCTAACTTAGGCGCATATAGCAAGTCGTTTGTCGGCGGCCGTGATACAAAAGATGAGTCCAATATTAGTGTTGGGGATGTTATTGCTGCTTATGACCAATATAAGTCAGCAGAAGATATTGATATCTCTCTTGTTATCACTGGCAAGTCTCGTGGTGGTTCACAAGGACAACAACTTGGTAACTATCTGGTAGATAACATTGCAGAAGCACGTAAAGATTGTGTTGTATTCATCTCACCTGATCGTGCTGATGTTGTTAACAACACTTCTGGTGATATTGAGCAAGATGTTGTTGCTTTCCGAAATGCTTGTCGATCAACTTCTTACGCAGTAATGGATAGCGGATACAAGTATCAGTATGACAAGTACAACGATGTTTATCGTTATGTTCCTTTGAACGGCGACACCGCTGGTCTGACTGCATATACCGCAGATGTTAATGATGCTTGGTGGTCACCCGCAGGATTCAATCGTGGTCAGATAAAGAACATTGTTCGTCTTGCTTGGAATCCTAAGAAAGCAGAACGTGATGTACTTTATTCAAACGGTGTTAACCCAGTTGTTAACTTCCCTGGTCAAGGTATTGTATTGTTCGGTGATAAAACCTTGTTAGCGAAGCCTTCAGCATTTGATCGTATCAATGTCCGACGGTTGTTCATCGTTCTTGAGAAAGCAATTGCTACTTCAGCTAAGTTTACTCTGTTCGAATTTAACGATCCGTTCACTCGTGCATCGTTTGTTAACCTCGTGACACCTTTTCTGCGTAATGTACAAGGCCGCCGTGGTATCACTGATTTTGCAGTGATCTGTGACGATACAAATAATACTGGTGCAGTAGTTGATGCAAACGAGTTTGTTGGTGACATATACATCAAACCTGCTCGATCTATTAACTTCATTCAGTTGAACTTTGTAGCTGTTCGTTCCGGTGTTGAATTCTCCGAAGTTATCGGTCAATTTTAATAAATAGATAAACAATAATAAGGAGAATAATCTAATGGCATTTAGCATAGACTCATTTAAAAACTCAGCTATACCGGCAGGCGGGTATCGACCCGCCTTGTTCGATGTGCAAGTAACGCGATTGGGAGAGGAAATGAACTTTCTTTGTCAGTCATCACAAGTTCCAGCAATGACAATGGGAGTCATTGAGGTTCCTTACTTTGGTCGTAAGATTAAAGTTGCCGGTGATCGTACATACGCAGAATGGACAACACTCTGTATGATCGAAGAAGATTTCGGTCTACGTTCAAAATTGGAAGACTGGCAAGAAAAGATTAATGGTGCCGAAACCAACAAACGTGAAGAAGTCTTTGAAGCATATAAGACTGATGCGACAGTACAACTGTACGGTAAGGGTAGTGGAGCGCCAATACGGACATATAACCTGACAGGTTGTTGGCCGTCTGATGTAGGTACAATTGAATTGGATTGGAATACAACTGATACAATTGGTACTTATACTGTAACATGGTCATTTGATGTGATGGAACCAGGCAAGTAAGATTAAACAATAAGCGGGCAGGAACTTCGTTCGTTATGGGGGTATAAATAACTTTATATCCCCAATTTTTTTATTCGGAGTTAAATTATAATGGATTTATTTGGTTACCAGATTAACAGAAAGAAGCAGCAAAAGGAACAAGAGAAAGTTGTTTCTTTCGTACCTCCATCCAATGACGATGGTTCGTTAACTGTCGCGGCCGGTGGAGCTTACGGTACGTATGTTGATCTTGATGGTAGTGTTAGAACAGAAGCGGAACTTGTAACAAAGTACCGTGCAATGGCAATGGATCCTATTATTGATCTTGCCGTACAGGATATTTGCAATGAGGCAATTGTTGAAGATGGAGATTTGGAAACTGTCTCTCTCATACTTGATACTTTAAAAACTAGTGAAAGCATTAAGAACAGTATTCGCAAAGAGTTCACCACAATTCTACAGAAACTTGAATTTGATTATTTGAGTTATGAAATATTTCGCCGTTGGTATATCGATGGTCGACTATACTATCACGTTATTATTGATGAAAAAAGCCCGTCTAAGGGAATCGTTGAACTTCGTTATGTTGATCCTAGATATATTAAGAAAGTGCGCGAAGTAAAAAAAGAAAAGAATGCACAAGACATCACTATTGAGAAGGTTGTAGCAGAATATTACATTTACAATCAAGCTGGTTTTCAAAATAAATCTGGATCAACAGGATTTGGTGCATCTGGTGCACAGTCAGCCGGTATTAAGATTTCAAAAGACTCTATTGCCTACTGCACCAGCGGCATACAAGCAACAGACAACAATTTAATTCTTTCATATATGCACAAAGCGATTCGACCATTAAATCAATTGCGATCCATGGAAGACTCACTTGTTATCTATCGTATATCAAGAGCACCAGAACGTAGAATCTTTTATGTTGATGTCGGCGGTCTGCCAAAAGCAAAGGCAGAACAGTATTTGAACGGCATCATGACAAAGTTTAAAAACAAAGTTGTATATGATTCAAGTACCGGTGAAGTTCGAGACGATCGAAAGTTTATGACCATGCTTGAAGATTTTTGGCTGCCTCGGCGTGAAGGCGGCCGTGGTACTGAAATCACTACACTACCAGGCGGTCAGAATCTCGGTGAAATAGAAGATGTTGAATATTTCCAGAGTCTTCTGTATAAGTCACTAAACGTTCCAGTCACTCGGTTGCAGTCTGAATCTACATTTTCATTAGGTCGTGCCACTGAAATTTCTAGAGACGAAGTAAAGTTTTCGAAGTTTATTATTAGGTTGAGAAACAAGTTCAGTGAATTGTTTAATAAACTTCTCGAACAGCAGTTAATTCTAAAAGGCATTTGTACGCCTGAAGACTGGAAAGAGTGGCGACATCTAATACACTATGATTTTGCCATCGATAACTATTTTCATGAATTAAAAACTATGGAGATCATGCGAGACAGGATTGGACTTTTACGAGACATGGAAGAGTCAATAGGTACGTATTACTCGCACGAATATACTCGCCGTAATATTCTGTTACAAACTGAAGAAGAATTGAAAATCATCGATGAACAGATCAAGGCCGAAAAAAATGATCCGAGATATGCGGATGCTGATATGGATTTCGATGATGACGATGGTGATGATGAACCTGAATCACAGGCAAAACCACCAGTAGAAAAGAAACCTGAAAAAGTAGAGCAGGATAAAGAAGAAGAAGAAGAAGACGAAAAAGATTAAACTATAAATAACTGTGAGGAATTTAATTATGTCGAACATTACAAATATTATTGCTGCTGCTGTCGCAGAGAAACCCAATGAAACGTATAATGCGTTCTCTGATGCGATTCAACCAAAGTTAGTCGCGGCACTGTCGGCGAAGTATGATGAGGTGTCTTTATCAGTTTTTAACCAAACACAAACTACAGATACGGAAGATGATAACGATGAAAGATAGACTACTAGAGATTTTAGAAAAATACGAAGCACGTAGCGGTGACGAAGAGAAGTTCATCGAGAAACATGCTGTTGCTGTACTAGAAGGACCAGGATACGCGGAGATTCGCGCTGCTATTGATTTTACTTCTTTCGCTGAACGGTCAGGTTATAGCCCCGGTGAAGATGAGGCAGTTTATGAAGAGTATGCTAAAACTATTCAAGCAGCTGTCGATGAGTTTATTGAAGAAGCCTCAGAAGAAGATCGTCTTGCTTTAGAAGAATTGTTTTCAACAGAAGAAGGTTACGATGAGTTTATATCATCAATCATGGAAGACGATAAAGATGAAGACGATGATGAAGACGATGATGAAGACGATGATGAAGACGATGATGAAGACGATGACGAAGATGAAGTTGTTGAAAAGAATCCAAAGTTAAAAAAAGAAGCTAAGAAAGCTAAGAAATAATAATTTGAATTAGGTAGGAATAAAAATGATTGTTAAACCTTTATCAGCAGAAACATCCTTAACTACGGCCACATCAGTTAGTTCTGCATCTGTTGTTCGTCTGTATAACAAAGGCACCGCAGATCACAAAATAACCAACGATGCCACTAACGGTGAATTCACCATGCCGGCCGGTTCTATTACTTTTATGCCAAAGTCGCCGGCGGATACAATCTCCACTGATAACACTGGGTCGGAAGTATTGGCAACGTCAGTCGCTTATCTATCCTCATAATTAATTATGCATAAATATCAATAACAAAAAAGAGATTCGAATATGAAACTGATCACAGAGTTAAATGAATCGATTCAAGTCATTGAAGAGGCAATGGAAGATGGCAAAAAGAACTTCTTCATTGAAGGTATCTTCATGCAAGGCAATTTACCAAATCGCAATGGTCGAAGATATAAGACTGAGATTTTAGAAAAAGAAGTTGATCGATACATTAAAGAGACCGTGAAGACTAACCGTGCATATGGTGAACTCGGTCATCCTAGTGGTCCTTCAATTAACTTAGATCGTGTTTCACACATGATCACAGATTTACGCCGAGAAGGCGACAATTTCATAGGTCGTGCGAAGATTTCTTCAACGCCGATGGGTGAAATAGTAAAGGGATTACTTTCTGATGGAGCAAATCTAGGAGTTTCGTCTCGTGGTATGGGTTCTTTGAAAGAAGGTAAGAATGGAGTAATGGAAGTTCAAAACGATTTTCGACTGGCTACAGCCGCGGATATTGTTGCCGACCCTTCCGCACCTGATGCTTTTGTTAATGGTATCATGGAGGGAGTTGAGTGGATATGGGATAATGGTAAGTACATTGCCCTTAAAGTTGAGGAGATTGAACGAGAAATTGAAAAATCAACTCGTAATAAGAAACTCGATGAAGGACGCAAACTACAACTTTTCCAGAAATTTATTAACGAAATCTCTCAAAATTGAGATTATATAAATATAGTTTAAATACCGAAGGAGTATAACTAATGTCCGATGAAAATTTTGATCAGGTGGACGAGATTGTTGAGAACGATGTTTCTATTGAAGAAACTACAGACTCTTCTATCGCTGAGGCCAAAAAAGCACCAACCAAATCTGCCGTACTAGCACAGGCTATGGGATATCTTGCTAATATGAGAAAAGAAGAGCTTTCTTCTTTCCTTGAGAAGACCATGACCATGGGCGACAAAGATAAGAAAGAAAAGGAAATGACAGAGAAGAACTCATCTTCAGTTACTATGAAAGAAGATGTGTTGGAATTATTCTCTGGTCAAGATGACCTTTCCGAAGAATTTAAAACCGAAGCATCGACCCTCTTCGAAGCAGCTGTTCAGAACCGTGTTGTTCTTGAAGTTGCACGAATAGAAGAAGAATCGGATGTTAAATTGGAAGAGCAAGTTACTGAATCAATCGACCAATTGCACGAACAAGTTAATAGCTACATGGACTATGTTGTTGAGAAGTGGATGGAGCAAAATGAAGTCACTCTTGAAAACAATTTCCGTGTAGAGGCAACTGAAACTTTCATTGATGGATTGAAGAATCTTTTCACTGAATCTTATGTTGTGGTTCCAGAAGAGAAAGTTGATCTTGTCTCTGAGTTGGAAACTCACGTTGCCGAATTAGAAGAATCACTAGAATCAGTTTCAGCAGAAATGATTGAACTGAACAAGGTGATCAGCGAAGCTCACGTAGAAGCAGCATTTTGTGCTGTCTCTGAAGGTTTGGCTGATACTCAGATTGAAAAACTGCGAACTCTCACCGAGAGCATAGAGCATGATTCAGTCGAGGAGTATGTCTCGAAACTTGAAATCGTAAAGAAACAATATTTCTCTGAGAGTATTGAATCTGATTCAACCGGTTTTATCTCCGAAGAAAGTTCTGTAGGTTCTAATGATGAACCTGAAGTACAACAGATCATTCCAGAAGAGATGAAAGGATACTTCGCAGCAATTTCAAAAACAAACAAACGTTAAAAACCAAACTTTACTAAATATACATTGAAACGTCCTAAGGAGATTTACAAATGAACCTCAATGAACAAATTCGTAACAAGTGGAAGTCAGTGGTCGAACATCCTGATCTTCCAGCAATCGGTGACTCGCATAAAGCAATGGTCACTTCAATGATTTTAGAGAACACCGAACGAGCCCTCCGCGAGAGTTCTGAAATTGGTGCAAATCAAGCACTCATGACAGAAGACGCTATTCCTACCAACGTTGTTGGTGGTGGTATGGGATCAACAGGCGCTGGCGCTATCAAGGGATTCGATCCTGTATTGATCTCACTCGTTCGCCGCGCTATGCCTAATCTTATGGCATATGACGTATGTGGTGTTCAACCAATGACTGGACCTACTGGTCTTATCTTCGCAATGAAGAGTCGTTATGCTACTCAGACTGGCGATGAAGCATTCTTTGCCGAAGCTGATACCGACAAGTCAACTGTTCCTTCAGGTGCTAACACACCAGGTGGTGAGCATAAAGGTACTTCACCAACAGCAGATGCTAACAACTTGGATCTGCCGGAGAATGAAAACTACAACTATGCAGCAGGTATGTCTACTGCTCAAGCAGAAGCACTCGGTACTGAAAGCAATGTTGCGTTCGGTGAGATGGCATTTAGCATCGACAAAGTAACTGTAACTGCTAAAACTCGCGCACTGAAAGCGGATTACTCGCTCGAACTTGCTCAAGACTTGAAAGCAGTACATGGTCTGGACGCAGAGGCTGAGTTAAGCAACATTCTCTCTACTGAGATTCTTGCTGAAATCAACCGTGAAGTTGTTCGTACTATTAACGTTAGTGCCAAGCAAGGTTCTGCTACTGGTACAACTACTGCTGGTACCTTCGATCTTGACGTTGACGCGAATGGTCGTTGGTCTGTTGAGAAGTTTAAAGGTCTTATGTTTCACATCGAACGTGAAGCAAACCTTATTGCTAAAGAAACTCGCCGTGGCAAGGGTAATCTGATCATCTGTTCTTCTGACGTTGCTTCTGCACTTCAGATGGCTGGTGTTCTTGATTATACTCCTGCTCTGAACAGCAACAACGTTCAGGTAGACGATACAGGTAACACCTTCGCTGGTGTACTGAATGGTCGTTATCGTGTATATATCGATCCTTACACAACTGGTAACTACATGACTATCGGTTACAAGGGTTCAAATGCCTTTGACGCTGGAATCTTTTACTGCCCATATGTACCTCTTCAGATGGTACGTGCGGTTGATCAAGATTCTTTCCAACCTAAGATTGGATTTAAGACTCGTTACGGTATGGTCGCTAATCCTTTCGCAAATGCGACTGGCGCGATAGCAGTAGATTCAAACATGTACTACCGTCGTAGTTTTGTAACAAACCTACTATAATAAGAATCCCCCAAAGGGACACTTGCAAGGGCGCTTCGGCGCCCTTTTTTTATCTTGACATTTGTGTTCAAATCTTGTACAATCATATAGTCGCTTTTAAAACAATATAAATACCCTAAAGAGAGTATCACCGAGGCTGAATCAATGTTACAGTCAGTATTGTTATATTGGATTACTATTGTTGGTAATCAGTATTACGTTCACAAATATGATGATCATAACATTTACAGCGCAGAACCTATCGTTAATTGTATTGGTTTTAAAACCAAACCTAGCACTCTGAACTCGAAACAAATTAGTGAAGTTTATTCGTGCAAGACTGAACGATTATATTATCACATGACTGGCGTTGATACCGTTGATATTATTATAACAGGAAAATACAAGATATGACAGAATTAAATAAGAACATGCTATCGCCTGTCGGTTTTAATTTTCAAATAAAGAAAACTCCTGACATGAACTTCTTTATTCAATCAGTCACTCTACCTGGTGTTACGTTAGGATCATTTGAAATACCAAACCCATTGAAGAGTGTTCCTATGTATGGTGATCACATCACATATGGTGAACTTGAGGTTGTGTTTAAGATTAATGAAGACATGACCAACTATCTAGAAATCTTTAACTGGATTACTGCGTTAGGATTTCCTGACGATTTTAAACAGTTCAAGTCTATAAAATCCAAAACAATTTCTAGTGGTGATGGTATCTTCTCAGATGCTACACTCTCAATTCTATCAAGTGCGATGAATCCAACAACACAGATATTCATTCAAGACTTGTTTCCCATAAGTCTTTCTCCCGTCACAGTAGATACCCGCGACACTAGTATCGATCATGTTGAAGCAACAGCTTCTTTCAGATTTCAGAATTATACATTTACATCTCTGTAGTTTTAGAGTATAATAGTTATTACTATTAGTTAAGGTGTGTCTATGAAACTTGAAGAAATACATGAACTGTGGGCAGTGGATTCTCAACTCGATCAGTTAGAGTTGGACAGCACTGCCTTATCTATTGCCAAAATGCATCATAAATACTACCAGATACTTTCTAAAGAGAAATTAATTCTCAAGAAGATTGAATCGGATGCGAAGACTCTGAAAATTGAGAAGTATGAATTTTATGTAGATGGTCCAACTCAAAGTCAGATAAATTTAGGATGGAAACTACCAGCAAAAGGTAAGATCATCCGATCTGATGTGGGTATGTATCTAGACGGCGACTCAGACATCATTGCTTCAAATCTACGTGTAGCCTATCAACAAGAGAAGATTAATTTGCTTGAGTCGATTATAAAGACCATCAGCACATTAGGATGGCATGTGAAAGCAGCAATAGATTTTCGTAGAATGCAGCAGGGACTATGAGCGATCTAAAAATAGAAAAGGTGAACGAAGTCTATATCCGTGTCTCTATGGATGATATGGGCATTAGACAAGAGTTGTCAGACTTCTTCACGTTTTTTGTGCCGGGATATAAGTTCATGCCAGCCTACAAGTGCAAGGCATGGGACGGTAAGATAAGAATTTTTGATGCGATGACAGGAAGAATATACGGAGGTCTTGAGAGATATATTGAGATTTTCGCGAAAGAGAGAGGATATACAATTGAATTCTTATATGATAATTCATCGATTAATTTCTCTGTCGCCGAAGCTAAAGAATTCTTATCTCAACAGAAATTTGCACTTGAACCTAGAGACTATCAAATCGATGCGTTTGTAGATGCTGTACGTTATAATCGATGTCTATTCCTTTCTCCCACCGCCTCTGGTAAATCATTTATCATTTATATGATACTTCGGTATTATCTGAGACAAACATTGTTAATCGTTCCAACAACAACTCTTGTACATCAAATGTATTCCGACTTTGCCGAATACGGATTTAATTCTGACAAACACTGTCACAAAATATTTGCTGGTCAAGACAAAGACACAGATAAACCTGTGGTAATTACAACATGGCAGAGTATTTACAAACTACCGAAAAATTGGTTTGATAAATTTGATGTCGTGATCGGTGATGAAGCACACCTATTCAAGTCTAAGTCTTTAGCAAGCATCATGGGTAAGCTTGAAGGATGTCGTTATCGATACGGGTTCACTGGAACACTTGACGGCACTAAGACACACAAACTAGTACTTGAAGGACTGTTTGGACCTGTCAATCAAGTAACTACCACGAAGAAGTTAATGAACGAAGAACACCTCGCCGACTTTAAAATCAAAATTCTTTCGTTATCATACTCTGATCAAAACAAAAAAGAGATCAACGCACTCACCTATCAGAATGAAATAGACTTTCTAATATCACATGAAGGAAGAAATAACTTCATAAAAAATCTTGCGATATCTTTGGAAGGTAACACACTTCTTCTGTTTCAATATGTTGACAAACATGGTAGAATACTGTATAATATAATTAAAGACATTGCAGGAGATCGCAGTGTATTCTTTGTACATGGAGGAGTTTCAGGTGAGGAAAGAAATGAAATACGTAGAATTGTTGAGGAACAAAATGACGCGATTATCATCGCAAGTTACGGCACTTTCTCAACTGGTGTTAACATACGAAACTTACATTCCGTTATCTTTGCTTCTCCTTCAAAGTCTAAGATAAGAAACTTACAGTCTATTGGCCGCGCGTTGAGAAAGTCTTCGACAAAAGATAAGGCAGTACTGTATGACATTGCGGATGACTTGACTTGGAAAAAGAATCTCAACTTCACCATGAGACATCTCATGGAACGTGTGAAGATATACGATGAAGAAGAGTTTGAGTATAAATTTTATAAGGTTGGTATTGAATGACACGACATGTGATGATCAGATTAAAGGAGGGTACCGATGTTATCGGAATACTTTTATTTGAGGGTGAATCGATGATCGATATAGGTGACGCTTGTATTGTAAGATATATGATCGGCCTTGACGGTATACCCAGCATAGCACTACTGAAGTATTGTTCTCTCACCTCAGGATTCAACGTCAACTTTAAAAGAGACGATGTGTTACATGTATTCTATGATCCGTTGGACACTGTTATCACTCATTATAATAAAACTATTACCAGAATAAAGAGCAACTATGTCGGAGATGTTGCGAAGGCAAATGACATTTCTTCTTTTTTTGAAAACCTAGAACCTAGCAAAGAGGATGATGACGAACTAATCGACACACTCGATGCAATGCATTCAAGCAACACAACAATACAATAGGATTATATTATGGCGGAGTATATTAACAACAAAGAGTTTTATCAACTTTTGATTGAGTATAAAGAATCTTCAGAAAAGGCGAAGATTGAGGAGAAAGATCCACCGAGAATACCCAACAAAATCGGTGAAGCATTCATCTTAATTGCCACGCGATTATCGAACAAAGGAAACTTCGTGGGTTACACTTACAAAGATGAAATGGTTTCTGATGCCATTGAGAACTGCGTGAACGCCGTACATAGTTTTAATCCTGAAAAATCTAAAAACCCCTTTGCTTATTTCACACAAATCATTTGGTATGCCTTTCTTCGACGGATTGAAAAAGAAAAGAAACAGACGTACATTAAGTATAAGTCTCTTGAGGCATTTATGTTAGAGTGTGATATGTCGGAAGAAGAAGGCAATCCCTTTGCGAGCTTCGATATTGATAATGAGAAGATGAAACCGATCATTGAGAAATATGAGAAGAAAAAACCCAAAGACATCAAACCTAAGGGTATCGAGAAATTTATTGGGGAATAATGTAGTATGAAAATTGCACTCATAACCGATACGCACATTGGAGCGAGAAATGATAGTTTACAGTTTCACGAATACTTTGATAAGTTTTACACGGAATTCTTCTTTCCTTATTTGAAAGAAAATAACATACAGAAAATTATTCATCTAGGCGATCTTTTTGACCGAAGGAAATATATTAACTTCAACAGTCTTTATCTGAGCAAGAAATATTTGTTTGACGTTTTAGAGAGAGATGGTTACGAGTTTCATTGTATTGTCGGTAATCATGATGTGACTTACAAGAATACGAATCGTGTGAATGCTCCTACGTTGTTGTTAGGTGAGTATCCTGGATTACATGTATACGAAGAACCTACTGTTACGAACTTCGGCGGCCTTGATATTCTTATGATGCCTTGGATAAACAGTGAGAACTATGAGAACTCCATGGCAACCGCGGCAGATACGAAAGCGACTGTGATGATGTCTCATCTGGAACTTGCTGGATTTGAAATGTATCGTGGAGCAGTCAATGATCACGGCCTGTCGCATAAAGTCTTTGATAAGTTTGACATTGTTTGTTCTGGCCACTTCCACCATAAGTCTTCCAAAGATAACATACACTATCTCGGTTCTCCATATGAAATGACCTGGTCTGACTATAATGATGACCGAGGGTTTCACATCTTCGATACTGAAGAAAAGTCCTTGACATATATCAAGAATCCCTATAGGATGTTCTATAAGGTATTTTATGATGATACTGAAAAGACTGAACAAGAAATTCTAGATCAAGATTTTTCTTATATTAAGGACACATATGTGAAAGTTGTTGTGAAGCAGAAAAGTAATCCTTACGTGTTTGATGTGTTCGTAGATAAATTGAATCTACATTTGCCGGCACACTTACAGATTGTTGAAGACAATTTTAACCTTGACATTGAGGATGATTCTGATATAATTAATGAAGCTGAAGATACTGTATCAATTATTAAGAAGTACATATCTAATCTTAATCTAGACAATGCGAAACCGGTTGAAAATTTATTTTATGAATTATACCATGACGCCCTGAGTATTGAATGAGTTTACATTTTAAGTCCGTAAGATGGATGAACTTCCTTTCAACAGGAAACATCTACACAGAAGTTAAGTTAGACAGATCACCATCGACACTGGTTGTCGGTGAGAACGGTGCCGGTAAGTCTACCATGCTAGATGCCATATCGTTTGCGTTGTACGGTAAACCCTATCGCAACATTAACAAACCTCAACTAGTCAATAGCATCACAAACAAAAACTGTTTGGTCGAGATTGATTTTATTATGAGGGGTAAAAACTACACGATACGCCGTGGCATTAAACCTGCGGTGTTTGAAATATTATGTGACGATGTGTTGATTGATCAGAACGCAAACATTCGCGAGTATCAAGAATATCTTGAGAAAAATATTTTAAAGTTAAATCACAAATCGTTTGGCCAGATTGTTGTGATTGGATCAGCAAACTTCACACCGTTTATGCAATTGAAGGCACATGAACGCCGCACAGTTATTGAAGACCTACTCGACATTGAAATCTTTACAAAGATGAATACGTTGTTGAAAGACAAGATCAGCAAGAATAGAGAACAACTGATTGAGTCTAAGCAGAGAATTGAATTGCTTGATCAGAAGATAGAACTTACGCATAAACATTTGAATCAGGTTCAATCATTGAAGCGAGTGAATAGAGAATCTATAGAAGAGAAGATTGCAGAAATTCAAAATGAAGCTCAAGAAATAATTGAACAGATGGAACTGGCAAATCAACGCGCAATAAGTTTACAACAAACAATTGCCGACAAAGAATCTATCGATAACAAAATCAAGAAGATGGACAAGTACAGTTATCAGCTGAAGCACAAGGTGTCATCTATACAAAAAGATATAGACTTTTTCTGCAATCACGATGAGTGTCCTACTTGTAAGCAAGAACTAGATTCGCAGTTTGTAGAGGGTCATGTTTCCGTTCAACAAAAAAAGAAGCAAGAACTGGAAGATGGCCTTGCACTGGCCGCCGATGAGTATAAGTCTATCAATGACCGATTGAAAGAAATCACCGAGTCACAAGGACAGATATCGATTCTAAACAACGAGGTTATATCATTAACAAGTAGTTTAAGTCACGCCAGGCGCACGGTAAGCGATTACCAGACAAAGTTGAGTGAGGAGACAACTGATGTATCAGATTCCTCGGTTAATGACTTGGACGCGCTCCGAGAAGAATCTAGTGCAGCTGTCAAAAATCAGAAAGAATTAATTCAACTGAAAGAACAATATGATATTGCCTACTCTCTGTTGAAAGATGGCGGCATCAAAACAAAAATTATTCGACAGTATGTTCCGATCATCAACAAACTAATGAATAAATATCTGGCAATGATGGATTTCTTTGTACAGTTTGAACTTGATGAAAACTTTGATGAGAAAATTAAGTCTCGATTCAGAGATGAGTTTACATATCAGTCTTTTTCAGAAGGCGAGAAATCAAGACTGGATCTGGCCCTCCTTTTAACTTGGAGAGCAGTGGCAAAACTTCGCAATTCATCATCTACTAACCTGTTAATTATGGATGAAATATTTGATGGATCGATGGACGGAGATGGTATGAGTTCAATACTATCTATCATGGAGAACGTTCTCTCAAAGGAGAATGTATTCGTGATCTCACATAAAGGCGATCAACTTTATGATAAGTTTCATTCGAATATTAAGTTTGTGAAACACAATAATTTTTCAAAAATTGCAATGTAGGGGTAATATATGCCATATAAAATTGTTACAACGATACGAGAACAAAGTCAAGATAAATTTTATGATGTGATTGATATGAAGTTGAGTCGATCAAAGAAAGTCATAAAACTTTTCATGGAAGAAGACATGGCAGAACACTATGCTCGTAAAGAGTTGAAAAAAGAAGAAAATGAATTTAAAATAATTGAGGTTGAAACAGCATATGATTATGAAACTACTAGCACCGAACCATCCACTTCTACAGACGAAGATTGAAAGTTTTAATTTCAATAATCCTCCTGAAGATCCGATAGAGATAGCAGAGAAACTAAAACACACCCTAACTGAAAATAAGGCTGCAGGTCTCGCGGCAAATCAAATTGGACTTCCCTATAGAGTGTTTGCGATCAACACCGATCCTATGTTGATCTGTTTTAATCCGAAGATAACATACTATTCTGAAGAAAAATCAGTAATGGAGGAAGGTTGCTTGACATTCCCACTTCTATATGTTAGGATTGTAAGACCAAAAACAATCAGAGTAAGATTTTTTAATGAGTTGGGAGAACCACAAACTCTTTCTTTTCAAGGTGACACTGCTCGTGTGTTTCAGCACGAACTAGATCATCTGAACGGTGTTGTCTACTTAGATCGTGCCAGTAAAATACACCTCGAAAAGGCTAAACATAAAACCAAGATGATCCGGCGCAAACTTAAAAAGCAAGATAAGATCATGAAATCTCTACAGGAAGCATAGCATGGAAATTAATGTACCGATTGAAGAACTACAAAAACAAAAATTGTTTCTCGCAGTACCTATGTACGGTGGACAGTGTGCAGGTATGTTCACCCGATCAATTGCCGATTTAACCGGACTCTGCGGCCGATATAAGATACCTCTTCAGTTTTACTTTCTGTTTAACGAGTCACTAATTACGCGAGCAAGAAACTATTGTTCTGACGAGTTTGTGCGTAGCGATTGTACTCACTTGATGTTCATTGATGCTGATATTGGTTTCAATGCGAATGATGTGATCGCACTACTGGCCATGTCTGTAGAGAGTGAAGACTATAATGTTCTCTGCGGTCCTTACCCTAAGAAAACTATCTCATGGGAAAAGATTAAGGCTGCTGTTGACATGGGTGTTGCTGATGAAGATCCAAATGTTCTTGAGAACTATGTTGGCGATTATGTATTTAATCCTAAGTCAGACACCGGTAAAATTCAGATCGGCGAACCTTGCGAAGTAATGGAAGGCGGCACAGGTTTTATGTTGATTCAACGCCGTACGTTTGAAGCATATGCAGAAGCATATCCTCAATTCTACTATAAACCAGATCATGTTCGTACTGTCAACTTTGATGGTACTCGTGAGATCATGGCATACTTTGACGCACTGATTGATGATAAGTCTCAAAACCTCATACCTGAGATTACCGCATTCTATGAAAAAAATAATTCGCCTACGAAGGAAGAAGTTATTGACTTTATTGGTGACAAGTGTTATGGTATAGACCGTAAAGAATATTCTAACAGATACTTATCTGAAGACTATATGTTCTGTTACAATGTTCAACGAATGGGCATGAAAGTTTGGTTATGTCCTTGGATGGAACTGAAACATGTTGGTTCTTATATATTTGGTGGATCGCTCGCGCATCTCGCCTCAGTCGGGGCAGCGGCAACTGCTGACCCATCAAAACTTGGTAAAAAGAAGTAATTGGAGAAATACATTATGAAATTTGGCAATCGCACTACACAGGTACTTCGCAATTTCGCGACAATCAATCCATCTATTCAGTTCAATGAGGGTAAAACACTTCGCACCATTTCGCCCAACAAGACGATGATGGCAAAAGCAAAATTGGAAGATATGGTAGACGGCGAATTTGCTATCTATGACCTGTCCCGCCTGTTGGGTATTTCTTCAATGTTCGCAGACCCCACATTTGAACTAGAAGAGAAGAAGATTCGTATCGAGTCAGAAGGCCGCGCGGTGAGTTACACGTATGCTGACCCTAGCACGATAGTCGTTCCTCCAAGCAAAGAAATTACTGTTGATGCATTTGATGTGGAGTTTGATCTCTCACAAGAAAACTTAGCAGAAATGATGAAGGCAATTGGCATACTTTCTTTGCCTGAACTAGCAATCATTGGTGAAGATGGCCACATACTTCTTCGCGCACTGGATACTAAGAATCCATCTTCGGATAAATATGACATCATAGTAGGAGAAACTGATAAAGAGTTTGTCGCAGTTTTCAAAACTGACAATCTTAAACTTCTAAGTGATAACTATAAAGTTAGCATAGACTGGAAGAGTGTCGCAAACTTTAAGTCTGATGATGTTGAATATTGGGTTAGCATCGAAAGTAACTCATCATTTAATTGAGTATAGAGGGAACAGTGTTTGCCCGAAAGTGGCACTGTTGAGTATTATTGCGATGGGACGGGGCGATAATACATTTAAACATCTTGACATATTAGAAATGATGTGTTATTATGGTAGAAGAATCAGAAATGATTCGTTTTTTTGAAACTAGTAAAGGAAGTAATTATGAAAATTATGTCACAAAAGCAACGTGTATTGAACGCTCTAACTAAAGGTGAAGCATTATCAGTAAAGCAGATTGCATCTCGTTTTGGTGCTGCAAATCCAACAGCGATAGTTAACACTCTTCGACAAGAAGGTTTTCCTATCTATTTGAATAACGGTAGTAGCGACACACGCGGCCGCGCCCGTACCTCTAAGTATCGTCTAGGTACTGCGTCTCGCTCAGTAGTTGCTGCGGGTTACAAGGCACTTGCTCAACGCCTCGTATAAAAATTAGGGGTGCAATGCCCCTTTTACTATTGCGGCGAGTCTGTGACAAGTCTCACGTCCAGTGAGATCAGCGAGGTTAAATTCCTTGGCGCCGCTCCACTTTATGTATCTTTGTGAATGAAATGAGTATATTATGCGTGATGATTTTTTGTGGGTTGAGTCCTATCGACCTAAGACTGTAAGTGACACTATTCTTCCTGAAGAACTCAAACAAACTTTCCAGCAGTTTGTAAATCAGGAAAACATACCTAATTTAATTTTATCTGGATCTGCTGGTGTTGGTAAAACTACCATCGCAAAAGCAATGCTCGAAGAACTTGAATGTGACTATATCACGATCAACGGATCGATGAACGGTAACATCGACACTCTTCGTAATTACATACAACAATTCGCATCATCAGTTTCTTTACAGGGCGGCCGCAAGTACGTCATACTAGATGAGGCCGACTATTTAAACGCAAACTCAACACAACCTGCTCTCCGTAACTTTATGGAAGAGTATGCTAAGAACTGTGGATTTATCCTCACTTGCAACTTCAAGAATCGCATCATCGAACCACTACACTCTCGATGTTCTGTGATAGATTTTAAGTTAGACAAAAAAGATAGGTTAGACCTCGCAGCACAAATGTTCAAACGTGCCTGTATGATTTTGAAGAAAGAAAATATTAAGTTTGACAAAGCAGCTGTTGTTGAAGTTGTGAAGAAATACTTTCCAGACAACCGAAGAATATTGAACGAGTTGCAACGATATAGTGTATCAGGCGCGATCGATACTGGTATTCTTTCGAACGTGCGAGAGATTAGTCTATCGAAACTAGTGAAGTCTTTGAAAGATAAAAACTTCACTGAAGTCCGTAAATGGGTTGCTGAAAACTCTGATACCGATTCTGCTGATATCTTTCGAAAGATATATGACAAGTCAAGCAGTTTTGTTTCGAGCAACAGTGTACCACAACTGGTACTGATTCTTGCTGAGTATCAATTTAAAGCTGCTCATGTTGCTGATCAAGAAATAAATCTCACCGCCTGTCTCGTAGAGATTATGGCGAACATACAGTTCACATAAATAACATTATGTGGAAGAAAAAGAAAGTTTGTAAGGTGTGTAACGAAAACGAGCTCGGCACTGCCCCTGCTAAAATAGTTGTGGCCGATGGTGAGATTATGATATGCGTTGAGTGTGAAACATTACTCACCGTGATTGAGGAGAGAGTTAACCGTGAGCAATCCATTCATATTTCTGAATAGCATCAATGTAACAAAAGAAAACATAATGCGAGATACCGAGAACGATGAACTCGCTGAAAAAGACTACAATGCATTTATGGTAAATCGCGGTTTATCATATTTTTATGATACTGTTATTCATGCGAACGAAATGAATCACTATCATGAATTGGATAATAAACTTCAGTATGAGTTTTTATTCCACGGTATAAGAAAAAAGAAAAGGTTTTCCAAGTGGTTCAAACCCACGGAAGATGCCGACTTTGAGGCTGTTAAAGAGTATTATGAATATAATAATCATAAAACACTACAGGCCCTGAGTGTTCTTTCTGAGTTTCAAATAAAAATAATAAAAAATAAACTAGAAAAGGGTGGCACATGAAAAGCGTAGTGGATACACTAGTTGAGGTGATACTGAAAAACGAAGACGATTTCTTAAAAGTAAGAGAAACTCTTACTCGCATAGGCATTGCTTCCCCAAAAGAAAAAAGACTTTATCAATCTTGTCATATACTGCACAAGCGTGGTAAGTATTACATCACACACTTCAAAGAACTTTTTGCACTTGACGGCAAAGCAACTAATTTTTCTGATGATGATAAGGGAAGAAGGAACACAATTATACAACTTCTTGCTGATTGGGGACTGATTGAGGTTGTCAACCCTAGCGATATTCTGGAACCTGTAGCAAAATTAAATCATATTAAAATTATCGCGCATAAAGAGAAACAGGAATGGGATTTGATCACAAAATACAATATTGGGAAAAAGCGTTGACATTACCTTCTGTATAAACTATAATGTAACAATAGATAGGAGAAATACATGGATCCATTGTGGCATACTCTGATTGCTACGACAATCATTGCGATATCGTACTACTCTGGTACATACAAAGGAAGACAACGTGGTTATCCTGAAGGATATATTAGAGGCATAGAAGCTACACTCGAAAATCTAAATGATGATCAAATTGAAAGTATTGCTAAAGCCGTTATAAATCGAAAAGACTTGGAGAAATAATTTTTATGAAAGTAAATAATGTTGTAAGTATCGTGACTACAGTTGGTGAGTTTGTCGGAAGGTTTAAATCACAAGATGATTTAACAATCGTTCTAGACAATCCTCGCGCACTCATTCAAACGCAAGAAGGTATGGGATTTGCTCCGTCAATTTGCGCGACAGCTCCTGTGAGTGGTGAAGTTTCTTTTAACAAAACCCTTGTTGCTTTCACACTCAACACTTCAGCTGAAGTTGAATCGGCCTGGCAGAAAGTTACATCTGGCATTGTATTGTAGTATGATAAAAAATAAATTGATTTTGACCGATTGTGATGGTGTACTACTCGACTGGTTATATTCATTTGATCAGTGGATGAAAAAGCACGGATACCTAGTTCACCGTGAGTCAACCTATTCAGTCCGAGAACGATACGATCTTGATATGACTGAAAAGCGGCGCCTGACTCGAATGTTCAATGAGAGTGCATGGATACGTAAACTTCCACCACACTTAGATGCCATCAAATATGTTCGCAAGTTACATGAAGAACATGGTTTCGTATTTCATGTCATTACCTCACAGACCGATGTTGAATATGCCCAACACCTACGGGTCAAGAATCTTTGCGAGATGTTCGGTTCAACTGCATTTGAGAAGTATGTCATTCTCGATTGCGGTGCCGATAAAGATGAAGCACTCGCACAATATAAAGATTCTGGCTGCTGGTGGTTAGAGGATAAACCAGAGAATGCGGATGCCGGCCTGAAGATGGGACTGAATAGCGTCCTTATGAGTCATGATCACAATCGAGGTTACACAGGATCTGCCGTTCGTGTACGTAACTGGAAAGAGTTCTACGAAATTATTACGGGATAAAGATAGAGGCGTTTATGTCAAACTTAGAAAATAGTCTACAAGCAAATCAGATCGTTGAACAATATAAAAATCATGAATTTGACAAAGCAGTTGCCGAAAGAAAACTGCGTCTGCTTGGATTAAATGAAACACAACTGAGACTCGCACTGGGTCAGGTACTTTTGGAAGGTTAAATGGACAACTTTGAAATGAAAAAAGAAATTGAACACTCTCTAAACTCTGGTCTTTGCCAGGTAACTTTCACAAAAAAAGATGGTACTGAAAGAACACTAACAGGAACGTTGAATCGCGATTTAATTCCAGCTGATAAACTTCCTAGTGGTGATAGTTCTAATCGAATTGTCAGCGAAGAAGTACGGTCACTATATGAGACTGATCTAGATGCTTGGCGATCATTCAGATGGGATTCTGTGATCTCATATAATGACGGCAAAATATGAAAGCACTTCTGATAACAAGCAAGGGTGATGGTATGCGCTGGTATGCCGATAAGGTTGGCGAGACAGTTCCATTGCTTGCCATCGAACGCACAGAGTACAAGTCACGCGAAGATGCGGGATATGTAAACTTTGTTCAGTTGGCAGACGCAGAGGTGGTAGAGGTTGAAGCATGAAAGAAGAAATTAGAAACATCAGAACGCAAAACGACTTGATCTTGGCCATAGCAACCGCTATCGAAGAAAGAAACGCAGAAGATTTGGAAGACATGCACACACTGATTCAAGACTGGATGATTGATGACGAAAGCATACAAGTGCTGGAAGACTTGATCGGAACTGCAACAAACGCAGCGATGGACTTGAAAGACTTCGAAGATCAATAAAATACTCATCATGCCATTTATATTGATGACGTTATCCTGCGCGGTAACACCTGCCGTGACTGTTACCGTCGGAAATGAGGAAGAAAATTCCCTAACCGAATGTCTGCTCAGTTCCAAATCCCTCGACAACCTAGAGTGTGAGATAGAAATGCAAATCAACTGGCCATTATAATTTAGGAGAAATGACTATGACTATAGTATGTAAAGACAACACTGTGTATGACGGTAAAGGACAACTTATTTCTGACGAGAGGATTGCTTTTTCGATTAGCGCCGGCGTAAGCAACGTCACCATTAAGAATTACAAATTTAGAAACGTAAAGTATGCCGTGCTTGGAACTAAGGGTGCTGGAGAATCTCGTAACATCATTGTTGAAGATTGTGAAATGCACAACGATCCTGGTTCAGATCCTTTTGTAGACTACGAAGGTCAAAAAGTGACTAAGACAAGTGGTCAAGATACAGGTGCTGGTGTATTGGTTTACGGCAACTACGCACTGCATGACACGATTGTACGATTCAATGTCTGTACAGGTTTAGCGCGAATAGTACTCACAGGTAACGAAGCGCGAAACTGGACTATATGCTCTAACCGTAGTGATGGCGCAGAGGACAGTTCCATCTACGTCAAAGGTACGCAGTCGCTTGTGACATGGAACCACGTAGTCAACTCAGGTAAGTGTGGAATAAAGACGCGACCCAATAGCAATCGCGACACACAGATGGGTGGTCATCGTATAGCGTTCAACTATGTAGAAGAATTTGGTTTGATTAAACCAGACTCAGGTGCATGTATCAACATATCTGTACCTACGCTAGTCGAGTACAACACCTGTAAGGTTGTAAAGTTTCCAGCGGCAAAGGCCTCGACAGGCCACGCGCGGTGTTACAACTATGCTTCGCCTATGATTATCAGTAGAAGCAATATGGCAATAACAAAAGATGACCCCAAGTTTATATCGTACCGTATACACGATAAATCCGTCTTTTTGGATAGTCTTGATGATCAGACTATCTTAGTGTGAGACGGAAATGTACATTAATAGACCAATATAACCTAGAAAATCTATTGACTTACTATGCAGGATGCTTATAATAGTATGTAGGATGAACAAAAACGAAATGGATTTTTAAATAAACCTAGTAGGAGAAAGTATGAATAAGACTATAATTTGTGGGGCAGTTGCTGCCGCGCTATTCGCGGGCAACGCATACTCTAGTGATTTTTCACTGGACGGTTCACTTGCCTTAACATCCGATTATCGTTTCCGAGGCATTAGTCAATCTAATGATGACGCAGCGATACAAGGTTCTATTAACCTTAACCACGTATCTGGTTTACACGCCGGCGTTTGGGGTTCTTCTATCGACTTTAATAAAGTTGACAATGAAGATGCTACCCTCGAACTAGACTACACTGCTGGATATACCTTTGCAGTATCAGATGTTGCTGTTGATGTTGGTTACATTTACTACACCTATCCTAATGACGGTAGCAACGACAACAACGACTACGGTGAAGTTTACGCTGCTGCTGATTGGAAAGGCGTTGAAGTCGGTGTTAACTGGACTGATGACGGTTATGCTAAAAGCGGTAAGGCGACATATGTCTTTGCTGGATACAGTCACCAATTTGGTATCGTAACTGTTGGCGCACAAGTAGGTGAAACTTTCTTGGACACTGCCACCTTTGCTAATGGTGATGACAAGTACTTCAACTTTGAAGTATCTGCCGCGGTAACGTTACTAGAAAAGTTAGATGTAGAAGTCGCATATGTCGGCACTGACTTGAGCAAGAATGATATTGGTGGACTTAACTGGGCAGAAAATGCCGTAGTCGCTACTGCTACTCTCAATCTATAATCTGCAACATTGTTGACTTGCCTTCGAATCTGAGGGCAAGTCATTTATCACAACACACACACACATAAGGGGACATTTATGTCTAGCAACAAAACTCCGTTCGAACTCAGATTCGAAATGTTCAAAGAAGCAAAAAGTATACTCAGTGAGCAATACTACAGTGAAAGAGAAGATGCACTTTCTAAGTTTAATGGTGAGATAGAGATAGGATTAAATCCTGTTTTTCCAGAACCACCATCATACCCAACCTTTAACGATTTTGAGGATATGGCACATCGCATAAACACGTTCGTGTCTTCTAGTAACTAATAAACATCTCACCCGAGCAGATGTCAAATCTGCTCATTTTCCGCCTTAGCTCAGTTGGTAGAGCAATTGACTGTTAATCAATGGGTCGCTGGTTCGAGCCCAGCAGGCGGAGCCAATTTTACCTAAGACACCCGTAAGCCATTGATTTTATTACGAAAATAAAACACTTGACTTAGATTGCAAAATGAACGATAATAGTATCTGAATTGAGCAAATTGAGTGAAGGAATAATATGTCTGTTGTTGCAATGAAGGTTTTAAAAACGAAACGACCTATTTCGGGTGAGACTATGGGATATAGAATAGTCCTGGCGTTCAGTAATATTGCTAGGTATGATTCCTTTGCAGATGAATATGTACAATCATTTGATGCTAAGTATCGCCTGTGTGAAGCAGGTGACTTTTCAACGCCTCCTGAACCTAATCAAATTCAAAAATTCTTGCTCGAAGCCATGAAATGGCACAATATCACGAAGATCGTAAGCCATTGATTTTATTACGAAAATAAAACACTTGACTTAGATTGCGAAATGAACGATAATGGTATTTGAATTGAGCAAAAAGGATTGTGAATGGATATTATTGTAACTGGTCCACGTAAAGGTGAGATTGATAAAGGATTGCGAAACGCGGTGACTCTTGCAGCACAGAGCTTCGCGAGACAACTAAAAATTTCCCGACTCAAAACTACGATCATTGTTAAGGTGCACCACAATGTTACATGCCAACCCGGTACAGAAGGATTGTGTGAAGCTGTGAGTAATCGTGTGTTCGTTCTAGACATCGCCCTGTACGCAAACTGGCTTAGTACTTTGGCGCACGAAATGGTTCATGTACGTCAGTTTGCCCGAGGTGAACTGAACAACTCTCTGTCACGATGGAAGAGCAACAAATATTGCGACAACATCGAGTATTGGGATCAACCATGGGAGAAAGAAGCCCGCAGGTTGCAGAATCAATTGGTATACGAGTATGAAAAGGATGTATCATAAGTCATTGTTTTTATTATGAAAATAGAACACTTGACCTAGGTCGCGAAATAAGCGATAATGGTTACAAGTTGAGAAGAGAGAGAAAGAAAGATTATGGCGTTTGTAAGTAAAGAAGACAAGAAGGCATTAACACCTGCAATTAAAGCAGTCTGTGCGAAACACGGATACAAAGTATCTTTAAGTATCTGGAATTCATCCTCATTGATCGCGAAGATTAAGAATGCTGAAAGCATCTTGAAAGGTTATTGTGAAATACAGCAGAATGAGAATAAGGTGCGCCGCCGTGAGATTAACGGATACGATAACTTCTCATCTGAGAGAGTGATGCGAGAAGCTGCGAAGTGGGGGCATACTGTTAACGAGTATTGGATAGAAGATAATTATTGTGAGAAAGGAATTGCGTTCTTGAATGAACTGAAAGAAGCAATGGAAGGACCCGATTTCTTCTGTGAAGATGATATAATGACCGACTATTTTCACCGCAGTCATTGGATAGAAATTCAACTGTACGCAAAAGAGACGACAATATGACAAATATTTGGTTGTTGATCTACGAAGGTCAGACTCAAAGTCCTTATATGCGGCAAGCAAGTTCGTTACTAGAAGCGATGACCGCATTGAAGACTCTTCAGAAGCAATATCCTGAAAGGCGATGGCATATTGAAGAAAAGGATGTATCGTAAGTCATTGATTTTATTATGAAAATAAACCACTTGACTTAGGTCACGGAATGAGCGATAATGGTTGCAGT
>Ga0209502_10000689_pt1 | contig 34531 bp, 38 predicted proteins | sample ArcticOcean_MG_C_10_FD_187442 | JGI IMG/M metagenome (GOLD analysis project Ga0209502, IMG submission 187442) | Marine microbial communities from western Arctic Ocean - ArcticOcean_MG_CB11_90 (SPAdes) (version 2) | ecosystem: Environmental > Aquatic > Marine > Oceanic | place: Arctic Ocean... | reverse complement strand
TTGGGATGTCAACAAGGACAGGGCCAGGTCTTCCAGTAGCGGCCAGATAAAATGCTTTTTTTATTGTTGATGCAATATTGTTAATATCTTTAACTAAGAAATTATGCTTAACACACGGACGAGTGATTCCTACAGTGTCGCATTCTTGGAAAGCGTCCTGACCTATTGCGTGGGTTGGTACCTGCCCACTAATTACAACCATAGGAATTGAATCCATAAAGGCAGTTGCAATACCAGTCACAGCATTTGTTGCTCCGGGACCAGAAGTAACTAGAGCAACCCCAACTTTGCCTGTCGCACGAGAAAAAGCGTCAGCAGCATGAACTGCAGCCTGTTCATGACGAACGAGAACATGCTTGAACTGCGTTTGTTTAAAAATCGCATCATAGATATTCAGAACAGCCCCTCCAGGGTATCCAAATACAAATTTAACGTTCTCTTCTTGAAGGGAACGGATTACTATTTCTGCGCCAGTGATAATTTCAGGTTTCATGAAAGATTAGATTTTGATAAGTGAGTTTGATAAGTACGTAGAATACCTTGTTTGGACCTAGTTGGTCAATTCCAAGATAGTTATTTACGCTCAATATTCATTGAAAAATCAATTGAGTGAATATTTTTTGTAATTAATCCAACTGATATTCTATCGACACCAGTTTTTGCAAAATCAGCAATATTATTTTTATTAATATTTCCAGAGGCTTCGAGAATTGCTCTTTTCTTATTAATTTTGATTGATTCCTTAATTTTCGAAGTTGTAAAATTATCTAATAATATATTTTTTATGCCATAGCTTAATATTTTTTTTAGCTGGGAAATATTTTCAACTTCAATTTGAATTTTATCAAATTCATCATTGAGTTTAACTTGATTTAATAAGTCAGATAAGTTTAAAAATGATTTAATATGGTTTTCTTTAATTAATATTTGATCGTAAAGGCCAAGTCTTTGATTTTTCCCACCACCAATTCTTACCGCATATTTTTGAGCAATTCGTAGCCCTGGAATAGTTTTTCGTGTATCAAAAAGCTGCGCATTATATTTCTTAATTAACCTAACCATAGTATTTGTTTCCGTAGCAGTAGCAGATAACGTTTGTAAAAAATTTAAAGCAACTCTTTCTCCAGCTAATATGTCAGTATATTTCCCCTGTATCTCGCATATTGTCTGACCCTTTTTAATTGATTGACCTTCAAACGCAAGCCAATTAATTTTTATTTTATTATTTAATTTCTTAAAGCAAGAATTTACCCAAGGAGAACCACATAAAATAGCACTTTGATTGGCCTTAATGGTCGCAAACCCTAATCTATTTTTTGAAATTAATTGACTAGTCTTATCAATTTGACCTAAATCTTCGGTAAGCGCTGCATCGATGTTAGTTGATATAGCATCCTGAAAAACTTTTTTAGAAAAATTTAACTTTATACTGATAGGTATTTTATTTAGCATTACAAGTCAATTGTATTTCTAATAAAACCACCACCAAGACATACGTTGCTTTCATAAAGCACTATGGACTGTCCTGGTGTCATTGCCAATTGCTTCTGTCCGAACATAACTGTACACCCATTGCTCTCTATTTTATCAATCTCGCATGCTGAATCAGATTGTCGATATCTGGTTTTTGCAGAATAAACCCAATTAACTTTTGGTTTAGATCCTGAGATCCAATGTATGTCAGATGCTACAACCCCATCCTTTAATAGCATTGGGTGCTGTTGGCCTTGCCCAACTATTAACTGATTATTTTTAATATCTTTCTTTACTACAAACCACGGCTGTCCATTACCTTTCTTAGATCCGCCTATATTCAATCCCTTACGCTGCCCTATAGTATAAAAATTTACGCCATCGTGTTCCCCAATAATATTGCTATCAGTATCTAAAATATGCCCTGGTTTTGTTTTAATATATTTTGCGATAAATTGAGAGAATGGCCGCTCCCCAATAAAGCAGATACCCGTTGAGTCTTTCCTGTCATGGTTGTGTAACCCATTTTTTTTTGCAATATTTCTTACATCACTTTTTAGAAGTTTACCCAGAGGGAATAGTGATTTTGAGAGCTGCGTTTGATTTAATCTATACAAAAAGTAACTTTGATCTTTTGATCCATCATCTCCCTTAAGGAGCTGGTATTTTCCATCAACCTCATTAATATTTGCGTAGTGACCTGTAGCAATTTTATCTGCCCCTAATTTCATAGCATGCCCTAAAAAAGCATTAAATTTTATTTCTGAATTACATAGAATATCTGGATTTGGAGTTATACCCTCTTCTATGCCATCAATAAAAAGTGAAAAAACTTTTTCTTTATATTCCTTAGAAAAATTTACCACTTCAATATCAATACCAATTTTTTCAGCGACAGAAACCGCATCAATTAGGTCTTGTCTGCTTGAGCAGTATTCATCATCATCATCATCTTCCCAATTCTTCATAAATAAACCAGTAACATTAAAGCCTTGTTCTTTCAGAAGCCAGGCTGTTACAGCTGAATCAACACCACCAGAAAGACCTACAATAATATTTTTACTCATAAATATTTATTCACTACCTATTTCTTTAGCTCGATTGAATGCAGCCTCTGTTGCAAGAAGAATAATTTTATTAAAGTTATTATCATTTAAAGTTTTAATGCCTTGTTCGGTTGTGCCTCCTTTAGAGGTAACATTTTTGATTAAGGTATCTAGGTCATTGAGATTATCTTCGGATAATAGTGTGGATCCATGTAGGGTTGTGTAAACTAAAGATTCTGCTTCACTTTTAGTTAAGCCTATCTTCTGTCCAGCTTCGATGAACGCACTAATAAACATAAACACATAAGCTGGCCCGCTGCCAGATAATGCGGTTACTGCATCCATTTTCCCCTCATTATCAACCCAGATTACTTTACCAATTGCTTTTAAAATATTACTAGTAACCTCTTTGTTTTTAATGGAGACATTATCGTCTGCATATAATGCTGTAATGCCTTTTTGTATTTTTGCACCAATATTTGGCATCCCTCTAATTATGTTGCTATGTCCACCCAGCCAATCGGATATTTTTATAATTTTTACGCCGGCAGCTATAGAGATGATTAGATGATTATCAATTTTTGATTGTATGCCTTCGCAAACAGATTGAATCTGATTTGGCTTAACAGCTAAAATTACAATTGATAGCTCATCCATATCAATTGCATTGCTCGTAGATATTTTCAGTTCTGATTGTAATTTTGACCTTTGCGCTGGGTCGATTTCCATTACATGGATGTCATTTTTTTCGAAATTATTATTAATCAAACCATTAATAATGGCTTGAGTCATATTGCCCCCCCCAATAAAATTAATTTTCATAATTATTTTCTTAATCCAAAGATACCACTTCCAATTCTAACAAGATTAGACCCATATTTAACTGCCAGCAAGTAGTCATTCGACATGCCCATTGATAATGTATCAATAATAGGATGAGAAATTTTTATTTCCTTATATAGCTTATCTAGCATAATAAATTCCTCTGCTAATTTCTCTGTACTTAAAGTATTTGATGGTATGGACATTATTCCTCTTATTTTTAAATTATTAAAAGTTTTCATTTCATCTATAAATAATTTTAAATCATTGGGGTGAACGCCACCTTTTGTTATCTCGTCACTAATGTTTACTTGTATACATATATTTATTGGAGGCATTGCATTTCTATGCTCATTTATTCGCGCAGCAATTTTAATGCGATCAATGCTTTGCACCCATGAAAAGTTTTCTGCAATTAATTTACATTTATTGCTCTGTATTGGGCCTATAAAATGCCATTCAATATCTTGCTGATTTATCGTTTGTATTTTTTTAATTGCTTCCTGTAAATAATTTTCTCCAAAAATTCTTTGCCCTGCATTATATGCTTCATATATGTTGTCAATGCTTTGTGACTTACTTACAGCCATTAATTTAATTTCATCTAAATTATTAGATTCATTTATCAGCTGGTCCTTAATAGTAAGTATATTTTTTTTTATTTTTGACATTTTAGAGAAAAAAAAACCAAGCATTTGGTAGCTTGGTTTTTTGTAATAAATAAAGAAATAAATTTATTTTTTCTTAACCACTGGTTTTTTCTTAGCCACTGGTTTTTTCTTAACCACTGGTTTTTTCTTAGCCACTGGTTTTTTCTTAGCCACTGGTTTTTTCTTAGCCACTGGTTTTTTCTTAGCCACTGGTTTTTTTGTTGTAGCTAATTTAGGTGCAGTATTTGTTCCAAATAAAGCTTTAAAAAATTTCTCTAGCATATAATCCCCCCGGAATGATTTAAGACGTATTAATAATTTTTCATAAGTTAATGGATTATATACTACTAATAAATAATTTTTTTCATATATTTTTATCAATAAGCATTGTCATAACAGCCATTCTTATTGCTATACCAAATGTTACTTGAGCTAATATAACTGATTGGGCTGAATCTGCTACTTCTGTTTGTATCTCTACCCCTCTGTTTATTGGACCTGGATGCATAACGATTGCATTTTTTTTTGCATATTGAAGTAGGTCTGTCGTTAGCCCAAATGACTCAAAGTACTTTTGTTCTGATGGAATAATTTCTTGGTGCATTCTTTCTTTTTGAATCCGTAACATCATTATCACATCAACATCCCTAATACCTGCTTTCATATCATTGAATTCTCGAAATTTTGTTGGGTCAATATCATCAGGCATGAATATTTTTGGCCCAACCAATCTGATTTCAGAAGCCCCTAATATTGATAACGTATGAATTTCAGATCTGGCAACTCTTGAGTGTTTAATGTCACCAACTATTGCTATCTTTAGACCATCAAATTTTTTTTTATACTTTCTGATAGTAAAGGCATCTAGAAGTCCTTGTGTTGGATGGGAATTATTTCCATCGCCAGCATTTATAATATGCACGTCTTTAGTAATATTTCTTGCAATGAATTCTGGCATTCCAGATTCTGGGTGACGGATAACAAATATATTTGCACTCATAGCTATAAGGTTATTAACAGTATCTATAATTGATTCACCCTTTGATTGGGATGATGATGGTATGTCAAGATTTAATACATCTGCGGATAATCTTTTTGCTGCAATTTCAAATGTTGTTCTTGTCCTGGTACTATTCTCAAAGAAAAGATTACAAACAGTTTTTCCTCTAAGTAGAGGAACTTTTTTCACATCATGCTCTCCGGTTTTTAGGAACGTTTCTGCAATATCAAAAATTTTAATTATTAATTCTTTACTCATACCCTCTGTGGAAAGTAGGTGCTGAAAATTGCCCTTTGTTGATGCTTTAATATTTGACATTAAATCTCTCTGGACCTAAAAATTAATTTCCCGCCCTCATCTATTAAGTCAATATAGTTATGACAAGGCATATTAATTTTAAATGATGAAAAGTTGGGCTTAATTGGAAGTTCATTCATTTCTCTGTTGATTAGAACAAATAATTTAATTTCTTTGGGTCGGCCGAAATCAAATAATTCATTCATTGCCGCACGAATTGTTCTTCCAGTATAGAAAACATCATCGATTAGAATAATTTTTTTCCCATCGACATTAAAATTTATTGATGTTGTGTTTTCTCTTACTTTTAAACCTGAAGCTTCAAGATCATCCCTATAAAAAGAGCAATCGATTAGCCCATAATTGATATCCATTTTTATTTTTTTCTTCAATTCATTCAGTATTAGATTTCCGCCATTTGGGATACCAATTAAACAAGTATTAATATCAATTACTTTAATAATCTCTTCATAAAGTTGATCTATAAGAATTGTTGGATTAGGAAGTGACATTTAAATTTCTTTCAAAGTATGATTCTAAAATTATTTGAGCTGCGACCTGATCAATGACCCCATTTTTATTTTTATATTTTCCGTTTGAAGCAATTAATAATGACTCGGCTTCAACCGAGGTATATCTTTCATCAACTAGTACTGTTGGAATGCTAAATTTATTAATAATTTTTTTTGAAAATTTCTTCACAAGCAATGTTAGCCTACTTTCACTTCCATTTTCATTAAGTGGTAATCCAATAACAATTAATCCTGGAGACCATTCAGTTATAAGCTCCTCTATTGCTTTAAACCGTTCGGTCTTTTTGGAAGATATAATGGCTTTTAATGGGTGTGATGTTCTTGTAATATTATTACCGATAGCAAAGCCAATTTTAGTTTCACCAAAATCCAATGAAAGAACATTGGCTTTACTGTTTGAATTTATTATTGGTTTTATGTTCATATTATTTATATGTATATAATAAATAGAATAAAAAATTAGCTCGTTTAATATGAGCATTAACTAGATTTATATTATAAATTTCCAATAAAAATATAGTAACATAATTCAGTCTCTAGTTATTTATTTTCAATAAATTCAACAACTTGAAGGCCATATCCAGTCATGCTTGGCATTTTTCTTGGTGATGCAAGTAGTTTCATCTTCGCTACTCCAATATCTACTAGTATTTGTGAGCCAATTCCATAATTCCTCAAGTCGTTCTTGTTATTAATCTTTGGACTTTCTTCGTGCAATAAGTTTTTAATTTCTGATTGAGATTCATGATAGTTAAGGAAAATAATTACTCCTCTTTCTTCATCATTAATTAACTCTAGTGCTTTTAAAGGGGGCCATGAGTGGTTAGTTTCTTTCTCAATAAAATCAAATATCGAAAGAGGCTCATGAACCCTTACGAGCACCTCATCTTCTTTACTTATTTCGCCCTTTACGAGTGCGATATGTGTATTTTTTGATAGTAGGTCTGAGTAAACTATAAGTCGCATTAAACCGTGAGCAGTTTCTATTGGCTTTTCACTAATTTTTTTTATAAGCTTCTCAGACTTACTTCTAAATTCAATCAAATCTGCAATTGTTCCTATTTTTATTTTATGTGTGGCAGAGAATTTTATTAAATCTGGCAAGCGAGCCATATTTCCATCGTCGTTGAGTATTTCACAAATTACAGAAGCTGATTGAAGGCCAGAAAGTCCTGCGAGATCACAGCCTGCTTCAGTATGTCCTGCTCGATAAAGAACTCCACCAGGATGAGCTAGCAACGGAAATATATGCCCTGGCCTAGAGATACTAGTGTGATTTGCATTTTCTTTAATTGCTGACTTAATTGTATTAGCTCTGTCAGCAGCGGAAATTCCTGTTGTTATTCCTTTAGCAGCATCAATCGAAACAGTAAAATTAGTACCTAACTTACCTTCATTATCTTTGACCATCAAAGGGAGTTTCAGTTGATTACATTTTTCTTCAGTTAGTGTGAGACATATCAGCCCTCTGCCATGCTTTGCCATAAAGTTTATATGGTCAGCTGAAATAAAGTCCGCTGCAACTACTAAGTCGCCTTCATTTTCTCGATCTTCGTCATCAACTAAAATTACCATCTTGCCATTTTGTAGATCTTCTATGATTTCTTTGGTTGTGTGCATTTTAATTTTTAGCCAGAATAGTTTCTACATATCTTGCAAGCATGTCTATTTCAATATTTAGTGAGTCATTAATTTTATTAAATTTAAATGACGTATGTTCCAATGTAAAAGGAACGAGATTAATCTTAAATATATCGTTATTGATTTCATTGATTGTTAGACTTACCCCATTAATCGAAATTGAGCCTTTTTTCGCTATATATTTAATCAGTGAATTTGGAATCTTTATTGCCCATACTTCACACCCATCCTTTTGATTAATGTCAATTAATTCTGCAATGCCATCTACATGACCAAACACAAAATGCCCAGATATTTTCCCGTTGAACTTTAATGACGTCTCTAAGTTAACATAGTCCTGAACTCTAAAAGAATTAATGTTTGCTAATGATTCACTTGAAACGTCAAACTTAAGATTTATATCATCAAAATTTACTAGGGTAAGACAAACCCCGTTTACTGAAATACTCTCACCAAGCTCTAATTTTTTTAATTTATTAATGTCGTATTGAACAGAAACCTGAATATCACCCCCATTAGTGTTCAGGGACTCGATTTTTCCAATTGATTCAATAATTCCAGTAAACATGCCATAATTCTAGCAGAATGAATAACCTCAATCCTAATTAAATAATGCTTATTAAAAACTTTCTTAAGAGAAATTTCTACGAACTTTGGATTGCCTCTCGATACACTCGCTTAAAAAATAAAAATAATTTTATATCATTCATATCATTGACAAGTGTAATTGGAATAACACTTGGAGTTATGTCTTTAATTGTAGTGCTCTCAGTAATGAATGGATTTCAATCAGAGCTTAAATCACGAATTATTAGTGTTTCATCAGATATAGAAATTACTAGTTCTAAGTTTACAATCACAGACTGGCAGAAAGTAAGAGGATTAATTAAGGGATCAGAGAACGTTATTGCTTCTGCTCCATACACCCAAAATCAGGCTATGATTGCGATGGGAAGGTTCAATAGAGGGGTAATTGTTAGAGGCATTTCTCCTGGCATTGAATTAGGCGTAAGTAATCTTCAAGACAAAATAACCAAAGGCTCCTTTAACTTAGAGTCGGAAAAATTTAATATAATAATTGGATCAGGTTTAGCAAGATACTTTGGATTGGATATTGGAGACAAGATATCAATAATTTCTTCTCAAGCTAATTATTCTCCATTAGGAATGCTCCCTAGATTAAAACAATTTAAGGTTTCTGGTATTTTTGATGTGGGAATGTATGAATATGATGCTGGCCTTGTTTTAATTCATCTAAATGATGCGCAAAAATTTTTCCAGTTTGATCAAGATGTATCAGGAATACGGGTTAAGTTAGAGGACTTAGATGAGACAAAATCAACTACTGAAAATATTGAGAGACTGATAAATCAAGCCAACAGTTATTTTATTTCTGACTGGACAAAGCAGCATTCAAATTTATTTGCTGCAATCCAGATGGAGAAGCGAGTTATGTTCATTATACTGACATTAATTATTGCAGTAGCTGCCTTTAATATAGTGTCAACACTTGTTATGGGTGTGACAGAAAAAAGATCTGATATTGCGATCTTAAGAACCTTAGGGGCGTCACAAAAGAGTATATTAATGATTTTTATGTCGCAGGGCCTTATGATTGGTTTAGTTGGTACATTTCTAGGCATTCTATCTGGGGTAATCATTTCAATTAATATAAGTACAATTGTTCCCTTCATTGAGGGCTTATTTGGCGTACAATTTCTATCCCCAGACGTATATTATATTTCTGATCTTCCTTCAAAGCTTCTATTTAAAGATATTTTATCTATTGGGATTATGGGAATACTTTTATCATTTGTTGCTACAATTTACCCAAGCGTAAAAGCAACTAAAATAGACCCAGCAACTGCATTAAAATATGAGTAAATTATTTTTATTGAAACTTACAGATGTTTCTAAATCATTCAAAGGGTTAGAGGCTCCTGTGCTCGATAAAATCAATTTTTCAATTTCATCTGGTGAGAATATATCAATAACAGGTGTCTCTGGATCAGGTAAAAGCACTCTTCTTCATTTAATGGCTGGCTTAGAAAAGCCAGATGATGGAAAAATTGAACTATGGAATCACCATATAAATAAGTTAAGCCAAAAAAAAATTTCTTCTATTCGTAATAAGCACTTTGGTTTTATTTATCAATTCCACCATCTTCTCCCAGATTTTTCTGCCATTGAGAATGTTGTTATGCCTCTAGTAATTCGAGGGGGTGACCCATTGGCTAATTTAAAGCAAGGAGTTAAATTACTTAAGATTTTAGGTCTTGAGAATAGAATAAATCATATGCCCCATGAGCTTTCTGGGGGTGAGAGGCAAAGGATTGCAATTGCAAGGGCAATTATTACTAAACCCGATATAATTCTGGCTGATGAACCTACAGGTAATCTAGATTATAAAAATGCTGAATTAGTGTTTGATATGTTCCTTGAGATCACTAGAGAGATAAAAACTGCGATAATTTTAGTGACGCATGATAATAAATTGGCAAAAAAAATGAGTAAAATCTATCAGTTAACTAAAGGAAAAATTCATACAAGGTAGTATACTTTTGCTTAAACATTTTAAACTTAGGAGTTAGAGCATCGTGTGGGAAATTATTCAAGCAGCAGGTTGGCCGATATGGCCGTTAATCATTACGTCAATTATTGGTTTTGCTATCGTCATTGAGCGCGCATGGTCCTTGAGGGAAGGTCTTATTATTCCAAGAGAGCTAATAGATGATGTTGAAAAAATGATTGGTAAAGGTAATATCAAGAAAGATGAAATTCAATCACTCCAAAAGCATTCGATGCTCGGCGAAATTTATGCAACAGTTTTAAAGAATCAGGGAAAGTCTGCTGAAGTTATTAAGAGCGCTGTAGAACAGACTGGAGAATCAGTAGGTTATCGCTTAGAAAAGTACTTAGGAGTCTTAGGAACAATTTCGACGGTGGCACCTTTATTGGGACTATTTGGGACAATTATAGGTATGGTTGAGTTATTTAGCTCGTTTACTAGTAGCGGTCATGATGTGGCTATATTTGCAAGAGGAATCTCTATTGCGCTTTACAACACCGCTGGCGGTATTGTTGTTGCAGTTCCAGCTATGATTGCCTATCGTTTTTATCGATCTAAGGTGGATCATTTTATTAATGAAATGGAAATGCATGCATTAGATTTAATAGAGACTTTACAAGGGAGCTCTTAATTTAACAACCATGAACTTTAGAAAAAAACTTCAGCAAGACCAACCAGAACTAAATTTTATTCCTTTAATCGATGTGTTACTGGTAATAATTATTTTTTTAGTGGTTAGCACTACGTTTTCTAAATTTAGTGAATTAAAAATAAACCTACCAGTTGCTGAAGCAAATCCTGTAGAAAACAAAAATGTTCCTATTAATGTTTCTATAACAGAAGATGGAAAATATACTATCAATGAAGATGCGTTATCTGATAACACAATCGAAGCGATACAAGACAAGTTGATGGAAATATCAAAAAAAAATCAGGATAAAATGCCAGTTATTATTAATGCTGATGCTAAGACAAACCATCAATCAGTAGTTAATGTTATGGAAGCATCTAGAAGAGCAGGCCTCACTAAAATTACTTTCTCTACGAAGGTAAATTAATATTTTAAGTCTCATTAAAAATATCTATGTCGAAAAATACGGCAAAATCTAATCTCAAAACATTTAGAATAATATATTTAAGGCTACTAAAATATACCTTTAGGTATAAATGGGCATTAATTTTAAGCATTTCTTTTTTATTAGTTCTTGCCGCAACAAATACTGGATTTTTAGCTCTCATTAAGAAAATTACTGACGATGGTCTGGTGCAGCAATCTGCAGAAGCTTCAATCTTTCTTCCGCTGGCATTAATAGCTCTTATGACTATTAGGGCTTTATCTGGATTCATTGCAGGTTATTCGATGAGATGGCTTTCAAGAAAAATTGTCGAAGATATGCGTCACGATATATTTAAAAAATTAATGATACTACCCGTCAATTTTTTTGATTCACAGGCTTCTGGAAATATAGTTTCAAAATTAACCTATGAAACTGAGCAACTCTCAACTATTGTTACAAAAGTAGCGCTTGACGCCATAAGAGACAGCTTTACCGTTATTGCCATTCTTGGCTACATGATTTATTTGGATTGGTTTTTGACTCTTACATTTTTAGTAATGGCACCAATTATGGGGTTCTATTTAAAATTAGTATCACCAAAATTAAGAAAAGCTGGTGAGGAGGTTCAGCTATCAATGGGTGATATGACAAGCGTCTCTGAGGAATCAATTTCAGCACAAAGAATTGTGAAGATATTTGGGGCTGAAAAATTTGAGTTAACACGTTTCTCAAAAATTAATACCCGTAATCGAAAAATGCATACTAAGTTGGCAAGATTATCCGGTGTCAACAGCTTTGTAATTGAAATATTGTCTGCGTTAGCGTTGGCGTTGGTCGTCTATTACTCTGTTGGACACTTCAGTGCTGGAGAATTCGCAGCATTTATAGGTGCTTTATTAATGTTAATTTCTCCAATAAAGAAACTTACTGCAATTAATGAACAGATTCAGATTGGATATGCCGCTGCAATAAGTATTTTCGCAATCATTGATGAGCCAAAAGAAGAGGATAAAGGCAGAGAATTACTAGGTAGGGTACGAGGTAAAATTGAATTTAAGAATGTAACATTTAATTATACTAAGACCATAAAAGATGTATTAAAAGATATAAATATAAAAATAAATTCTGGCGATAAGGTTGCCCTAGTTGGGATGTCCGGCGGAGGTAAAAGTACACTAATAAATTTAATACCAAAATTTTACAACCTAAAATCTGGTAAAATATTAATTGATAATAAAAATATATCTGAAATAAAATTATCAAATTTAAGGGAAAAAATTTCACTAGTCAGTCAGGACACAATACTTTTTAATGACACTATTTATAACAATATTTCATATGGAAGTCGTTCTAAAAGTAAGGCTCAAATAATAAAGGCTGCCAAAGCTGCAAATGCAATAGAATTTATTGAGAAATTACCAAATAAATTTAACCATATTATTGGGGATAGGGGGGTTAAGTTATCAGGTGGACAGAAACAAAGAATTGCAATTGCAAGAGCAATTTTAAAAAATGCGCCAATTTTACTCCTAGATGAAGCAACTTCTGCTTTGGATTCAGAGTCCGAAAAATATGTTCAGAAAGCACTAGATTTGTTAACCAAAGGAAGAACTTCGCTTGTTATAGCCCATCGTCTTAGTACTGTTTTAAACGCAGATAGAATTATCGTTATAAACAATGGACGGGTCGTAGAGGAAGGAACCCATAATGCCTTAATTAAAGCTAACAAATATTATACAAAGTTATACAAGAAGGGGTTCGATTAAATAATGTCATTGCATGAAAAATTCAATCAACAGTTTTATGTAAAGCCAACTTGGATTAAACTCTTAATTCCCCTTAGTTACTTATTCTTAGTCATTATATTTTTTAGAAATATTTTATATTCTATTGGCACGTTGAAAAAGAAAAAAGTTTCAGTTCCAGTTATTGTTATAGGAAATATTACAGTTGGAGGTACAGGTAAAACTCCTCTTCTGATTGCAATTGCATCTCACTTTTTAAATATTGGACTTAAACCAGGAATTGTTTCGAGGGGTTATAAATCTCTAAATATAAATTCAAGAGAGGTTACAAACAATTCAAAATTTATGGATGTAGGTGACGAACCATTGATGATAAAAAAACAACTTAAACTCCCAGTTTTTGTTGGTAAAAATAGATTTTCTACCGTCGAACTATTGCTTAAACGTTATCCTGAGGTTGATATTATCCTATCGGATGATGGTCTTCAGCATTCAGAACTTGCTAGGGATTATGAAATTGTTGTTGTTGACCAGGTAAGGGGATTCGGTAATAATTATTTACTGCCAGCCGGCCCTCTCCGAGAGCCTATTAAAAGGTTAGATAGTGTTAATGCGATAGTAATTAATGGTGGTAAGAAATCTAATATAAATTCTTTTAATATGCACTACAATGCCAGTGACAGGATTCGATCAGTTTTTGAGAATAATAAAATTATAAAAATTAGCCAGTTAAAAAATACTCGGGTATATGCTGCGACGGGTATTGGAAATCCAGAAAGATTTTTTTTGCTATTGAAAGATTCTGGATTAATGTTTGATAGATTAATATTCGATGATCACCACAATTTTTCAAATGAGGATTTTAGAGAGTGTGGAAATAAAATTATAATTATGACTGAGAAAGATTCAGTAAGATGCTTGCATTTAAGAAATAAAAACATATGGTATCTTCCTATTACTTCAATTGTTGATGAAAAATTATTCACTGATATAAAAAATAAAATAGGATTTTAAAATTATGGATCAAAAATTATTAAGCATTCTTGTATGCCCAGTAACAAAGGGACCATTAATTTATGATAAAAATAATAATGAGTTAGTCTCTAACTCAGCAAAATTGGCATACCCAATTAAAAACAACATACCAATTCTTTTAGAGAGTGAAGCGAGAGTAATAGAGGACTATAGTAAATGACTTTTAAAGTAGTTATTCCTGCTCGCTATAATAGCACTCGTCTTCCAGGCAAGCCGCTAATTAAAATTGGCGGAATTCCTATGGTAATTCATGTTGCAAAAAAAGCTAGAATGAGTGGTGCTGAAGAAGTTGTTATTGCTACAGATGATAAAAGAATTGTTGACGTTGTTACTAGCTATAACTTTGAGGCTTTAATGACTAGTGACAAACATATTTCTGGTACTGACCGAGTGCTTGAAGTTGTAAAATCAAAAAAATGGTTAGATAATGAATTAATTATAAATGTTCAGGGTGATGAGCCCTTGATTGATCCACAACTTATCAAATTATTATATAAGGGAATGAGTGAGGAGGGTTTAAGTTACGCATCAGCTGCATCAAAGTTTGAAAACTATGAAGATTATGCCAATCCAAATAACGTCAAAGTTATCCTAGGAAAGGATAACTTTGCAATATATTTCAGTAGATCAAAAATTCCACATTTTATGAGCAACGAAAGTAATTTTTGGGATCCAAATGTCTCATTTCATCATATAGGCCTTTACGGGTACACCCCAAAACTATTAAGATCTTTTTGTAATCTTCCTGAATCTAGGCATGAAGCCGTTGAAAAATTAGAACAATTAAGGGCAATAGATAATAATCTAAGGATTAAAGTCTTTGTGTACAGTGGAAGTCATATAAAGGGGGTTGATACGCTAGATGATTTGACCACAATAAAGAAATATATAGAAGGAAAATCCTAGATTGCTTTGTCACCCCGCTCCCCTGTTCTAATTCTCACTGCATCTTCAACGTTTAATATAAAAATTTTCCCATCACCAATTTTGCCGGTGTGAGCAATTTTTACTATTGTATCAACAACCTTATCTGCCATTTTATCGGAAACTAAAAGGTCTAGTTTTACTTTTGGAAGGAAATCCACGATATATTCTGCTCCACGATAAAGCTCTGTATGACCTTTTTGCCGACCAAATCCTTTTACTTCTGTTGCCGTCATACCCATGACCCCAATTTCCGAGAGCGCTTCACGTACTTCGTCAAGCTTGAAAGGTTTAATTATTGCTTCTATTTTTTTCATTAACAATTTCCTTTAGTTGATATTCTAAATTTATTAGTTATAGGATAACGCCTTTCTTTTCCAAATGCTTTATTTGTTACTTTAGGACCTGGAGCAGATTGACGTCTTTTAAATTCGTTTTTGTGAATTAATTTTACAACTTTTTTAACCTGAAATGATGTATAACCTTTTTTTATTATTGCCGATGGACTTTGATTTTTTTCTAGATATAAATCAATAATTCCATCAAGTACTTCATAATCAGGAAGGCTGTCTTGGTCAGCTTGATTGTCTTTTAATTCTGCTGAGGGCGCTCTAGTAATAATTCTATTTGGAATAATTATTTCTTTCTCATTTATGTATTCTGCTAACTTATACACCCATGTTTTTGGCACATCTTTTAGGACAGAAAATCCACCTACCATATCACCATATAGGGTGGCATATCCAACAGCAGTTTCACTTTTGTTACTTGTTGCTAGAACAACGCCCTTGAACTTATTTGCATAAGCCATTAACAGTAGCCCCCGAATTCTTGCCTGAATATTTTCTTCTGTCGTGTCTGTTGCGTAACCAGAAAAGTCTTCTTTAAACATTTTATTAATTTTATTATTTAATGAGTCTATGCGTTTTATTGTATATTTTACGCCAATATTTTTAGCAAGCTTTTTTGCATCATAAAGGCTCATTCTTGAAGTATATTTTGTTGGCATCATGATTGCCTGTATACCAATCTTTTTGAATGCTTTGGCTGCAATGCATAATACAACAGCTGAATCTATTCCCCCAGACAGCCCCAGAAAAACTTTATTTATTGAGTTTTTTCGTAAATAATCTTTTAGTGCTAAAACTAATCCATCAAAAAGTATATTACTATTACTTGATTTACCTTTAATTTCTTTATGGTCTAGCAATTTAAGGTCAACTATTTTGTTCATCGCTTTAAATTGGGGCAATGAATGAACTAATCCTAGATTTGGGTCTAATATAAATGACCCACCATCAAATAATAAATCATCCTGCCCTCCAACTGCATTTACATATATCAATTTCGTATTCGACCCTTTAATTTTCCTTGTAATATTTTTTATCCGGTAATCATTTTTATCAATTTCATAAGGGGATGCATTGATACAAACTATAATGTCAACATTACTTTTAATTAAATTATTGATTGGTAATTCATTCCATATATCCTCACAAATAAGCACACCAATTTTAAATTTTTTGTGGATAAAAATTAGATTTGAGTCTCCTGGTTCAAAATATCTCTTTTCATCAAAAACTCCATAATTAGGTAGGATTTGTTTTTTATAGCTCTTCACAATCTTACCTTTGTATAGCACTGATGCCGCATTAAACAATTTTACACCTTCCGTTAAGGGGTGCCCGACTATAATCATTATTTGCGGGTTTTCTTTTGCTAGCAGTAATAATTTTTTATTTGCTTCTTCTAAAAAATCACTATTTAACAGGAGATCTTCTGGGGGGTAGCCAGTAAGGCTTAATTCAGGAGTAATTAGTAGAGATACATTTTTGTCTAATGCTTCCTTGGCGGCGCCAGAAATAATAGAATAGTTATATTCTAAATCTCCAACAGTGCTATTAATTTGAGCTAAAGATATTTTCATTTGATTTAATATTTACCGCCAGCAGTCTTTATCATATTAATTATTGCTTTATTTTTTGATTTAAGTGCATATACAAGTGGCGTAAGCCCATACTGATCTTTAGTTTTAAGAATAACTCCAGAATTTATCAGTAATTCTATAATCCTTTCATCTTCACTAAAAATTGCATAATGCATTAGTGAAGTTCCTTCATTATCTTTATGGTTTATATCTGCATTGCCATCAATTAGAGCTTTTGCAATATCATATTTCTTTTTTTGTATAGCCCATGATAAGGCGGTCCAATCATTTTTATCAAAATCATCAATTTTAGAATTATTTTCAATTAAAAATTTTGTTGCCTCTACATTGCCATTAATAGCTGCATATATTAATGCTGTTTTTCCATAATTATCCTTTAGATTGATACCGGCATTATTTTTTAACAATGTAGCAATAGTTGGAATATTCCCACTCTTGCATGCAAGCATTAGCACAGTAAGCCCTGAATTATTTCTTGTATTGGGATCAATGCCATATTGTATTAGTAGATTAATAGTTTCATGATAACCTGAACTTGCTGCTAAACCATAAGCAGACCAACCATCCGGATCTGTTAATTTTGGATCTGCACCATGAGATAAAAGCATTGAAACTATCTCTGTATAATTTTTTTTAGCAGCAAACATCAGGGCCGTCCACCCATCTTTTTCAGCTTTATTTATAATTGCTCCTTGATTAATTAAGTACTGAACTATCTCAACTTGATTCTTTCTTGATGCATACATTAGTGCTGTGATGTTATCATTATCTCTTGTATTGGCACTTCCTCCACTTTCTATAATAGCCTTTACTGTGTCAATGTCTCCTTTAGAAGAGGCAGTCAATAGATAAGGTATTTCTTCTGCCCTAGAAAATAATGAGAAAAATATAAAAAAAGATATTAGATAAATAAATATTTTCATATTATTAACTATTATTTTTTAAGGAGCTTAGAATTGTAATTCCCATATCAGCAGGTGATTCTGATATCCATACTCCAGCCTTTTTAAGAGATTTAATTTTATCTTCAGCGTTACCTGTGCCTCCAGATATAATTGCACCGGCATGTCCCATGCGCTTTCCTTTGGGGGCTGTTCTACCAGCAATATATGCAGTTACTGGCTTTGAGATATTACTTGAAATATATTCTGCAGCTAGTTCTTCATCAGAACCACCGATTTCACCAACCATGATTATTGCGTTAGTTTTCGGATCATTTTCGAACATTTCTAAGCACTCAATAAAGTTAAGGCCTTTAATTGGGTCTCCGCCTATACCTATACATGTTGATTGCCCAAGGCCAATTTCTGATGTTTGTTGAACTGCCTCATATGTGAGAGTCCCTGACCTCGAAATAATCCCTATTGAACCCGACTTGTGAATGCTCCCAGGCATAATGCCAATTTTGCACTCATCTGGCGTTATGATTCCAGGACAGTTAGGACCAATTAATTTTGATCCATTTGATTTAATAATAGATTTTATATTAAGCATCTCTAGAACGGGAATTCCCTCTGTAATACAAACAATTAAATCAATACCGGCCTCGCTTGCTTCAATGATTGCGCTACCTGCATAAGCAGGGGGGACATATATCATTGTTGCATTTGCTTTTGTATTGAGTACAGCTTCCTTTACATTATTAAATACTGGTAGATCCAAATGAGTTTTCCCACCTTTTCCTGGTGTCACACCACCAACAACTTGCGTGCCATATTTAATAGATTGCTCGCTGTGAAATGTCCCTTGCTTGCCAGTAAACCCTTGGCATATGACTTTAGTATTTTTATTGATTAAAACTGACATTAATTATTTACCATTAACTATTTCAACAGCCTTATTGGCCGCATCGGTTAAACTGTCTGCTGAAATAATATTTAATTCACTATTATTTAGAGCCTCTTTTCCAAGATCAACATTAGTTCCTTCGAGCCTTACTACTATTGGAATTTTTATTCCTACCTCCTGGACTGCATTAATTATTCCGTCTGCAATAATATCGCACCGCATGATGCCTCCAAAAATATTAACTAATACAACCTTCACATTATTATCTGAGATTAATATTTTTAGGGCCTTACTAACAGTTTCAGAAGTGGCTCCCCCTCCAACATCTAAAAAATTAGCTGGGTTACCACCAGATAATTTAATAAGGTCCATGGTTGCCATCGCAAGCCCGGCACCATTTACCATGCAACCAATATTTCCATCCAGAGCGATGTAATTTAAACCTGCATAATGGGCTTCTTTTTCCTTCGAGTCGGATTGCGACCAGTCATACAGCTCTTTAATGTCTGTATGCTTAAAAAGAGCATTATCATCAACTGACATTTTACAGTCGAGTGCAATCAATTCATTATCGTTTGTAATTACAAGAGGGTTTATTTCTAAGAGCGAAAGATCATTATCAGTAAACAACCTGTATGACAAAACTAGTAAATCATTAAATTGGGGGGCAACCTCATCGTTAAGATTTAGAAAACTTATAATCTCTTTTATATTTTTTGAATTAAGAGGCTTATTAATTTCACAAGTTCTAGCAAAGATTAACTCAGGGCTATTTTTTGAAATTTCTTCAATCTCCATTCCTCCGGCAGATGAGCATATTATTGTTACTGCCTCACTTTGCCTATCAATAACAATTGAGAAGTAAAGCTCTTGGTTTATTGATATAGTTTCCTCTATTAAAATACTGTTAACGGGCTGACCATGAGGTTCATTTTGGTATGTAATCAGATTCGACCCTAAGAATTTATCCGCAAAAGCACTCGCTTCTTCAGAAGAAGAGATTATTTTTACCCCTCCAGACAAACCCCTTCCTCCCGCATGTATTTGAGCCTTTATTGCAAATGTACAACCTTTGTTAGCTTTTACAAATGAATTAGCGTCTTCTTGGGAAGTTACTAATATTCCAGCAGGGACATTTATTTTAGAGGAGGCAAGTATTTTTTTTGCCTGATATTCGTGAAGGTTCATCAAAAAATTTTATAAAGTTGATTAAGGTCTAATCATATCAGAATGCTATTAGAGATGGTGCCAACCATATGGTGATGATGCAAATAAACCTACTAAGCGCAGGCTATCTTATAAAAAATAGTTATGAAAAGTATACTTTTAAATATCAGCTATGGTTATTTTAATGTCTCTATAAATCCCATAAATTATACAATTTAAGGATTTTTATTTGATTGGAATTAGAGTAACCGTACCACCTTTCATGTCTGGAACGATTAGAATTTTTTTATCACGACTCAAAGCAATGTCTGCTGCGGCCTCATAATTATCATCAATAATCTTTGTTATTCCATTTTTAAGGCTATACACGATACCTTTACTCCAGCTACTTATGTAGATTACTCCGTTGTCATAAGCTAAACCATCTCCACCATCAAAGCCATCTGCAATTTTTTTAATCTTATTATTTTTAAGGTTAGCCTCTAGTAAATCCCCACCCCAATCAACTATCAATAATTTTGAATCAGCTATCGGTAAAATTCCATTTGGTGCTTTTATTTTAGAATTTCCCTCGAACATAACGCTTACCTTACCCGATTTTTCTATTAGAAATACCAATCCTCCTGAATCAAAATCTCCTGTATCAGTTACATATAAATCTCCATTTTTTGATACATCTATATCATTTAAAAATACGGGCGTCTTTGGAAAACTCATCGTCCCTGCATAAACACCCCATGAACCATCTAAGTTAATTTCTAAGACTGCATCACGGTCAGTAACATAAAGCTTGTCATTATAAAAAACTATCCCTTTAGGGTCGTATAATCCCTCGGCAACAGTTGACACTTTGCCATTTTTATCAATCTTAGTTATTTTTCCGTCTTTATCTTTGTCTCTTTCCCCAATTTCCGAAAGATAAATTGATCCATCAGGACCTTCTGCAACTGATTCAGGCATCTTGAAGCCAGAAATTATTTCATTTGAATAACTTGTATTAAAAATTATAGTTAGTAAAATTCCAAAAATGATTTTCCTCATTTATTGCTCCCTTATTTAAAGATTTATTTGTTTAATTATTCTTTACTTAGTTTCCACAGATACGATGTTTTGCTGTCACTAACAAGGTAAATGCTACCTTGGGCATCAATTTCAAAATCACGAATACGTCCGATTTTATTCATAAAAATAATCTCCTCTCCTACGATAACATTATTTTCATAATCTAATCTAATAAGACTTTGTCCATCTAGTGAGGATACGATTAAATCTCCCTGCCATTCCGGAAATTCATCACCTTGGTAGAACTGTATACTACTAATTGCCATTGAAGGAACCCAGGTTTTAATTGGTTTTTTATATTTAGTATTAAAAGCAGTGTTCCCAATTTTTAAAAAAGAATATTCGGTTCCACCCCAAGCAATATATTTCCAGCCATAATTAGCACCAGCTTTAACTTCTCCTATATGATCACCCCCACGAGGCCCATGACTTGAGAAATAGATTTTATTATTATGTGGTGAAATAGTCATACCCTGAGGATTTCTTACTCCAATAGTATAAATTTCAGGAAGCCATGAATCTTTCCCTGTAAATTTTGGATTGTCTTTAGGTATTTTTCCATTCGTTTTAATTCGAATTATACTTCCAGGATGCTGGGATGTGTCTTGCGCAATCATTCCTTCATCGCGTTCACCAAAGCTAGCAAAAAGAGAGTCATCTTTAATAATAATTCTTGAGCCAAAATGTTTTTTACTAGGTAAGGGAGGCTTTGCAATTAATAAAACCTGTAGATTTTTTATTTCATCCTCAACTAACTTTCCTCTTGCTATAGCAGTGCTAGAAAGATTTTTAGTGCTTTTAAATTTATGACTGTAAGTAAAATAAATAAAATTATCATTAGTATTAAAATAAGTGTCTAGAAGACCACCCTGGTGACCTCTAAGGTATGGTATATGTTGAATATTATGCTTAATTTTTTCTTTTTTACCACTTTCAACATTAATCTTAAATAAACCACCATTTTTTTCGGTTATTAAGAGATTTTTTTTGTCCACAAAAGTCAAAGCCCAAGGATAATTGAGACCTTGTGATATTTTATCTAATTTATATGAGGTTTTTGTAAGGCTGTATCGTTTATAATTACTAAAATTTTCCTCAGAGATAGCTGGAAATACTAATAAAAAAATTGATCCGATAATAATGTTTCTTCTTACTATCATAAGACGAGGTTGAAAAGAGTTGGAAAAATGTTTGTAAAAAGAAAGACGTCTACGAAAATACTAAAAAAACCAATAATTAAATTGGTTTTTTTTGAAGTAGAAATTAGTTTAAAAGCATTTCTTTTCTTTACAGCCTTCATCTTTCATACCTAGCGTTGTTAGGTATTCTGCCATATCTTGTTTGCCATCCTGGCTAAGTGCACGAATTAATGTCACATTACCCTTAAGATTATTTTTCTCTATACCAATATCGATTAGATATTTCACCATAGCCTTGTCTTTATTGAAAGCTGCGTGATGAAGAGCATTAAAGCGCGTTACTGGATGCGTATAATTGATATTCACACCCTTTTCTTTAAGGTACTTAACTACTTCTAATTGTTTTTTTGCTGCAGCCATTAGGAATGGTGTCCATGCAAAATAACTGTCTTCAAGATCAACGTTCATTGTTTCAACATACATTTTAACTGTTTTCATGTCACCACTATTAACCGCTCCTATGAATTCCAATTCTTGAGGGTCGGTTAATGCAGATGCATTAAGCGAGACTGCTAGCAGTAGGCCAACAAAACTTTTGATAATATATTTCATAACTTATCCTTTTTTATGTAAAAAATTTATTTGCATTTGCGAACATTCTATACCAAGGACCATATTCATTCCAACTATTTGGGTACCATGAATTCTGATCCGATTTAAAAACTCTTTCTGGGTGAGGCATCATGATTGATACGCGCCCATTTATAGAGGTTAACCCTGTAATACCTAAAGTCGAACCATTTGGATTAAAAGGGTAACGTAAAGTTCCCTGATGTTGATTATTAACATAGCTCATAGTAACTAAATCCTGAGCTTTAACAGACTCAATGTCGTTATTATTTGTAAAATCAACTCGGCCCTCACCATGGGCAACCGCTATTGGAAGGATACTCCCTTCCATGCCATTAAAGAATGGCGAATTATTTTTTTGTAGCTTAACCGAAACAAATCTTGCTTCAAATTGCTCTGATTCATTTTTAATGAATTTCGGCCAGAGTTCAGCACCTGGAATAATTTCTTTGATATGGCTCATCATCTGACAGCCATTACATACGCCTAGAGCTAGCGTATCTTGTCGACTAAAAAAAGCCTCAAATTCATCTCTAGCTTTAGAGTTTAAGAGAATTGATTCGGCCCATCCTTGACCAGCACCCAGCACGTCCCCAAAGGAGAATCCGCCACATGCAACCATCGCTTTAAAATCATTAAGGCTCAATCTGCCAGAAATGATATCTGACATATGGACATCATGAGTCTCAAAGCCAGCATAATGAAATGCTGCAGCCATTTCGTTATGCCCATTAATCCCTTGCTCTCTAAGTATTGCAATCTTAGGCTTTAATTTATTAATAATTATTGTTGGAATATCAAAAGTAACTTTTGGAGTAATGCCAGGATCTAAATCATTAAGAATATTTTCATATTCTTCAGTAGCCGTTTTTGGATTATCTCGAAGGGATTGAATTTTGAAGCTTGTTTCCGACCATATTTTCTGAAGATGGGCGCGAACTCCTGAGAATATAGTTTCCTTATTATTGTTTAAATTAATATTTTGATCAGTACGCGGTTTACCTATTATTGAAATTACAGGCCCTATAGATTTTTGCAGGGACTGAAGAATAAAATCTACTTCATCATCATGTACCTGAATAACAGCACCTAATTCTTCATTAAATAAAAAATTAGAAATATTATCATCATTTATATTGATATTTATATCCATACCACTATGTCCAGCAAAAGACATTTCTAGGAGGCATGTGATTAATCCTCCATCAGACCGATCATGGTAAGCCAAAAGCTTATTACTTCTATTAAGGTCTTGAATGGCGTCAAAGAAAATCTTTAGTTGTTCTGGTTTATCTAAATCGGGTGAATCGTTTCCAACGAATTTATTTATTAGATTAAGGGACGACCCACCCATTCGGTTCCTTCCATTCCCTAAATCAATAAGAATTAATGATGTATTAGGAGATGAAATTATTTGAGGCGTTAATGTTTTAGTAATATCGTAACATTCACTAAATGCTGATATTACAACAGACAATGGCGAGCTAACATTTTTTTCAGTGCCGTCATTCCATTTTGTTTGCATTGACATTGAATCTTTTCCTACAGGTATACTGATATTCAGATTAGGACATAAATCCATTCCTATTGCTTCAACAGCCTCAAATAATGCGAAGTCATTTTCGTCACTGCCGGTAGCTGCCATCCAATTAGCTGACAATTTTATTGAACTCATACCATTAATTGCGCTTGCTACGATATTCATCAGTGACTCACCAACAGCCATTCTTGCAGAGGCAGCTGGATTAATTAGGGCTAGAGGAGCTTTCTCCCCAATTGAAAAAGATTCACCAGATACACCTTCAAAATCTGACTTTGTTACCGCTACATTACTCACTGGGACCTGCCATGGGCCAACCATCTGATCTCTTGCGATCAAGCCTGTTACTGTGCGGTCACCTATAGTAATTAAAAAATTCTTAGAAGCAACAGCGGGGTATCTTAGAATTGATTCAATATTATTTTTTAGGGAGCTATCTATTAATATATTTTTATTTTGTTTAATTTTTTTAGCTGCAATTCTCTTAGTTAGTTTTGGTGGCTTCCCAAGTAAAACATTAAGATTCATATCAACAACATCTTTATTTAGATGCGTATCATTAACAATCAATTTTTTTATTCTCGTTGCTTTACCAACAACAGCAAAGGGACTGCGCTCTCTTTCACATATTGAGGTAAAAAGAGGTAAGTCTTTTTCATTTATTGATAAAACATATCTTTCTTGTGACTCATTACACCATATCTCTTTAGGTGTCATACCTGGCTCTTCATTATTAATGGCCCGTATATCAAAAATTGCCCCAACACCTCCGTCATCAATTAGCTCAGGAAATGCGTTTGATAAACCACCTGCACCAACATCATGAATACTTAAAATTGGATTTTCATCCCCCATTTGCCAGCATCGATCAATTACTTCTTGAGCTCGTCTTTGAATTTCTGGGTTACCTCTTTGCACAGAAGCAAAATCTAGATTTTCATTGTTACTGCCTGTCCCCATACTAGAAGCAGCACTGCCACCTAAACCGATTAGCATAGCTGGACCACCTAACTGTATTAGTAAATTATTTTCAGCTAGGTCCTTTTTATGGGTATGCGATCCATTAATATTTCCAATGCCACCTGCAAGCATAATAGGTTTGTGGTAGCCCTTGGTCTCATTATTATCAAGAGTAATTTCTAGTGTTCTAAAATATCCTAAAATATTAGGCCGCCCAAATTCGTTGTTATATGATGCTGCCCCAATAGGACCGTCAATCATAATTTGGAGGGGGGAGGCAATACGGTCTGGCTTTCCGATAGAGTTACTTTCCCAAGGCTGAATAAAGTTAGGTATCTGAAGGTTAGATACCGAAAATCCACATAGGCCAGCCTTTGGTTTTGAGCCTCGACCAGTCGCCCCTTCGTCTCTTATTTCTCCGCCAGCCCCAGTTGCGGCACCAGAAAATGGAGATATTGCAGTTGGATGATTATGAGTTTCAACTTTAATTATGTAGTGGGTAAGCTCTTGGTGAGCCCCATAAATACCATTTGTGCCTGGGTAAAAGCGATTAATGGATGAGCCTTCGATAATTGAAGAATTATCTGAATATGCAATAACTGTTTTTTGAGGTGATTTTTCATGGGTGTTCCGTATCATTCCAAAAAGGGATTTTTGTTGAGCTTTATTTTCAACAACCCAATCAGCATTAAAAATTTTATGCCTACAATGCTCTGAATTCGCTTGAGCAAACATCATTAATTCTGCATCAGTAGGGTCTCTTTTCTCTGACTTATAGTAATCTGAAAGATAGGAAAGTTCTTCAGAAGACAAGGCAAGCCCCTGAGATTCGTTAAATTTTTCTAGTGAAGGCAATCCTTCAGCTAAGAAATTTATCGAGATGAGAGGTTGTGGTAGCTGGTGTTGGAATAAATTATGAATATCATTTCTATCAAGAAAAATAGATTCTGTCATTCGATCGTAAATACATTTCCCAATCTCCTTGCAATCCTCTTTAGTTAATTTACTAGAAGTGGAAATTGAGATTGCAGCGCAACGCTCTATTCTATCAATGCTAATACCTGCATGTTTTGCGATATCCGAAGCTCGAGAGCTCCATGGAGAAATTGTGCCTACTCTCGGCCCTATATAAATTATGTTCGCAAGGCCTAAGAAGGCAGATGAAGGGGTAGAACTTAAGATTTTCTCTAAGCGCTTATTTTCTTTAGAATTTAGTGGGTTGCGACTTTCAATTAAATGAAGATAAGTCGATTCAATATTGTTAATAGATGAATTGACTAATTTTAATTTTTTTATGAGGGCTATTTTTCGAAATTCTGAAAAAACTTGCGAGCCATACATCCATGTGAAATAATTATTTTGCATTTAATTTATGAGGTAGGTTGAATGCTTTAATGTAATCTAGATTTTATCAGTGTTTCATATAAAACATTATAGATGTTTTTATTTATTGAACAAAGTGCCCTATGATTATTTAATTAAGTGTTAATTTTAAGCCTGAATAGGCAAAATAAATTTACTATTATTTGGTTGTAATAAGAATCATTCTCATTTAAAATCTTATTTTTAAATTTCATTAAAAGAATAAATTTATTGTGAATGAATTCATTATAACTTTTAGAGAATGCCTAGAGGCATGCTTAATTGTTGGGATTATTTATACTCTCCTAGAAAAAAATAACCTAAAAAAAGAGATTGGACAATTATGGCTAGGGGTTTTGTCTGCTATTGCTGCAAGTATAGTGGTGGCAATTTCTCTTAATAGCCTAAAAGAATCAATAGGAAACGCTTCTCTACATGCATTATTTGAGGCTATAAGTATGTACATCACCGCTATTTTATTGTGGTATGTGATTTTTTGGCTTTCTAAGCATGTAAGTAGTAAATCAGGTATGGAAACAAAAACTAAGCAGGCTGCTGCTTCAGCTGGTTTAGGCATATTTTTTGTTGTATTTTTTGCTATTTTACGAGAAGGTTTTGAGACCGCTCTATTTTTAATGGGTAGTTTTTCTATGACAGGGACCTTTTCATACTTAGGATTTTTTGGGGGGATGATAATAGCAATTCTGATTGGCTATGGAATTGTAATTCAGGGTAGAAAAATAAATCTACGGTTATTTTTTCAAGGAACAACTTTTATGTTGGTAATATTTGCATCTGGGATGGTTGCTTATGGAACTCATGAAATGGAGGAGTTTCTTGTTAAGGGAAATCATTTGAAGTACGTAAATCTAGAATCCAAAAAAGAAATTATTCGACCTTGGAATATCCTTGAGCCAACAAAAGAAATTTCTAACTCTGCTAATGAAATTTTTTATTCCTTCAATATCAATGGTAGAAATAAATATACACATATACTCCATGATAAAGGAAGGGTGGGTGTATTTCTTAAAGGCTTTCTTGGATACAATAGCAATCCAAATTGGCCTGAATTAATTTTATGGATTTTATCGTTATTTTTTGGAGTAAGTATGTGGAGAAAATTTTATTTCCCTAAAAAAAATTCTATTAATAAAATTAAGTTGCAAAAAACACCATGAAAAAATTACTATTAATATTTATTGTTTTTTATATATTTATCCTAAATGGGTGCTCAGATGAGGTTAATCATAAGAGCTCTCATCATGATGGAGTTGAAAAAATAGCAAAAGTATATGAAAGTGATAATGAATATTTAACACAAATTGCTCTAATGAGAGGCCATTTGTACGTAGGGATTGAGTTATATAAAAATGGGTACCTTGATAATGCCAAAAAACACATGAAGCACCCAAAGAGCGAATTGTACTCTGATATTATCCCAACATTTGAATCAAAAAAAACTATAGGTTTTGCGATTGAGTTGGAAGATTTAGCATCTGCAGTTGAAGGTGAAAAAGATTTTAAAGTTATTTCATCTAAATTCCAGAAACTTTCTGATGCAATAGCTATAAATGAAGATTACATTGATGATTCAAGTAAATTAATTAATATAAGATTAGCTCTGGTTAGCTCATTACTGGAAATTGCAGCAGATGAGTATGCTATCGGAATAGTAGATGGTAATGTAGAAAATAAATTTGAATATCAGGATGCTTTAGGATTTACTATTATCGCAAAAAATATTCTGAAAAAAACAACTACCTATAGTGAAGAAGAAGAAATTAAGAAAAATAAAGCTTTAGGAATAATAGAAAATTTATTAAATTTATGGCCTTCATTAGTCCCAACTGGAATAATAAATGGTGATGCTAAAATTATTTATAATGCTGTAGCTGAAATTAATTCAGTTTAGATTTCACTTGGGGCAATAGCTTTAATACTCAATGCGTGAATGTCGTTTGGAATTAGATCTTCGAGAGCTGAATAAATAATTCGATGCCTTTCCATTGTGGATTTATTTTGAAAAATTTCACTAACAACTATTAAGTTAAAATGTCCTCCACCTGTATTTCCGGCGTGCCCTTTATGTAAATCGCTCTCATCTATAATATTTAGTTTAGTAGCTTTCAGAAATGCTAATCGATTTTGAATTATATTCTTCATCATAGTTAGGGTAATATTTTTTTAAAAGGTTTCACATTAATGTCCTCATAGATTCCATTAAGCATAAATGGGTCTTGATTAGCCCATTCTTTCGCATCAAATAGACAATTAAATTCTGCTATGATTAAACTACCTGTAAAACCATTAGGTCCTGGTCCCGTCGAATCAATTGCAGGGAATGGACCCGCCAACAACAGTCGTCCTTGGCTCTGAAGCTCCTCGAGTCGCTTAAGGTGCTTAAGTCTATGTTTCTGTCTTAAGCTTAAACTGTCATTACAATCAGTTGCGAAGATGCAGTACCACATAAAAGTTATTCCTTTGATATCTTTGAAACAAAAATGGTAACAAAAATCATGTAAACAAATAAAAGCCCAGTAATTCCAAAAAGTTTAAAATTCACCCAAGTATTTTCATTATAGTTAAACGCAACATACAGATTAACAAACCCCAATAAGGTAAAGAATGCAGACGTTGCCATGCTAAGACCAGTCCAGTATTTTTCTTGGAGGGTAATTTGGCCACCTAATGCTTTTTTTATAAGGTTCTTGCTGAAAATCTTATCTGAAATTATTAGTGCAGCAGATAATATCCAATAAATTACAGATGGTTTCCACATAATAAAAGTTTTATCCTTTAGCAGGATTGTAAGTCCCCCTAATAAAGTAATTATTAGTCCGTTGAATAAAAGCATTCTGTCGACCTTCTTTTTCATCAATAAAATAATAACTATTTGAAGCAAAGTGGCACCAATAGCTACTGCTGTAGCAGTATAAATTCCGTAAAATTTATAGCTTATGAAAAATAGTATTACTGGAAGTAAATCGTATAAAAATTTCATAAAAACCTTATATATAAATTTAATGTATCGTCGAAAGCGAATAACCAATATAATCTAATTACAAACTATGATGAATTCAATAATCGACCTTCACTGCCATTCTACTATATCCGATGGGCTTTTAACGCCAACTGAGTTAGTTAATTATGCAAAAAAATGTAATGTAGATGTAATGGCATTAACAGACCATGACGATATTGCTGGATTAAAGGAGGCTCGTACCGCAGCAAAGAGCGCTGGAATTGAATTTATTAGTGGGGTAGAGATATCAGTAACATGGAATAAACGAACCCTTCATATTGTGGGTTTAAATTTTGATGAGAAGAATTTAAACCTCATAAATGGCCTAGAATCAATTAGAAAAGGGCGTGATATAAGGGCAAAAAAAATGGCTCACAGCCTTGGTATGGCTGGAATTATGGATGCATATGAGGGGGCAAGAAGTTACGCCAAAAATAGTACTATCGGCAGGATTCATTTCGCTCACTACATTGTTGAAAAGGGTTATGCGAAAGACATTAAATCTGTTTTTAAAAAATACTTAACACCAGGAAAGCCAGGTTTCTTCGATCATCAATGGGTAACTTTAGAGCAGGCTGTATCTTGGATTAGTGATGCAGGAGGTGATGCTGTAATTGCTCATCCAGGGCGCTACGACATGGGTAGTAAGTTGTATCCAAAGCTTTTCTCTGAATTTAAGAGTCTTGGTGGATCAGGAGTCGAAGTTGTTTCTGGGAGCCAAGATCCTTCTCAGGCTAATTACTTTTGTAAGTTAGCGAACGATTATGATTTGTTGGGGTCCTGTGGATCAGATTTTCATGGCCCAGGTATTTCTCATAGAGCTATGGGCTCTGTACAATTAATACCAGAGCCGTGTAAGCCTATTTGGAGTAAGTGGACTAACATAATGGAATCTATCCATTAATTTTAAAATACTTTTTTAACATTTGTAGTGACATAAAATGGGGCGACATGGAATTAACTATTATTCAAAAATTATCTGCTTACGCTTTACCAGTAATTTTCGCGATTACAGTGCATGAAGCAGCCCATGGTTATGCTGCAAAATACTTTGGCGATATGACTGCCCATTACCTTGGCCGTATAACCTTAAATCCATTAAAACATATTGATCCTATGGGGACAGTTCTACTCCCAGCCGTTTTATTTATGATGTCATCCCCATTTTTATTCGGATGGGCTAAACCAGTCCCAGTAAATTTTTCAAACCTTAGAAGCCCAAAAAAAAATATGTTATGGGTTGCTCTAGCAGGACCCGCATCAAATCTTTTAATGGCAATTTTTTGGACAATTATATTAGTGCGTATTGACTTATTTCCTTCAGAGGCAGAATTATTTTTGAGGGTAATGTCATTAGCTGGCATCCAAATCAACATTGTTTTGATGGTTCTAAATTTATTACCACTCCCACCGTTAGATGGTGGAAGAGTTGCAGTTAGTTTGCTGCCTCATCCATGGTCTAATAAATTGGCTAGTATCGAGCAGTATGGATTTTTTATTTTAATATTTTTATTGTTCTCAGGTTTATTGAGTGGAATATTGACTCCATTGATTAATATCAGTACAAGTATAATTTTCAGTATTTTTGGGTAAATAGGAATTAGGAATATATATGGCAATTGAACGAGTGGTATCTGGAATGCGTCCCACAGGGATGCTTCATTTAGGACATTACAATGGGGTATTAAAAAATTGGGTCACTCTTCAGCATGAGCTTGAGTGTTTATTTTTTGTAGCTGACTGGCATGCATTAACCACTCATTATGACTCTCCTGAAATTATTGAAAATAATGTCTGGGATATGGTTATTGATTGGTTAGCGGCTGGAGTTGACCCTGCTCAAGCTACTATTTTTATTCAATCCAAAGTTCCAGAGCATGCCGAGCTTTTTACATTACTATCAATGATTACTCCATTAGGATGGCTTGAGAGAGTACCTACTTATAAGGATCAGCAAGAGAAGCTATCCTCTAAAGATTTATCAACGTATGGGTTTCTTGGCTATCCTTTACTGCAAAGCGCTGATATTTTAATTTATAAAGCCACCCAGGTGCCTGTGGGCGAAGATCAAGTTCCTCATATAGAGTTTACAAGAGAGGTTGCCAGAAGATTCAACCACCTTTATGGTAAAGAAGTAGGCTTTGAAGAGAGAGCTGAAGAAGCAATCAAAAAGCTCGGCTCTAAAAAAAGTCAACTCTATAGAGAGCTAAGAACTGCATATCAAGAAGAGGGTGATGATCAGGCTCTAATATCCGCTAAAGCATTAATCGAAGAGCAGCAAAGTTTAAGTTTGGGTGATAAAGAAAGGTTATTAGGCTTTCTTGAAGGTGGGGGAAAAATGATTCTAATTGAACCAGAGTATAAGCTTGCACTTGCTTCAAAAATGATTGGTCTGGACGGACAAAAAATGTCAAAGTCTTATAATAATACAATTTCATTAAGAGAGTCTCCAGATGAGATTGAGAAAAAAATAAGAAAAATGCCAACTGACCCAGCTAGGATAAGACGTTCTGATCCAGGGGACCCAAAAAAATGTCCTGTATGGCAATTACATGAAATCTATTCAGATGAGAAGACTAGACAGTGGGTGGAAAATGGCTGTAAGAATGCTGATATTGGTTGTATTGAATGCAAACAGCCAGTTGTTAATTCAGTTCTCAAAGAGTTAAAGCCGATACAAGAAAGAGCTTTACATTACATTGATAGCCCTGATTTAGTTAAAAGCGTTGTAGCAGAGGGCTGCGAGAAGGCAAGGAAAATAGCACGAGATACGATGAGGGATGTGAGAGAAGTAATGGGAGTTAGTTTCTAGTGAATAATCAGTCAGATACAGATCAGTCACTACCAAAGGTATATGGAGAGCACATTGGTTTTCTTCCAAAGGACTTGTACATTCCGCCTGATGCTCTGGAGGTTTATCTAGATTCGTTTGAGGGCCCCTTAGATTTGTTGTTATATCTTATCCGAAAAAATAATATCGATATTCTTGATATTCCTATGGCTAATCTAACATCGCAATATATGATTTATGTAGAAAAGATGAAGGCTATCAAACTCGAATTAGCAGCAGATTATTTACTAATGTCAGCAATGTTAATTGAAATAAAATCAAGAATTTTGTTACCAGCACCTGAATCAGATGAGGGTGAGGAGTTAGATCCAAGAGCGGAGCTTGTAAGAAATTTAGTTGAATATGAATTAATGAAGTCTGCGGCACATGAATTAGAGAAGATTCCGCAGCTTGGTAAAGACAGAATGGTAGCCAATGCTTATTTTGAAAAAGTGACAGAAACAAAATATCCTGATGTTTCGGTTGATGAGCTATTTAATGCCTGGAAAAATGTAATTAAAAGAGCAAAACAGTTTGATCACCATAAAATATCTCGCTCAGAATTATCTGTTAGAGAGCATATGACAATAATTCTAAAATCCTTAGTAGAAAAAGATCTAGTGGAGTTTTCAAATTTCTTTAATGCAGAAAAAGATCCAATTCCCAAACTTGTGGTGTGTTTTTTAGCTATTCTAGAATTGACGAAAGAGAAACTCATCAAAATAAATCAACAGGAGCCATGCTCTCCTATATATTTGCAAAGAGAAAATTCGTGATTGAATCAACAGTGAAAATAAAAGAATTATTAGAGATTGCCTTATTAACTAGCCATAGACCTCTCTCTGTGGATGATTTTCAGAAATTGTTTATAGAGAAAATTGAAAGATCTACAATTAGAATGCTACTTGATGAGGTTAAGTCTGATTGGCAGGATAAAACAATGAATTTAATCCAAACCTCATCAGGTTATCGATTCGAAGCACTACCATCATTTTCTGAGGCTTTAATGAGGTTGAATCCTGATCGAGTAATGAAATATTCAAGGATGGTAATGGAGGTTTTGGCAATTATTGCCTATCGCCAGCCTGTTACTCGAGGGGACATCGAAAAAATTAGAGGAGTTTCATTAAACCCAAATGCACTAAGGCAGATCATAGAGAGAGAGTGGGTTGAAATTATTGGGCAAAAAGAAGTTCCAGGAAGACCTTCATTGTATGCAACAACAGAATACTTTTTAGATGATTTTGGATTGCTATCAATAACAGAGCTACCAGATATTAATCAGTTTACCAATAAAAATAGTATTGATGAGCCAGTGCAAGATAATATTGACTCAACACAAGAAAATTAAATGAGTGCATTTCAAAAAAACAAATCTTCTATAGCCTCATCTCGTGAGGGTGAAGTAGGAACTCGAATACATAAAGTATTAGCACAATCAGGCTATGGATCTAGAAGAGAAATTGAGAAAGCAATTTCAGAGCAAAAAGTTAAGGTTAATAATGAGATTGCCACATTGGGGCAGCCTGTTCTTACTACTGATAAAATTACATTTAATGGAAAAATTGTACGCCTTAAAGAAGAAAATATACTGCCTCGCGTTTTAATTTACCATAAACCTGAAGGTGAGTTGGTAACTGAAAATGACCCAGAGGGAAGGGCAACTGTTTTTGAAAAGTTGCCCAGAATAAAAAGATCAAAATGGATATCTATTGGCCGCTTAGACTTTAATACATCCGGACTGCTTATTTTCACTTCATATGGAGAGCTCGCAAATAGATTAATGCACCCAAGATATGAAATTGAACGAGAATATTCTGTAAGAATTTTAGGTGAATTAAGTGAAGAGCAAATGAATAATCTTAGAAAAGGGATTGAATTAGAGGATGGCTTAGCAAAATTTGATAAAATTTACTTTGAGGGTGGAGAAAGAGCAAATCGATGGTACCGCGTAACATTAAAAGAAGGAAGAAATAGAGAGGTTAGGCGTATGTTTGAATCATTTGGAATTACGGTTAGCAGGTTAATAAGAGTTAGGTTTGGAGATACAATATTGCCTTCACACTTAAAAAGAGGAATGTTTCTTGAATTAAAACAGAACGAGGTAATAAGTTTATTAAAGTCGTGTGAAATAGAGTCAAATAATTTTATAAGGCCGCAGACAGACCACCATAAGGTACGAAGAGAGAAAAAATTTCAGAGGTAACCTTCTATTTTAATCCAGTAAAATCTTCCCTAATGTTAGTTTATATATATCTTTAAGGCGATCTATATCATCTATATCAACGTG
>Ga0209502_10000685_pt1 | contig 34615 bp, 29 predicted proteins | sample ArcticOcean_MG_C_10_FD_187442 | JGI IMG/M metagenome (GOLD analysis project Ga0209502, IMG submission 187442) | Marine microbial communities from western Arctic Ocean - ArcticOcean_MG_CB11_90 (SPAdes) (version 2) | ecosystem: Environmental > Aquatic > Marine > Oceanic | place: Arctic Ocean... | reverse complement strand
GTCAAAGTTCGCGGGAGAAATCCGTAAGAATAGGGCAGGGCAACATTCGAACTGGCAGTGGCACCTGGATGAAGTCTTTGTGAAAATAAATGGAGAACGCTTTTACTTGTGGCGTGCTGTTGATCATGAAGGCGAAGTTCTTGAATGCTTTGTTACAAAGCGACGCAACAAGGCTGCAGCGAAGAAGTTCCTGATAAAAACAATGCGAAAGCACGGATCACCCAAGATTATCACAACAGACAAGTTGCCATCCTACGGCGCGGCACTTCGTGAGATTGGAATTGCTGACAAGCAATTATGCGGCGGCCGGGCAAACAACAGATGTGAAAATTCACATCTGCCATTTCGACGACGAGAACGAGCGATGCAGAAGTTTAAAAGTTGTGCAATGCTCCAGAAATTTACCAGTTATCACGCCCAGATATACAACCACTTCAATCATGAAAGACATCTTCAAAACAGACAGACCTACAAGCAAAAACGCAGTGCCGCTCTCACGGAGTGGTTTCAAATCTGCGCTTCATAGATTTGTGTGATCGTGGTACTTTGAGACGTGTTAGACTTTGTCTGACAACACCATATGAAGGCCCCGAAAGCGGAAAGGTGCCAGATCCGAAAATCTGACACCCAACAGTCGCAAGCGATAGGGAGAAAGCTTGTTTAGTTCAGGCCGGCGCTGAACAGGTAGACTTTTTCATCAGGGCGAGGGGACCAGTCGACTCGGTTGCTCACGCCGTAGAAATCAGGCTGGAAATAGAGGTGCAGCCAAGGTCCGTCGTCGTAGAATACTTGCAGCATCTCATCGACGATTTCACGGGTTTCTTCTTCTGTCTCTGCAGCAGAAATGTCTGCCCAACGGTCGAACCAGCGTGGATCGTCCCAGTGGGTGTAGTTTGTGCCGGCATCGACAGCAGCCAAATCGGTCATGTCATACAATGGGCTCCAAAGTGCACCACCGGATCCGATGAAATACAGCGGTCCTGCGTTACGTTCACGGATGATCGGGATGTAGACACTTGACCATTCCATGATCTGAAGATCGACATCGAGACCCACATCGCCAAGGTATTGGGCGATTGCCTGCACGACGTTGGCGTCGTTCAGGTAGCGGCCTTGACCCGCTTGAAATGCTATCGAGAAGCGTTTGCCGTCATCGCCACGTGGCCAGCCCGCAGCATCTAATAGCTCTTCTGCTTTGGCCGGGTCGTAGGGGTAGGGCTCAATGCTCTGGTTTGCGTTTGGCGGGTTCACGATACCTGTCATCCGCTCGCATTCAAAGTTCAGAAGCTGGCTACAAATCGCAGGCACATTGACCGCATATTGCAGCGCACGGCGCACTGCAGGGTCCTGAATGGCATCACCGCCAGGCTCCTTCGCCATGCTATCGCTGAGGTTAAAGCCTACGTACATACGACGCGTGCCTTGAATAGGGTTTACCTCGGCCACGCCGCTTGCGTTGATCACGTCCATTTGATCAGGAGCTACGTTTGTGATGATATCCACGTTGCCAGCCATCAGCTCGGCAGAGCGCGTGGAGGCCTCGGGGATGATCCGCCAGACCATTTTGTCAAAACCGACGTCTGCACCTTCGACAGCCTCAAGTGAGACCTCAGAGCCGCGTCGCCACTCGGACAATTTGTAAGGGCCAGAACCGATTGGGTTACCGGACGCTTCGTCCAATGACATCGCCTCGTAGCTGTCCATGCAGTGGATGAACACTTCGGCGATCAGGCCAAAAGCGATTGGGTTCTTGGCCCCAATGTTGACCTGAACACGCAGATCATCAAGTGCCTTGGCGCTTTGGAAATCAATCGAGCTGAATACGAAGCCGGGTGTGTTGCCGGTAAAGGCATTGTCCGGGTCTGCTGCGCGGTTGAAGGAATAGGCCGCGTCTTCCGCGGTCAGCGCTTCGCCGTCATGGCAAGTGAGCCCTTCGTTGAGTGTATAGACATACGTCTTGCCGTCTTCAGAGATGTCCAATTTATTGGCCAGCTCGGGCCGCGCGACGCCGTCGCCACCCATTGAAAATAGCGTCGCAAAGATATGGCGTGCAATGTTAGAATTGTCCCGGGACGCAATCGCAGATGGATCAAGTGTGTTGATATCCGCGCTGATCCCCACGACGATGGTGTCGTCGGCGGCCTGTGCGAAGGCCCCCGTCGTTAAAGCGAGGCCGGCAGCGCCTGCTGCAAGCAGATTGTATAGTCTTGTCATTGGCTTTCCTTTCACCTGTTGGATAATCTTCGGCGAACTGCGTCGTGGTCCCTATTTGTAATATGCAGTTCGTATTTGGTAGGAACCGAAGCTATTCGTCAGGCGGCAGTGCCATTTGGCTAGACTTCGGGGGTCACAAGGATTGCACGATGGTCGCCGGATCAAAAGCGGCCAGAATACGTGTGTGCTCGGAGATAAGATTGATCGCGCGGTCAGCGTCGCCATCAGCGAGGGCCTGTACGATCGGCGGGTGGTTTCCTGCAACCTCTGTCAGGTTGCGTTCGTCGCGATTGCGTAGGGCCATGATCTGGTGAATGCGCAGGTACAGGTTTTTCCAGGACGTCAAAAGCAAGTTATGATCGGCCAACCGGATCAGCGCGTGGTGGAAGGCTTCGTCCGCGACGACCAGCGCTTCGAAATTGTCGGCTTCTGCGGCGGCAGTCATTTCATCGCAATGGGTGCGCAACGTATCAAGTGGCGCGCCGTTTTCAAGTATCAGGCGCACGGCCATGACCTCGAACACCTCGCGTAAACTGTAGGTTTCTGCAACTTCGCGGGCTGTCAGCGGTTTAACGCGCTTGCCCTTGTAGGCAATGGTTTCGACCAGCCCGTCGTTCTCGAGAATTTGGATCGCTTCGCGAATAGGTGCGCGCGATACGTTCATCTTTTCCGCCAGAGCGGTTTCGACGAGTGCGGCTCCAGGTAGCATGCGCCCACTCAGAATAGCTTTGCGTAGCCGGCTTGCGACTTGAACGCGTAGGGGAACATTCTCAATCGGTGTGATGTCGTGCGGCATTAGGTCGGCAAGGGCCTGTTTGTTGGTTGTCATAAAGGTCATCCTCCTAAGTGTTTACTGCTTGCCTGAGGGCCCGCCAAGTATGGCAGCGCGTCGATGAGACGACCGACAGGAAGTTGACAGCTCTTAAAGGAGGTGATCGTGGATGTGGCAACAGCAATCGACCGGACATAGGTCGATTCGATACAATGCGTGCCATTTCGCGCATTATATGGGGCATTCTGTCTATTTGTGTAATGTCGACAATCCATAAGTGGACAATGCAACACGATTTTGAACATTGTCAAGCGTTTTGGCCAAGACGGGGAGGTTGCTGCGGCGTGAAATGGTGATTTTACAGGATTTGCAACGCAAGGTTGTCTGCGCGGGAGCTGTCCGAACACGCGGGTCAAAATCTGGCCCTAATGTTTCGCTCAATCAGGTTGTGTGGATACAAGCACTGGCCTGCCCTTCGCCTACGGTTTTTAATTCCGGCGTGATATTGGCGCAGTCGTTTGTTGCAATCGGGCAGCGGGTTCGAAACACGCAGCCAGATGGCGGGCTGATCGGGCTTGGGATGTCGCCCTTTAAAATCACGCGATTTCGACGTTTGCCGGGTTCGGGGATTGGCACCGCTGACAGCAGCGCTTGTGTGTAGGGATGATTGGGACGTGCATAAAGATCTGCGGTGGACGCAATCTCCATCACGCGCCCGAGATACATCACGATCACGCGGTCGCAGATATGTTCCACCACGCCAAGATCATGGGCAATGAACAGCATGGTCAAATCCAGGTCAGACCTGAGATCATCCAGAAGGTTGATCACCTGCGCTTGGATCGACACATCAAGTGCCGAGACCGGCTCGTCTGCCACGATGAATTCAGGTTCGACGGCCAAAGCACGGGCGATCCCAATCCGTTGGCGTTGACCGCCAGAAAACTCATGTGGAAAGCGATCCAGATGATCGCGCGACAGTCCTACCTTCTCGAGCAACGCGGCCGCGCGGTCTTCGTGTTCGGACGAATGCCCAATCTGATGCAGTTTTAGCGGATGAACCAAGATATCGCGCACTTTTTCGCGCGGATTCAAGCTGGCGTAGGGATCCTGAAAGATGATTTGCATCCGTTTTCGATAAGCCCGCATGTCGGATGCACCCAGACACATTACATTGGTTCCACCAAAACGCACGGCGCCGTCTGTTGCGTCCTCCAGCCGCAGGATCGTGCGGCCCACGGTCGTTTTGCCCGAACCGCTTTCTCCGACAAGGCCCACGACCTCGCCCGCCTGAACGTCGAATGAAATCCCATCGACGGCCTTCAAATTGTTGACGACGCGCTGCAACACTCCGCCACGAATTGGAAAATACTTTCTCAGGTTTTCGACCTGAAGGAGAGGGATCGTCATGACGCCTGCCTTTCGTTCAAAGATAGCTCACGCCAGCGCATGCAGCGAATCATGTGGCCATCCCCTGCGTCTTCGAGTTCAGGGAGGTTCGTTTTGCAGATGCTCGCCGCATGGGCGCAGCGTGGGTGAAAGCGGCAACCGTCGGGCAGGCTAGTAAGTGCAGGAACCGTCCCTGGAATGGCCTCCAGCCGTTTTTTGTTGATGGACGACCCCAGTCGCGGGATCGAGTTCATCAGGCCTGCTGTATAAGGCATGCGCGGGTTGCGGAAAATATCCTCGACGCTGGCGGTTTCTACGACTTGCGCACCATACATTACGACGACGCGGTCTGCGACTTCGGCAACGACCCCCAGATCATGGGTGATAAAGATGATGGCCATACCAAGCTTGTCTTGCAGGTCCTTCATGAGTTCAAGCATCTGTGCCTGAATGGTAACGTCCAGTGCGGTCGTGGGTTCGTCCGCGATCAGAATGCGTGGCTCGCAGGCCAGCGCCATGGCGATCATCGCGCGTTGCCGCATGCCGCCAGACATCTCGTGGGGATAGTTATCGACACGGGTCGCTGGTTCGGGAATGCCGACCAGTTCCAACATCTCGATGGCGCGTGCACGCGCTTTTGCCTTCGACAATTTCTGATGGCGTATGACCATTTCGGCAATCTGTTGTCCGATTGTAAGAACCGGATTGAGGCTGGTCATCGGTTCCTGGAATATCATCCCGATTTCTTTACCGCGAATTTCACGCATCTCGGCGTCGCTCAGCTGCGTTATCTCGCGCCCTTCCAGTTTGATACTGCCTGCCGAAACGCGGCCGATATCCTTGGGCAACAGCCCCATGATTGACAGGCTGGTCACGGATTTCCCCGAACCGCTTTCACCGACAATGGCTAAGGTTTCTCCGGCATGAACCTGAAAGCTGACACCATCAACAGCCTTGATCGAGAGTTTTTTAGATAGATCAAAACTGGTTTGCAGGCCGCTTACGTCCAGCAACGGAGTGCCTTTGGGCGGGGCCAGAGTGTCATGTGCCATGGAACACCAATCCTTGTCGTGGCGCGCCGTGACACCGTTGCGTTGAGTGCAGCACCGGTTGGACCCCTGCAATATCTGCGATTGTGTCTAGCATCGGCATCTCCTGGCGCGTTTGGTCACGTGTGGCGAATTGATCTGCCAGTCTGTATTTATTTCCTATTACGTGCTTGACGCATCTGAACCTGCATGGTTTGGTTGTTCTACTGTCGACAATCTATTTTCTACTTTGTGATAACTTCGATTTGAATGTCAAGCATCGTAACGAAGTGTCGATCGAAAAACGGAGAGGGCCGATGTTAAACACAGCGACGTGCAACGGCAATGCGCAAGGCAGTAGGCTGAGGCGCTGTTGCAACTATCCGTGCGGCCCCGCCACTGCGTTATTGACAAAAAGGTAGAGGATACCGAGAAATGTGGACCTTCCTTGCACGGCGGCTGTTGCAAAGCATCATAGTGTTGATCGGTGTTACGCTGATCAGTTTCATTTCCCTACAGATGGGGGGTGATCCAACCTATCTGTTTGTGTCCGAAAATGCCAGTACAGAAGAGATCCAGCGCGCCCGTGAAATGCTTGGCTTTGATCGCCCGCTCTATGTTCAGTATCTCAGCTATATCTGGAACGCGATGCAGGGTGACTTCGGAAACTCTCTCAGCTATCGCCAACCGGCGATTGAAGTAGTGTTGGCGGTAATGCCCGCCACGATCGAACTCACCTTTTTCTCGTTGGTGTTGGCCATTGGCCTGTCGATCCCGCTGGGAATTTACGCGGCGCTCAATCGCGGCAAGCCGGTGGATGGAGGAATCATGACCTTTGCGATGATTGGCCAGTCTATACCTAATTTCTGGATGGGAATCATGATGATCCTGTTCTTTGGCCTTTATTTACGATGGTTCCCGATATCGGGGCATGTGCCGTTTCTTGAACCGCTGTTCGAGGGTGATTTCGCGACAGCCTTCAACAATTTGCCGCGCTCGATGTATTATATGATCATGCCCGCAGTTGCGGTTGGCACCTACACGCTTGCGCGCAACGCACGACTCGTGCGCTCTTCGATGTTAGAGGTTTTGCAGCAGGATTATGTCCGCACCGCGCGTTCAAAGGGTATTTCGGAACGCCGTGTCGTGATCCATCACGCGATGCGCAATGCCTGGCTGCCGGTTGTCACTATGATTGGCCTTGAATTCGGATTTCTGTTGGGCGGCGTTGTCGTGGTTGAAACCGTGTTTTCCTACCCCGGCATTGGGCGGCTGGTTTTCAACGCGATCAATCAACGCGATATCCCTGTCGTGCAGGCCTCGGTCATCTTGCTGGCAGTGATCTTTATTCTGCTGAACCTGATCGTTGATATGATCTACGCGCGACTTGATCCGCGTGTGAAACTGTAATGAGGGCGCGACATGACTAACAACACTCCCGACCAAGGCGAGGCTATAGTGCAGGCGACAAACGCCAATGCCACGTCTTATCGCCGCAAGGAAATGTGGCGTGCATTAGAAAGTTTGGTCACTAGCCGGTGGGCCCTAGTCGGCATGTTGATCCTGTTTATCGTGACCTTTGTTGCGATATTTGGGCCGCAGCTTGCTCCGTTTGATCCAAACCGGCAGAACATTATGATGCGCCTATTGGAACCCGGCGAAGCGGGGGCGGGCGATCTGACCTATTGGCTTGGATCCGACCAATTGGGTCGGGACGTGTTCTCGCGGCTGTTGTATGGCGCGCGGGTGTCTTTGCTGGTGGGGGTCGCGGCGATTGCTGTGGGCGGAACCATCGGTATCATCGCTGGGCTGGTGTCGGGGTACTATGGTGGCTGGATTGATGACGTGATCATGCGTTTGGGCGATATCCAGCTGGCGTTCCCGTTTATCCTTTTGGCGATCATGTTTCTCGTCGTACTTGGGCCAGGGTTGGTGAACATCATCCTTGTTCTGGGGATAGGACAGTGGATCACCTATGCGCGTATTGTGCGCGCCCAGACGTTGAGCCTGCGTGAGAAGGAATATGTAGAAGCTGCACGCGCCATGGGCGACAGCACGTTTTCCATCCTGTTTCGCACGATCCTGCCCAATATCATTGCACCGCTGACCGTCATCGCGTCCTTCAACGTCGCCGGTGTTATCCTGTCAGAAGCGGCGCTGTCGTTTCTTGGCCTTGGCGTGCCGCCAGATGTGCCGACGTGGGGCAGCATGCTGTCAGAAAGCCGCGACCACCTGTTATCGAACAAATGGTGGATGTCGCTGTTCCCGGGCTTGGCGATTATTTTCACCGTACTGGCGTTTAACATTATTGGCGATTGGTTGCGTGATTTCCTTGACCCACGGCTAAAGGAAAACGGCTAGGATTCCTGGGTTTTGCCTGTATCCACTGATACGGCTGGTAGATCATCAAAGGATGGGTAATTTACGCTATAGAGCTGTGCATATAGCCCCTTGAGCGCCATAAGCTCGTCGTGATTGCCTTGTTCCAAGACTTCGCCAGCCTGCAAGACGATGATCTTGTCTGCGTCGCGGATTGTCGCCAATCTGTGTGCAATCACCAGTCCAGTGCGCCCTGTTAGCAACGTGACCAGAGCCTTCTGGATCAGCATTTCGGTATAGCTGTCGATGCTGGCCGTCGCTTCGTCCAGCACCAAAATCTTTGCGTCCGCGACCAACGCACGCGCAAAGCTGATCAATTGTCGCTGTCCAAGCGAAAGCGTGCCGCCGCGTTCGCCCATCACCGTCTCGTAGCCCAGCGGTAGCGCCATAATAAAGTCATGAGCGCCAACGGCTTTGGCGGCTGAGATCACATCGTGTTTTGTGGCACTGTCTTTGTTGTATCGAATGTTTTCCAACACGGTTCCGCTAAACAGATAGGGTTCTTGTAGCACCATCGCGATTTCGCGCCCGATCGAGGACTGCGTCACGTCGCGAACATCGTGCCCACTAACCAGCACCCGCCCGCCTTGCACATCGTAAAACCGATTCAGCAGTGACATGGCACTTGATTTGCCGGACCCCGTGGGGCCAACCAGTGCGACCGTCTCGCCCGGATTAACCCTGAAATTCACGCTCTTGAGGACCGGATTGGCTGGATTGTAGCCAAAGGTCACGTCTTTAAACTCGACCGATCCGTCCATATTACAGGGCAGATCCACTGCATCCGGCGCGTCCTTGATGTCTAAAGCAACATCCAAAACGTCGATCAGGCGCTGGCCCGACGCCATGGCCCTCTGCATCACGGAATACTGCATCGTCAGGGACCGGATCGGGTCGAAAAACCGTTGGATGTAGAACAAAAACGCGACCATGACGCCGACTTCGAGCTGTTGATCCAAAACCATCGAGCCACCAATCACCACAACCACGGCCATGGCGATACCTGTCAGGCTGTCCACAATTGGCACCATAACCTGTGCAAACTTTGACGCGGTCCGATGGGCCTGCAAGGTCGCCAGCGCCTTGTCGTCATAAAGTGCAAAGTTGATCGGTTGACGATCCATGCTTTGCACAGTGCGCACGCCGTGGATTGCCTCGGCCAGCGCGCCGTTGGCCACTGAATTTGCGACATGTGCCGCCATAAAAGCCTCGCGGGCACGGGGCAGCCAGACGACACGGACCAAGAACAAAATCGGCAAAACACACAAAGTCATCAGGCCCAGTTGCACATTTAGCCAAAGCATTGAACCGATGATGCCGAACAGCAGAACAATATCACCAACCGACAGAACAGATGTTTCTAGAAATTCCTGCATTGCGTTTACATCGCCTTGCAAACGCGACATCAGGCGCCCGACTTCGGTTTTGTCCATGAACGTCAGTGACACATCCTGCAAATGGCTAAACATTGCTGTGCGGATATCGAACAGGACATTCTCTGCGGCCTTGCCAACCACGCTTTCCTGAACCCACGCAGATCCGTAGTTCAACCCGATGGCAATTGCGAAGGCGATCATCGCGCCGCGCAACGCCGATTGTCCGGCGGTGCCCGCTGTCAGCCCGTTATCGATGGCATAGCTGATGATCAACGGAATTGCGATTTGGGTGCCGGTAAAGACCAGTACTGCGATGATCGAAATCATCAGTTGGCGTTTGTAGGGGCGCACAAATTTCCAGATACGCAAGACAATGTTACGTTCGAACACCCAACCGAACATGTCTTCTTCGATCTGGTGTGACCCAACGACTGCGCGGGGCGGGCGCCGCCCGTTGTCGCGAATATCGCCGCGTTCAACCTCTAGCTCTTCACTCATGATTGCGGCTCCTCTGGTCGGATTTGCAGGTCGTGTAGCGTGCGATATCGCCCACCAAGCGCCAGTAATTCCGCGTGGCTTCCCTGTTCGACGATCTGGCCTTTTACAAGGAACAGGATTCTGTCAGCGTGCATCAGTGAATTTAGACGATGCGCCACTATGATCGTCACCCGTTCGCTGGCCGTCGCCTGAATGGTTGTTCTGATCCGCTGTTCGGTGCCCGCATCGACCGCTGCGGTGCTGTCGTCAAAAATCAACACCGAAGGGCGCAACATCAGCGCGCGGGCGATGGTCATGCGCTGTCGCTGACCACCCGACAGGGACGACCCTCGTTCACCCACCACGGTTTCATAGCCCGCAGGCAGGGTGGCAATGAATTGATTGAGATGTGCCGATGCGCTGGCATCGGCAATTTGCGATGGCGGCGCCCAAGGATCGCCATAAGCGATGTTGTTCTCGAGGCTTGTGGTGAACAGGAACGCATCCTGCTGTACAACGACCACAGCGCCGCGCAAAGATTGCAAAATAACATCACGAATATCCTGTCCGTCCAGCGTGATCGCGCCTTCGCTCACATCGTAGAACCGCGGGATCAGGTGCGCGATTGTGGATTTACCACTGCCGGGCGGGCCAATCAGGCCGACGGTTTCGCCGCGTTTGGCCGTGAAACTCAGGTTTTGCAACGTCGGCTGGGCCGCGCCTGGATAAGTGAACCCGACATCTTCAAAGCGCAGCACACAGTCGGAAATCTGCACATCGGTTGCATCTGGCGCGTCCGTGATTGCCAAGTCCAGATCAAGAAGTGCAAAGATACGCTCGCCACAAGTTGCTGTTCTTGCGAAAGAATTTACCAACATGCCAAGCTGACGCACCGGCATTTGCAGGATCGTCATGAAGGTCAGGAAGGACGCCAACGTGCCCACCGATATTTCGCCCGCGACAACCTTGCCGCTGCCCAGCCACAGGACCAGCCCCATGGCCACCAGAAATGAAAACGTCATTATCGAGGTGTTACGGACGCGGATATCGACCCGTTCGTGGGCCAGTTCCAACGCGCTTTCGGATGCCACTGCGTATTTCTGCATTTCATGGAATTTCGCGGCAAAGGCCCGGACTACCCGAATGCCGCCTAGATTCTCTTCCATGACCCGGCTGAGCACCGTAAGGCGGTTTTGCAATTCCAACCACGTGCCGCGCAGTTTTAGTTGGGTGACAGAGGACCGCCACGCGACAAACGGCACAAAACTGAGGGCAAGCAGACCAAGGACCTGATCGGTCGAGAGCAAAAGATAGCCGCCTATTCCGATCAAAATGCTTAGCAAGACGATGCGTACCAGACCGGTCGAAAAGAACATGCGCACGGCCTCTAGATCCAGCATTCCAAGGGTGATTAGGTCGCCAGAATGCACACGATCATGAAACCCGAAACTCAGCCGTTGTATTTTTTCGTAGTAGGCCAGCCGTAGGGTGTAGCCGACGTTATGGCCCACGCTCTCGCTGAAATAGTTCTGAAACACGGTGAAAAACCCGCGCAAAACCCAGACCAGCAGAACGGACCCCGCCGTGACCCACAAGGCCGCCGTTGCCGTTTCGGCGGTGGTAGGCTCCGACACCAGCGCCTGCGTTTGATCAACCGCGCGTCCCAACAAAATCGGGACCATCAATTGCAACGCCGTGGCGATCACACTCGAGACAAGCGAAATCGCAACCATCCAAGGTGACTTGAGTGCTAGCAATGTAACCCGCTTGATCGTGTTGAATCCGCTTTTCCACCCGACGGTGTCAGTTGGGCGCATGATTTCAGTGGGGGTACCCATGGACGTCTTTCCTAAGCCGAAGTGAGCCAAACGCAGGGTGCTGGCCGCTATCTAATCTTGCACGTCATGTTCCTGAGCGCGGGATCACAAATGCCCCTGCGCCTTGTGGTCCTGTCACCTCGCCATCCAAGAACACAGTGTTTCCCCTCAGGATGGTCTGCGTGACCTTACCGCGTAGATGCCGGCCTTCGAAAAGATGGGCGACTTCGCGGGCTTGGGTATGTAGGGTCTTGGCGCTGATGACGGTTTCGCCCGCTAGATCGACAATTGTCACATCCGCCGCACTACCGGGTAGAAGTGCGCCTTTGTGCGGATAAAGCCCATAGCGGCGCGTTCCGTTTGCACAGATAAGATCATGTGCGCGTTTGAGGGTCAGTCGCCCACACGCCACGGCATCGAGCATCGCAGGCAGGATGAATTCAATGCCGGGAACACCGGGTGGCGCGGCAGGGAAATTGCCCTCAGCCGCTTGTTTTTCAGCTTTGGCGAATGGCGCGTGGTCCGTGGTGACGTAGTTGATCACGCCGTCTTCAATGGCCTGCCACAGTGCATCCTGATCTTCCTGGTGGCGAATGGGCGGATTTACCTTGGCGTAGATCCCAGCGCGGGCGACGTCTTTTTCGGTGGTAAACAGGTATTGTGGGCAGGTTTCAGCAGTGAAATCTGATGTGCCAGCAAATCTGCGCAGCACCTGAACGGTTTGCGCCGACGTGACGTGGGCGATGTGAAGTTTCGCCTGGGCGGTGATGTTCATGGTCAGCAATTTTGCGACGGCCACAGCCTCGCAGATCGCGGGGCGAGATTTACCGTGGGTGGCTGCGTCGGCGGGATCGAGTGCCTTGGCCGCGTCCTCGAAATGGGCGAGCAGTGCCGCGCTTTCGGCATGGACGACGATCGGAAGCCCAGTATCAGCGAGCAATTGCAAGGCGCGCAATTGGTCAGCCTCATCGGGAAACGCGAGCCCTTCGAATTCATCTGCGCGACCGGCAGGCGACGGCGTGGTGAAAATTTTCCACGCGATGCAGCCGATGTCCATCATCTTGTCACGGCTGGCCTTAGTCAGATCGCCGGGGGCTGCATAAAGCGCAAAGTCGATGACGGAATTTTCGCTGAAATGGTTGCGGCGGCGCGCCAGTTCTTCGGGTGTTGAACAACACGGCTTTGAGATCGGCATTTCAAACAGAGTCGTGACGCCGCCCGCTGCCGCCGCACTGGTTTCCGACAAAACTGTGCCGCGTTCAGGGTAGGCTGGGGCGCGGACGTGGAAATGGATGTCGACGATGCCGGGAAGGACAGTTTTTCCAGTTGCATCAATTGTTTGTGTAGCATCCGGAGTGGTGCCAGGGGCATAGACACCCGCCACTTTGCCATCCTTCAGGCCCAGATCAACACGGTGCACTCCGTCTGGCAGCAAAACATCGCCGCCAGAAATACGGGTGTCCAGCGTGATCATTTCAACCCCAATTCGGTCAGCGCCTTGGCAACGCCATCCAGATTGGTCAGGTGCATTGAGGCGTAGTTTGGTGACAGAACCACGCCATGCCCACCCGCACGATAGGTCGCCATGACGGACCGATACGCAATATCAGGTGTGCATCTCGCCTGATCCGCACGAACGCGGGGTGCGTCAATGCCAAGGCCCATAAAGACTTTGGCCTCGTCGTGCACACCGCGTAGCGCCTCGGCGCATTGGCCGAAAACGTAGGTGTCGGGGTCAAGACCTTCTTGCACGACCCGGTCCATATCTGCTCCTTGGATTCCAAGGATACCGTCCATGATTTTCATCGCCACATAAGGATCAAAGTCACGCAAGATCGTTTTTTGGAAAAAGCCGAATTCCTTGTGCCAGATTTCGCCGGATTGGTGCTGATAGGTGATCGGTTTGACCCAGTCGGCAAACATTGTTTGCTCGTGCCACGGCCATTGCGCACGGCGGAACAGGTTAAAATGATTGCGATTCCAGACGTTCAAACCGAACGGCAAGTTGGGCTTGCACCATTTTACCAGCCCGTAAAGCTCACGGTCGAGGTCCTTGTTACGCTCTAACCAGAACCTCTCCCAAATCAAAACTTCGGGGTTTTCCAGCAGGGTGCGGATGAAGGTGATGAACGCGCCGTCATCGAATTCTTTGCCGCCAAGCGCATCTTGCATAAATTCATACATCGCGATGCAGCCACGGCGGCAGGCTTCGACGTCGATGCCCCGCGCTATAGCTTCATTGCGGCTCGCCTCGGAGAAATCCCCGGGGGCTTGGCCCTGCATCATCTGGTCCAGCGGGCTGTTACGCTCATTGCACCACATGATCCCATCGATATCGTAATTTCGCACCTGATCTTCGATGATGGCGTGCATCCAGTTGCGATAATCGGGGTTCGAGGTGGAGGGTTCGTCTTTGCGCACGCCGAACACATCCACTTCCATGCAGGTTGCAAGGTTCGGAATTTCGATATTGTTGACCGATCCGTGGCCCGCATATTTAAAGAACGGCTCCATCAGTTCGACATAAACCTTCATGTCGCGTTTGTGCGCCTCTGGAATGACCAGCTCGAGGATGTCGATGCCTTCCATTTCCTTATCTGACGCACGGAAGTCCTTGATCAGCGTTTTGGAGTAATAGCGCGCATCGGGGTTGAAATAGGCGCCGCCTTTCATCGTGAAGGGTTCGGGCACGCCGTGATCGGGCCAGCCGTCAAGCGCATGGGCAATGCTGCGCCCGGTTTTGAGGCCGAGCCACGACACGGTGCCCAGCATCAAGACATTGACGCCAACACGGTCTTTCAACGTGTCCAGAACTTTATCGACACCCTCGTCGATAAAGCTGATCGGGCTGACTTGAATGCCGACGAATTTCTCGTCTGGATTGGGGGTCAAATTGCTCATGCTGCATCCCCTTTATGGGCCTTGATAAAGCGGTTGATCCGGCACATGGCCTCTTTGATGACGGGCAGGGGTTGCAGATAGGAAATGCGGATGAAATCGCTGCTCTCTTCGCCGAACATATCACCGGGAAACACCATCACGCCGGTTTCGCGCAGCAGGTTTTCGCAGAACGGTTTGGCCTTCATCCCTGTCGCGGAAATGTTGGTGTAGATGTAAAAAGCCCCACCCGGTGCGCCGTAACTAAAGCCTGCGTCGCTCAAGGCCGCCATCAGGTAGTCGCGTCGTTCAGCGTAGTCGCAAAACGTCGCTTCAATCTCGTCTTGTGGTCCCGTCAAGGCCGCGAGGGCTGCAAATTGCGACACAGTGCAGGTGTTGATCGAAAGCGTGTGGCGCGGCTCGGTCAGCTTTTCAACGAAATCCGCTGGGGCTGCCATATAGCCCACACGCCAGCCGGTCATCGCATAGGTCTTGGAAAACCCATTCAGCGTAATTGTGCGTTCTTTCATGCCCGGCAGGGTGGCCAGCGACAGATGTTCATGTGGCGGGTAGATCAGCTTGGCATAAATCTCGTCTGCGATGACCAGAATGTCATGCTTGATCGCCAGCTCCGCAATCTTGCGGATTACATCGGGCGGGGTCACGGCGCCGGTAGGATTGTTGGGCGAGACCATGACGAACATGCGCGTTTTGGGCGTGATGCGTTTTTCGATCTCGGCCACATCTAGTGCAAAGTCGTCTTTTTGATAGGTTGGGACAGGGATCGGCACCCCGCCGCACATATGCACCGCCGTGTCATAGGTGGTGAAACGCGGCGATGTGATCAGTACTTCGTCGCCTTCCTGCACCAGACCCAGCATGCACAACATGATGCTTTCCTGCACGCCCGCCGTCACGATGACCTCGTCCGCGTCGTAATCCAGCCCGTATTCGCCTTTCAGGTTGTCACAAATGGCCTGGCGCAGCTGGGGCAGTCCATTGGGGCTGGTGTAGTGGTGCTGGTTTTCATCCAGCGCGGTCTTTGCGGCCTCGACGATGTGGCCGGGCGTATGAAAGTCCGGATCACCACGGCCAAGTGCGATGACGTCATCAAGACCAGAGGCGATCTCGAGCATCTTGGTGCGGAATGATCCGTCTTCTTCGACAATACGGGGTGCTGTGCGTTGCAGCAAAAGCGATCGGGTCATGTCAGTGCATCCTTTTGCCATCAATGAAGGTCATCTCGACCTTCTCAAGTGCGGTGAGGTCTTGGTCGGGTTTCCCATCCACGACGATCATATCAGCCAGTTTTCCGGCCTCGAGAGTGCCAAGCTTGTCACCAAAGCCGTTCAGCACTGCCGCGCGGGCGGTAATTGCGCGCAGGGCGTCAAGGTTGTCGGTGCAAACGCCGACATCGACCATAAAGCCCAGTTCGGGCACGATGCTGTCGTGTTCAACGGCGGGGCTGCCCGCGTCGGTGCCAAACACGATCGGCACGCCGGCCTTGGCCGCGCGGACCAGCCCGTCAAACCGTGACTTGTCTGCGACTGCCATTTGGCGCTCCTCGATCTTCCATTCGGGAATTCCGAACGCGTGGGCGATGTCGGGATTGGCCTGAATGACCAGCGCCGAAAATGTCGTCACGATGGGCAGTTTCTTGTCGAGCAAAAGCTGGATCGTTTTGTCGGTCATTGAACCGCCGTGCTCGATACAATCCACGCCGAATTCTGCCACCCGTGCGATACAGGCGTCATAGGTTGCGTGGGCGGTGACGGGCAGGCGATTGCGATGTGCCTCGTCAATCAGGGCGTGCAGCTCGTCGTCGGTGAATTCCAGCGTGTCGTGGCAAGCCATAATCTTGATCAGATCAGCCCCGCCTTTGACCTGATCACGCACGGCGCGGCGCATCTCGTCGGCACCGCTTGCTTCGCGGCAAACCCAATAGGTATGGCCGCCGGTCTGGATGATGCTTTCGCCGGAAACCAAAAGACGCGGACCAGGAAAAATACCCTGTGCGACGGCCTGTTTGGTAAACAGGTTGGCATTGTGGACACCCAAATCGCGGACCAGTGTAATCCCTGCACGTAGGGATTTGATCATGTTGCCCGCGGCCTTGTATGCACGAATTTCCGGGGCGTCGAACATGCTTTGCTGGCTGAGTTCGTGAATCCCGTCCCAGCTGAGGTGTGCGTGGCTGTTCATCATGCCCGGCATCAGCGTTTTGCCCTGCGTTTCGGTCGTATTGACGCCGTTGGGCGCATCGGCCCGCTTGCCAACGGCGGCGATTTTGCCGTCCTTGAGGTGCACAAACCCGTCCTCGATTACCTCATTACCGACGCAGGTGATAACACGGCCAAAGAACAGACGTTCGCTCGCAGGTTCATCAAACATCGGCTTAGTGATTTTCTGGTATTTCCAGGCGGCTGGTTCGGGCATCTTGGTGGCTCCTTAAATTGCGATAACGCGGGCGTTGATGGGGGTATCGGTCTGAAAACGGGACGGAATATCGACGCCTGTTTCGGTCACGATCATGGTGTTGATTGTGCGGTATCCGTCGATGTCGGGGCGGTAGACGCCGGGTTCGTTGGAAAACACCATGTTGGTCTGAATTTGTGTCGGATCGCCGGGCGACAGCCACGGGGCCTCGTGTCCCTCAAGACCCATACCATGACCTATCCGGTGGCGAATGGCGGTGCCAAGTCCGGCGTCTTTCAACGCATTCAACGCGGCATCATTGGCGGCGGTGCAAGTTTTGCGCGAAGCGCAGGCGGCGACAGCGGCGTCATTGCAGGCCTGCATCGCGGTCATGATTTTGTGTTGCTCGGGGCTGACGTCCCCGACGATAAGGGTCACACCGCTCTCGGCATGATATCCGCCGAGGCTTGCGCCGATCCCTGCTATCAAAGTCTCGCCTGCACGCGGCACCCGTTCAAGCACTGTGCCATGTGGTAGCGCTGCACGGGGGCCGGAATGGACCGACGCGGTGATGCCCATCGGAGTGCCTGAAAAGGCGGTTTTGTGTTTGGCCATCAATGCGCTGCGCGCATGGGTCATGGCGTCGCCCATCAGGTCGGCTTCGGTTCCGCCTTGATTGATAATGTCACCCGCTGCGGCATGAAGTCGGATCAGGAACAGGTCCGCGAAACGGGCGGCTTCGACCGTTAGAGCGATTTCTTGGGGTTGTTTGATGGCGCGTTCCGACATGGCGTGGTCGGTTAAATCCAGCCGCGCCAATTTACCCCGTGCGGCGTCAAGCAGGGCCGCATCCAGATGGTCGATGGCAATGGATTTGCGGCCGATCTGATCCAGCATCCACAATACGGCAGGTACGTCGCCGGGGAATTCATCATAAAATCGCAGATCGGCCAGGCCGGTGCCTACGGCGTTCTCGCGCTCTAACCCTGGTAACATAAGGATCGGATCTCCCGCCACCGGCAGCCAAACCCCCATGGGGCGTTCATTGGCCGACAAAAACAGGCCCGTCGCATAGGCCAGATTGGGGGCGCGTAGCAAAAGTAAACCGTCCAGACCTGCCGTTTCGGCACGGGCGCGCAAGCGGTCGCGGGCACCGACAAAAAAGGCCGCTGGCAGGGGGCGAAGTTCGCTCATAATGTGTCGCCCGTGTAGGGGCCAAGGTCGTCAAGCGGCGTTCTTAGGTCCAATTCTCGTCCCAGTGCGCGCATGTCCGCCAACACGACATCGTCGATCGGAACACCACCTGCGGATTTTGCCTGCGTGCGCCGCGCTTCTTGTTCCCCGGGCACGAGGATTTCATCAAAGCCGGGGCGCAGTGCACGGGATTTGGCCATCTGGACAAACTCGCCCATCCTGCTTGCATAGTCTTGGGGGTCCATGAACCACGAAATATCAATGGCTTGGAAGTAGTGCGATACATCTAGTTTGTTGGGGTCCGAATAGGGTTTCAGCCCGAAGCCACCACCAGATAAAACACCTGTCAGCGCTTCGGTCATAAAGGCAAGGCCGTAGCCCTTGTGCCCACCGATCCCCAACAGAGGGCCCTTGATCGCCGCTGCCGGATCGTCTGTTTCGTCGCCCTCGGGCGTGATCGCCCAATCAAGCGGCATCTTTTTGCCTTCGCGGATCAGCCAGTTCATCATGCCCTTACCAGCCGTTGTGATGGCTATGTCCAGGACCGTCGGAAAGCCCTGATCGGACGGCGCAGCAATGGACCACGGGTTTGTTCCTGTCACGCCTTCACGCCCACCCCAAGGGGCCATTTCGGGACCTGCATTGGTGTAGGCGATGCCGATACAACCATGATCCAGTGCCTGACAGGCGTGCACGGCGCTGGAGCCGTAGTGGGTAGAATTGCGCACGATAACAGTGCCGATCCCGCCTTCTTTGGCTTTCTTAACTGCGAGCGCCATGGCTTTGGACGCGGCCACTGTGCCGATCCCATTGTGGGCATCGACCAGCGCAAGAGCGGGGCCTTCTTTGATCACGGACCATCCCGCACGCGGATTAACTTCGCCGTTGCCGATCCGCTCATGGTAGCGCCGCAAACGGGCGACACCCTGGCCTTGGCCGGGGTGAAACCGTAGCTCGGAGAAGATTAGCGCATTTGCGAAAATCCCTGCGTCTTCTGCGGTCAGGCCAAGCGCTTCGAAGCCAACGGAAACAAACGCGTGCAACTGGTAGCGATCTACATTGGTCATCGGGATTGGCTGGCTCATGCGCGTAACTCCAGAATGTCGGCGATGTTTGTCCCGGGTGCGGCGTTACACCCCAGTTGTCCGGCAGGGGCTGTCATCACAACAGTCATTCCGGGGCCATATCCCGCGCGAGGACCATCCGTCTGACAGACGATTCCGATGCTCATTGCGCCGCGCAAGTAGCCGTGATTGTAACGGCTGTCGGTGTCTTGGATCGCCACAACATCACCAAGGCGCAACCCGTCAAGCCCATGCTTGGCCAGTTCTGCGCGATCTGTTGACTGAATGTGCAACGATCCACCTTCTGACGTTAGGCCCGCACCGGCACCAACAAAATGCGGCGGCACTATCCCGCAAACACCCATCATCAGGGCGCCGCTCTCCATCTTTTTAGGAAGCGCATCAAACAGGTGGGGCGATAGGGATTTGAACGCGACATCAGGGCAGTCGGGCACGGCAAGGCCGACCCCCTCGCTTTTTACCAATATCTGGTCATCGACGGCCAATTTGCGGCGAGTCTCGACATCGAAGTGGATGATGACTTGATCGGAAAACCGGCCCGATTTCCCGGTGACAACACCGCGCGCGCCTTTGGCGGCACCGCTCGTGATCATGGCATCGTTTCCGACGCAGGCAAACACATTCAACCCGCGGTTTTTGTTGGCATCCGAATGGGCGATGCTGACGGAGGGGTGAATGCAATCGCCCACCCAGCCAAAGGCGCTGTCGCCGACGCTCACATTATAAACGATGCCGCCAAATGTCGGCCACAAGAAGGCTTTGCCGTCGGCATCGAGCCGATAAGGTTCCGCAGGCAGGCCTGAAAGGGACGGGTTGGCGACTTGGCCCATGGCCGAGACAGTCACAAGATCGGCGGCGTTGGTTTGAATGGTCATATCAGGCTCCGATATTGAGAAGTTGTGCAATGTTGGCAGAGGGGTTTGTGGTGAAATCAATCTCGCCGTCGCGTGCAGTCATAAGGGTCAGAATGCCGGGGCCGTGGCCCGTCATGATGCTGTCGCCGTGAATACATAGACAGATCGACACAGCACCTTCGCGGTACGAGCGACCCCAGTGGTGATCGGCGTGACGGATGGCGATGACATCGCCCAGTCGCATCTGGTCAATGCCAAGCTCGGCCATCAAAGCCCGGTCACCCGACATCAAATCCTGATCGACATATTCAGAGTTCAGTTCGGCGCCAGACCCCATGATGCGCACAGGCAATTCCATCGCGACATTTACATGCAGGCGGCCCGCGTTTTCCGTGATCCCCATGGCGTGAAACAGGCGTGGGCTCATCTTTTTGAGCGCGACGCCGGGATAGTCGTTCAGGGCAAGTCCTTGCCCTTTGGTCATCACCTGAATGCGGTCGCCGGGGGCCATGATGTCGTGCGCCTCGGGTAAAAATTGCACTAGAATGCGGGCGTGTTCTCCGATCACGATGCCGCGTTCCCCTGCGGCCATGCCGGATGTCACCATGGCTTCGTTTCCGATGCAGTTAAGATAGTGCAGCGCGTGATGACGGCCCAAATTCCCGTCATCATCAATGGACACACCCGGTTCAACATGATCGCCTGCCCAGCCGAATGCGCGATCTCCGCAGCGCACGTTATAGGTTATGCCGCTCATGCCCGGAAGAACCGTCGCACGGCCATCGGGGTGTGGAATATACTGGCCGGGCCGGACCGTGGGCGTTGTGATCACGCCTGACACGGCCATTTCGACAAGAGTTAGTTCATTGGTGGTCGGGTTTTGCATCGGGCAACTCATCCTTTTCCGGTTGGTAAGGCAGATCGGAGCAATGTTTTGGTTTGACTCCTGACGGCTTCCTTGCCATCAGTATATTGTCGACATTGTGTTTGTCTAATCAGATACACGAGCAAAATGGATAGTCAAGCGCCCTGCGATAAACCCCGCGGTTTCCAAAAGCCCGACGGTTGTGAGCAGCTAGAAACTAAGAAAGGATCGTCAGAAATGAGCTATGCAGGATTAATCGAGGCCACAGGCCGCGTGAATGATTTCCTGAATGCGGGGTCGGTCCTGTCATGGGATGCGCGTACAATGATGCCAAAGGCGGGAGCCGAAACCCGCGCCAAGCAATTGGCGACGTTGGCCGTAGCAGCCCGCAATTTACTATGCTCTGATGAAATGAAGCGTTTGCTTGAAGGTGCGGAAACCGAGGTCGCGGGCAAGCCCGAGTCCAGCGCTGATGTGCGGATCGTGGCGCAGGTACGCGAAGCGATTGAGTATCACGAACGAATTCCAACAGAAATGCTGCATCGCAAGACCGAACTGGGTGCTGCCGCGCATGAAGTTTGGGCTGAAGCGCGCGAAAAGGCCGACTTTTCAATCTTCGCGCCAGCGCTGACGACAATGGTCAATATCAACCGCGAAATGGCGCAGGCGATCGGATTTGAGGATCACCCCTACGACGCCCTGATGTACCGGTTCGAACCGGGAACCACGACAGCCGGACTAAGCACGTTGTTTGCCCGTCTCCGCGATGGGATAATCCCGCTGGTGCGTGCAATTGCAGATGCCGAAAAACCGCGATCCGATTTCTTGTTTCGGGACTATCCGGTTGATGCACAGATGCAATTCGCGCTGCAAATGGCCAAACGCATCGGCTATGATACCGATCGTGGGCGGCTTGATACCACGGTGCATCCATTCGAAGTTTCTTTCACCCGAAATGACGTGCGGATCACCACGCGGGTTGCCACAGATTACATGCCGATGTCACTGTTCGGAGCGCTGCACGAAGCGGGCCACGCGATGTATGAGCAAGGCGTTGATCCGGCCTATACGCGCACGCCGTTGGCGACCGATCTGATCAGCCTTTATGCCGTTGGCGGCGTCAGTTTTGGTGCCCATGAGAGCCAGTCTCGCTTGTGGGAAAACCATGTCGGACGAAGCCGCGCGTTCTGGTCCAATCACATGGGTGACATCAAAGCCGCGTATCCCGGCCTGCTAGACGATGTGACGGACGAGGAATTTTATCGCGCTGTGAACCGCTCCGAGCCAAGTTTCATACGTGTCGAGGCCGATGAACTGACCTATGATTTCCATATCATGCTGCGCGCCGAGTTGGAGGCCAAGATGGTCGATGGCTCGCTTGAAGTGGCCGAGCTTCCCGAGGCATGGAATGCCGCAATGAAGAACTATCTGGGGGTTGATGTGCCCAATGATGCGCAGGGTGTGTTGCAGGATGTGCATTGGTCGTCCGGCCAGATCGGGACATTCTGTAATTACACCATCGGCAACATCATGGCGGCGCAACTGTTTGATACGGCGACCAGCGAAAATCCCGGCATCCAGACCGCACTTGATGGCGCGAACTATGCGCCGTTGCGTGACTGGTTGACCGATAGCGTCGCCCAACATGGTCGCCGCTATACCCGCGATGAACTTTTGGTAAACGCAACCGGACGGGCGCTTGATCCTGAACCCTACATCGCCCACCTGACCACAAAATTCACCGACATTTACGACCTGTCGTGACCGCACGGTTGCGCAAAGGAAGGACTACAATGACTGCACTAGACCCACGGCTTGCTAAACGCGTGAAACTGTCCGATGGCGGGCTGATTACCAAGATGCTCGATATTGCCAATGGCATAGACGATGTGATCAAACTTGGCCGCGGCGATCCGGACCTCGACACGCCCGCCCATATCATCAAAGCGGGGCAAGAGGCCTTGGCGAACGGCGCGACGCATTACACGCACCCCTTGGGGATCGAACCGCTGCGCGCCGCCATTGCCGACAATATCCGCCACTACGGCGGAGCCGATTACGCGAATGACGAAATTATGGTGACGCCCGGTGGGCAGCAGGGCATGTTCATCATTGCCTTGTCGTTGCTTAACCCCGGTGACGAGATTATTGTGCCTTGTCCGGGTTACAACCCGTATCAACAGGCGGCCGAGATGTCGGACGCTGTTGTGCGCAAGGTTCCCATGACGATGGAGACCAACTTTACCCTGACCGCCGAAATGGTCGAGGCGCACATCACTCCGAAGTCCAAAATTCTAGTGCTGATCAATCCCAACAACCCCACTGGTACCGTCACCCCACCTGATGAAGTCAAGAAAATCGCTAAATTGGCCAAGAAGCACGATCTGATCGTCATCTCGGATGAGATTTATGCCCGTCTGACCTTTGGCAATAACACGGTTGTTCCCGTGGCCTCTTTGCCCGGAATGAAAGAGCGCACGATCACGCTTAGTGGGTTTTCGAAGGCGTATGCCATGACCGGCTGGCGCATTGGCTACCTTGCCGGACCGCGTGCGTTGATCGAACCAATGTCTGAGGTGAACCACGCCTTTGCAATCTCGACTGCCGCCGTCAGCCAGCACGCGGCTCTTGCCGCGATGACGGGTAGTCAGGATTGCGTTGAGGAAATGCGTCAGACCTACAACGAGCGACGTGCTGCGATTTGCGAAGGATTGGACGCAATCGGGATGAGCTATGCAGAGCCGCAAGGTGCGTTCTATGTCTATGCCAATGTCGCCAGCCTTGGCCTTGGCATCACCGCCAGTGCCTTCTGCGAACGGCTTTTGGCTGATGGTCATGTGATGATGTATCCCGGTACAATTTACGGGGACCACACCGATGATTTTGTGCGCATGTCGATGACGCAGCCTGTGGAACGGATCAAGATTGCAATGCAACGCATGGCTGACGTGGTCGAGAGTTTTCGCGCTCAAAGCCGCCAACCAGCCTAGCCAACCAGCCTAATAGATAAGGACATAAAGATGACCGTTAAATCCGATAACCCTAATGTTAAAAGCGTTAAGCACATGGCCTTTGCCGTGAGTGACGCCGAAGCTGCTTTGAATGCGTACGCTAAATTCCTGCATGTTCCGGCGGATACAGAAGTCGTTCATTTCCCGAAGTCTGGCAACAAGGTTGCGTTGTTCTATTTGGGCGGGATCGAATACCAGCTGTGCCAATCCACAGAGGTAGGTGGGCGCTTTGACGCTTGGATCAATGAGCGTGGGTCCGAAGGGTTGCATCACATTTGCTACGAGGTCGACAACATCGACGACGCATTGGCCCATGCGCAGGCGCAGGGCGCGGATTTACGTGAATGCAAGGCCTGCAAGAAAACCGGAAGCCATGCGCACCCCGAAGGTTGGGTTGCGTTTCTGGACAATGACGCGGGCGGAATCGAAATTGAGTTCATGCAAGTCTACACGCCCGAACAGCTTGCGACCTATGAAAAATCGGGGGCAGAAGCAGTATGAGCACCCATGCAAAACAAACCTTGAAAGTGGGCACGGCCACGGCCAAACCCGGCGAAATGATGCGTGGCGCGATCCCTGCCGGTGATCTGGCCGGTGGCGTTAAGGTCGAAATTCCCGTCGTGGTGATCAACGGCGCGGGGGCGGGGCCGACGTTCTGGGTCAATGCTGCGATCCACGGCGACGAACCCGAAGGCCCGCTGGCCTGCGCATTGGCGGCCAAACAAATCGACCCGACCAAGCTGCGCGGTGCGGTCGTGTTGGTGCCCTGCGTCAACCCGCTGGCGTTTTCAGCCGCCGAGCGGGGCAATCCGCTGGATACCTTCACCTATGACATGAACCGCATCTATCCCGGCAAGCCGAACGGCTATTTCAGTGACCGCGTTGCCGATGCCCATTGGCAGGCGATGAAAGACGTGGCCGATCTGGAAATTTCGATCCATTCAGGCGGCGCACATTCGTTCCTTGATAAGGCGATTTTTGTTGATGAACGCCCAGAAAGCGTCGAACTGGCCAAGGCGATGGGCGAGGGGTGGGGCTGCATCATGTCTAACTTTACCAAGGCGGGCAGTCCGATGGCCGCGATGAACAACGCGGGCAAGGTCGGCATCACCGTTGAACTTGGCGGGCGGTCCTATACCTCACCCGAACGGTTCCGCTATGTGGGCGACGAGTTGGCCAAGTCGATCCTCAACATCTGTTACCACTACGACATGCTGGATGGCACGGCGACCTATCCTGACGACGCCACCAAGGGTCAACAAGAGGCGCTGCTTGCACCTGCCTCGGGTATTTTCCTGCCCGAACCGGGCGTCGATTTCCTGACGATGATGAAAAAGGGCGACAAGATCGCCCGCATTATCAATATCTTCGGTGACGATGTCGGCGCGCTTCATGCACCCGCAGATGGCATGTTCTTTGGCCTGCGCGCCCTGCCAAATGTCAATCAGGGTGATTGGTGCTGCTTCTTCAACAAGGTCGAGGGACCCCGTGATTGAGGCCGCCAGACCCTTCGGTGTGGGCCCATGAACCGGCGCCGTGATCTTGCCGGTTATGGCGCGAACCCGCCCGATATCCGTTGGCCAAATGGCGGCGGGTTGGCCGTAAATTTCGTGCTGAATGTCGAAGAGGGATCAGAGTATTCCATCGGCAACGGGGATGGTCGATCTGAAAGCGCGCTGTGCGAAGTTCGTGCATCCCGCGTGCCGCAAGGCGACCGCGATTTGGCGGCGGAATCGATGTATGAATACGGTAGTCGCGTCGGCTTCTGGCGGATTTACGATCTGTTTCGCAAGCATGATCTGCCGCTAACCATTTTCGCTAGTGCGGTGGCGCTAGAAATGTGCCCCGACATTGCGGCTGCCATCAGCGCGACGGATTGGGACGTTTGTGCCCATGGCAACCGATGGATCGAACACTATCACCTTAGCCCCGAGGCCGAAGCAGAGCAGATCGCCATGGCTCACGCCAGCCTGCTCGACACTTTAGGGCGGGCACCGCGTGGCTGGTACTGCAGGTATTCGGCATCAACCAACACGCGCGGGCTCGTTGTGGCGCATGGCGGATTTGACTACGACAGCGACGCCTACAATGATGACCTGCCATATTGGACAGCGGTCGACGGAGATCCCCATCTTGTCGTGCCTTATACAATGGTGACGAATGACGCTAAATTCCTGTCTGGCGATGTCTTTTCTGGCCGCGACTTCGGGGATTTCCTGATCGACAGTTTCGATGTGCTTGCACAGGAATCCAACGACAAACCGCGCATGATGTCGATTGGGCTGCACGGGCGGATTATCGGCCATCCGGGGCGATTGGCCGGTCTGATGCGGTTCATCGACCACATCGCCAACCACCCCGACGTTTGGATTTGTGGACGTGCTGAAATCGCAGACTTCTGGCGTGAAAACGTGCCACCGGAGCTGGCCGTATGACCGGTTTAGTTGTCACACTTCACGACCTAGATGCCGAGGCATTCGCGCCTTACGGGCGTTTTGTAATGCCGCCAGATGAGCCAGGAACACGGCAGTTTTTCAGTGATGCCCTCGACACACGATCCGAGACCAGCACGCCGGTGCTTCACGTCAATCATGTCTTGCCACAAACGTTGCCTATCACGGCCAAACAAATAGAACGGCATCCCTATGCCGCGCAGTGCTTTTTCCCCCTCGACGTATCGCGGTATGTGGTCATGGTCACGCCGTCGGATGCCGATGGCAGCCCCGTTTTAGATCAGGCATTGGCGTTCCTCATGCCCGCCACAACCGGCGTTATTTACAATCCAGGCGTCTGGCATCTGGGTGCGACTGTTCTCGATCGCGTGGGCCACTTTGCAGTGCTGATGTGGCGCAGTGGTCAGTTACAAGATGATGATTTTCAGAGCATTCCGGCGATGACAATAGTTGCCCCAACCTAAACTGGCATGACGCCTGACTTGTAGAAAGAAACAAAAAATGACCCCTCGCAAGATCGAACTGTTCGTGCCTGCCATCACCCCCTTTGCCAATGACCTGTCAGTGGATATCCCGCGCTACGTGGCCCATGCCAAAGCCTTGATTGCGGGCGGCGCGCACGGGTTGGCCCCGTTCGGCACGACCAGCGAGGCCAATTCCCTGTCGGTCACGGAAAGAATGGCCGCTTTAGAAGCCTTGATCGCAGACGGTATGGATCCGGCGCAGTTGATCCCCGGCACCGGATGTTGCGCGGCAGCGGATACCATCGCGCTTTCCGCACATGCGATGCAGCTGGGGTGTCGCGGCGTGCTGATGTTGCCGCCGTTTTTCTATAAAGGTGTCAGCGATGAGGGCGTGTTTGACGCCTATGTGCAGGTGATCGAGGCCGTAGGACCGCAATTGCGTGTCTATCTCTACCATATCCCGCAGATGTCTGGCGTGCCGATCACCTTGGCGTTGATTGAACGGTTGATCGCGCGTTTTGGCGACCAGATCGCTGGCCTGAAAGACAGTTCCGGCAGTTGGGACAACACCGCCGCGGTAATTGCTGCCTTCCCGCAGATCGACACCTATTCCGCATCTGAATCCCTCATCCCTGAAAACGTCGCGGCGGGTGGGGCAGGGTGCATCAGCGCCAGTTCCAACGTGAACCCCCGTGGCATTCGGGCGTTGATTGACGGGTTGAACGGGGTAGATCATGACGCTTTGCATCAGCAGGTCAGTGCGGTCCGGAAGATATTCGAAGGGGTGCCTCTGATCCCGTCGATCAAACGGGCGATTGCGGTGCAAAACGGCGATGATAATTACGGCCGCGTGCGTCCGCCTTTTGTCACTGTCGACGAGGATCATGCCGAGGCCATCGCGCAAGCCGTTAAGTTGGCCGGCACACAGGCGCGCTCATGACAAAGCGAGCGATCCTCGTGACCGGAGCCGGCGGTTTTGTCTGTTCCGAATTTGCACTGGCCTTGCACCGCGCGGACCATGACGTGTTGGCAGTTGATCGAACCTTTGATGCAGCCACGACCGCGCGTCTGAAAGGTATTCGTCTGATCGAAGGCCAACTGCCACAGGTATTGGCGGGGCTGGATCACGACGGGCTGGAGGCGGTTATCCACGGCGCGGCTATCACTGCGTCGCCCGAACGGCTCGGCGTCAGCCGCGCCGCCCATATCCGACGCAATATGGACCTGCTGACGGCAACGCTCGACTTTGCGCGCGGCGCGGGGGCGTCCAAGTTCTTGTTCATCAGCTCGATGGGTGTTTTTGAATCTAACGACGCTCCATCCCTGAACGGTCGTTTCACCGAAGCAACTAAGCCGAAAGCAACTTGCACCTATTGTGCCGCCAAACAAGCCGGAGAATTGTTAACCGCATCGGCCGCTGAGCCCGAGTTTGCGACCCTTAGCGTGCGGCTGGGCAATATTTTTGGTGCTTTTGAAGCCATTCGGGAAAGCCGCCAACATCTTTGTCTGGTCTCACGGATGCTTGCAGAAGCCCGCACAGGCGGTGTTATCACGGTCGGGACTCCCGAAGCCGAACGGGAATGGTCGTGGTTGCCGGATTTGGCCACAGCGATCGCGCTGTTGATGCAGAAGTTCGAGACGAGTGGTGCCCCCGTCATCCATGCAGGCACGCCACCCGCGATCACCGATCTTGCCTTGGCGCGTGCCATAGCGGCCCGCATTCATGGTGCTAAAATCCGGCTGTCTCCACCGCCTCATGATCCGATCCGCCTTCCGATGGGCAGTGGCGTTGCAAGCGTGTTTGAAGCGGCGCAGTGGACGGGGATGGACGATGCGCTTGATCAGATGATCCAGACGGAGGTCACGACATGACCCCCGTTCGCTTGATCATTGTCGGCCTTGGCGCGCGGGCGCGCACGTGGTTGCAGGTGGCGGGGGCCAATGCCGACATCGAAATCGTCGCCCTTTGTGATCCCGATCCGGCGGCCAGAACCCGTGCAGCCGAACAGTTCCCCGACATCCCAATCGGTGCGGACATCGCTGATGTTATTGGCACTGAAGCTGACGCCGTTTTACTATGCACGCCGCCCGGTGGTCGCGAACATCAGATCGAAGAGTCTTGCGCTCAAGGTCTTGCGATCCTTGCGGAAAAGCCGCTGGCCGACGAGGTCGTCACCGCTGCACGCTACGTCGAAATGGCCGAGGCCGCCAATGTGCATCTGATTGTCGGGCTTAATTTCCGCTATCTCGGTGTGACGCAAGAAATGCTGCGCGTGCTTCGGAGCGGGGCCATCGGCACGCCAGAGTTTGGTCGCTTTATCTATGAACGCTGGCGCGACGGAACGCAGGACTGGCTGAATTCATATCCCCTACACATGGCGCACCCGATGTTGTGGGAACAGTCGATCCACCACTTCGATTTGATGCGCTATGTCTATGAAACCGAGCCCACCTATGTTCAGGCCCATACCTTCAACCCTAGCTGGACGATGTATGCCGGTGACACCAATGTCTCTGCGCTGATCGGGTTCGAGAACGAGATGAGCGTCACCTATCAAGGCACGTGGCAATCTGGACACGAGCCGATGAATTTTGATTGGCGCACGGATTGTTCCGAAGGGATCGTTGTGCAGCGCGAAATGTTTGGCGATCTTGCTTTTGCGCGCCGCATGGAGCCGGAGCTCACATCTGTGGCTTTGCCGGATCACACCCCGTGGATCAGCGATGCGACCGAGTTGTTGAAGTCTTTTGTTACCACCTGTCGTGGCACCGCTGCCCCCGAATGCACCGGGCGCGATCACCTGCAATCGCTGTTCATGTTGCAGGCATGTATTCTTGCGTCGGAGCGCCGTTCAACCGTCGAGATTGAAGAAATCCGCGCCCTCACATCCCCAAAGGAGACCCTATGTTAAATGTCGGAATTATCGGCGCTAGTTTCGCCCGCGATGCCTATCTTCCTGCTTTTGCGCACATAAAAGGGGCTAAAGTTGTGGCCTTGGCCTCGAGCCGTTTGGACAGCGCAAAGGCTGCCGCCGCGCCGCACGGCATCACGGCGATCTATGATGACTGGGAAAAGATGCTGTCAGAGAATGTGCTGGACCTCGTTTGCATAGCCACGCCCACGTCGATGCACGCCCCAATGGTGCTGGCTGCATTTGCATCTGGCGCGCATGTATTATGTGAAAAACCGACCGCCTTGAATGCGGTCGAAGCGCGCGACATGCTCGGCGCGGCCCGCAAGGCCAACCGGCTGCACATGATCGACCACGAATTGCGTTTCAATCCGACCCGTGCGCGGATTGCCGAACTGATCCAAGGTGGCGAGTTGGGCGACATCCGCCATGTGAACATCACCAATATCGGTGCCTCATGGGCCAATCCGGCCTCGCGCCCCAAGGGCGATTGGTGGTCGGATTCGACGATGGGCGGCGGACGGATGGGGGCCAACGGGTCGCATCAGGTTGATATGCTGCGCTGGTGGCTGGGCGAGCCCACATCCGTGATCGGGCAGGCGCTGACTGTAATCCCTGGCAGGATTTGCAAAAATACCGGTGAGGCATGGACCGCAACCGCCGATGACCTATCGCATTTCACGCTTGAGATGGAAACAGGTACGCTGGCGCAGGTCTTTATGAGTGGGGTGGCGATCGCCAATATGGGCAACGAGACGCAGGTGTTCGGATCCAAAGGCACGATCACCTTGTCCAACGGCGACGAGAAACTTTACTTCGCCAAAGCTGGCGAAAGTTTCAAAGATATCAGTGTCGAGGACCCACACTCCAAACTGGACGGGTTGAACAAAGGTATTTGGAATGTCTCCGTGCTTGCCGCGTTGCAGGAATTGACTGCTGCCATCACCGAAGATCGGGGCCTGAATCGCGGTGCGAGTTTTGTTGACGGATTGCGCAACCAGTTGGTGGTGGATGCGGTGTTTGCCTCGACTACCAGCCGCAAATGGGAAAACCTCGACATGACGGGCGCGGTCTGATGGTCGCGCTGTCGGATCAACGGGTAATAATCACCGGCGCAGGGCAGGGCCTTGGCGCGGCCATCGCGCGGGTTTTTGCTGATCTTGGGGCTGATCTGGTGCTGATGGATGTGGATGCGACGGGACTGGAAACGGTTAATGCGCAGATCGGGGGCATCGCGCACTGTATCGCCGTCGATCTGGCTGACGCGAATGCGACGGACAAAGCGATCGCGGCCTTGCCCGGTCCGGTTGATACGTTAATCCACAATGCTGCGATCCTGCGGCCCGAGCCGCTGGAGGCCGTCAGTTTGGCGACTTTCAAAGCCACGATGGATGTCGGCATTCAGGCGGCGTTTCAACTGAGCCAAGCCGTTTGGCCGGCGATGAAATCCCGCGGTGGTGCGCTTATCTTTGTGTCCTCGCAATCGGGCATCAAGGGGTTTGTGGACGAGACTGCCTATTGCGCTACCAAACACGCGCTTGAAGGGTTCTCCAAGTGTTTGGCGATGGAGGGCGAGGCGCATGGCATCGTGTCCTGCTCCATCACGCCGGGCCGCGCGATGCACACACCTATGTCAGAGCGCAATTATCCACCGGAGTTAAAGGCCGAATGGATCGAACCCGATCTGCTGGTTCCGGCCTTTGCCCATATCGCCACGACCCGCGACACGGCCCTGACCGGCCAACGTTTGAATGCGTGGGATTTGTCACAGGAGCACCCGCTATGAAAGATATCTACGACTACATCGACGCCCATGCGGACGAGTTCGTGGCCGATTTGCAGGCCTTCGTGCAGCAACCTTCGATTTCGGCGCAGGACATTGGGTTGCGTGAATGTGCAACATTGATCCGCGACATGATGCACGGCGACGGCTTGCCTGCGGAGTTTCATGAGTTGGAGGAGGGGCCGCCAGTTGTTTATGGCGAGGTGCCTTCGAAATCGCGTAAAACGCTGCTGTGTTATTCCCACTATGATGTCCAGCCGCCCGAACCGATTGACGCTTGGACCCACGGTGGCCCTTGGTCAGGTGCTGTCGTAGACGGCATCCTCTATGGGCGTGGTGCTACCGACAACAAATCCGGTGTCCTTGCCTTTAACAAGGCTGCCAAGGCGTTTTTGGCCGTTCGCGGTGAGGTGCCGGTTGGTCTAAAGCTGTTGATCGAGGGCGAAGAGGAAATCGGCTCGCCGAACCTTGGGCCATGGGCCAAGAAAAACGCCAAGATGCTGGAAGCGGACGGGATGCACTGCCTTGATGGAAGCCTTGAGATTGGGGTCGAAGTGCCTGACGTTTCGTTAGGTCTTAAATCAGTGCTGTTTGTTGAGCTAGTTGCCCGTGGCCCGCGCACCGATGTGCATTCGCTGAATGCGCCGCTTGTGCCGAACCCAGTTTGGGATCTGGTGCATGCGCTGGCCACCATCATGGACCGCGAAAAGAATATCCTGATCCCCAACTGGGCCGAGGGCATCTACGTGCCCAACGACGAGGATATGGGCTATCTGGAAGACAAGGCCGCGCGCATTGATTTCGGTATGCTCAAGGATGAAATGGGCGTTGATGCGTTTGCCCTTGGCCGTGATGGCGTCGACGCTCTGAAAGCGCGCACCTATGAGCCGACGGCGAATATTCAAGGTATAACAGGTGGTTATACCGGTAAAGGCACCAAGACGATCGTGCCCTCTGAGGCCCGTGTGCGCATGGATTTCCGCCTAATTCCGAACATTTCACCAGCCAAAGCGATCGTCAAGCTACGTGATCACCTTAAGGCACAGGGCTTTGACAACATTGAAGTCAAAGGCGAAGCGCGCACCGAAGACCCCTACAAGATTTCTGCCCGCGAAGACATTTCCGTATCAATTATCGCTGCCGCCCATGAAGTTTACGGCGAGCCGCCCATCGTCAACGGGGTTTCTGCCGAGGGTGCGATCCTCAAGCATGTGTGGATCCCTTGCGTGCTGACAGGGTTTGCCAACCCCGGATGTAATTTGCATGCGCCAGACGAGAATATACACGTTGATAAATACATCCAAGGCATCAAGTATGCCGCCGCCATCATGGAACATTTCGGTCGCTCGTAAGCGGTCACTAGAAAGGACACGAACATGCCCAAGGTTGATATCGCCTTTGACACCTACCACGAATACGATGCCATGACGGCGCATCTTCAGGCGCTGGCCAAGGCTTATCCGAAGCTTTGCACGCTGACTTCTATTGCCAAGAGTTTTCGTGGCCGTGACGTCTGGTTCATGACGATCACCAACCCCGATACTGGGCCCGCGCTAGAAAAGCCCGGCTTCTATATCGACGCACAGATCCACGCCGAGGAACACGCCACCAGCGCCACAGCACTTTATGCCTGTTGGTATCTGCTGACCAACTACGGCAGCGACGAGGAAGTCACACGCCTTGTCGATGGGCAGGTGTTCTACATCATTCCACGCATAAATCCCGACGGTGCCGAATATGCGCTGACCGCCCCTTATCATCCGTGGTGCGGAAATGGCCGCTTCCTCCCCGGAGAAGACCGGATCGAAGGGCTGATCCCGCAAGACATTAATGACGACGGTTACATTGTGCAGATGCGCGTGCCTGACACCAAGGGCGAGTGGAAGAAGGACGACGTCGATCCTGCGATCATGGTGCAGCGCGAACCGGGCGAGGAGGGGGGCGAGTATTTTCGGCTTTATCCCGAAGGCATGATCCGCAACTACGACGGCGTCCACGTGCATATCGAGATGCAGGAAGACGGCAATATGAACCGTAATTTCCCAACGAATTGGACGCCGCAGGAATATGGCGCTGGCGATTATCCTTTTTCTGAGCCCGAAACCGCGGGCATGTGCAAAGTGATTCTTGATCATCCAAATATCACAGGCATGTGTGCCTATCACACCCATGGCGGGATCATCCTGCGTCCCTCAATGTTGCGGGTCGACAGCGAAATGAGCGCGCCAGACCTGTCGCTTTATAAGGCGCTGGGTGAGGTTGGTGAGAGGCTTACCGGCTATCCAATAATTTCGGTTTATGAGGAATTCACGCCGGATAAGACCAAGGCACGACATGGCACTCTGACAGATTGGACCTATGAAGAAATGGGAATTATCTCGTTTGGGACGGAACTTTGGGATCTGGAGCGCACGGCAGGTGTGCCCAAAGAAGGCTACTATAACCTAGGTCCACGCGATGCTGCTACCCAACGGCTAGTGCATAACTGGGTGGTGGATAACGTTGGCGATCATGGCTTTCGTCCTTGGGAAGCCTTCGACCACCCACAGCTAGGGCCGATTGAGATCGGTGGGATGGTCTATATTTGGTCCTATCGTAATCCGCCCGGAAAGCTGCTGGAAGAGATCTGCCACAACAACGTGATGTTCAATCTAAAACATGCCGCTGCCGCGCCCAAAATCTCTGTCGACAGCGTAACAGTTGAGGCTCTTGGCTCTAACATGCATCGGATCACAGCGGTTGTCTCTAACCACGGATTTTTACCCACAAACTTGTCTGATGTGGCGATCCAGAACGGTGTGGCAAAGCAGGTCACGATCAGGTTGGATTGCGAGGGTGCTGAGTTGCTGATGAACCCACCTGAGGTGAAGCTTGGGAATCTCGCGGGTCGAAATGAGCGCGGATACGCTTATTCCAATTGGGGTCAGCAATGGTCGCCGGTGACGAAAAAGGTCGAATGGTTGGTGCGAGCAGATAAGAATGATGCTCGCATAACAGTGACTGCAGTTTCTGAAAAGGGTGGGACATGCCGCCGATTATTGTCGTTGGGTGTGGAGTAGAAGTGGTCTTGTCGGGGTGTTGTCAGACAAACTTGACGGTTTTGCGGTTGATCCCTATTTTTGGTAAATGACAACATGTTCTCCCTTCAAATACTTCAAGACTTCACCTGAAATCATCCGATTGGCAGTGATGTATTACATACGTTATCCATTGAGTTTTCGTCAGGTGGAAGACATCTTGCATGAACGCG